>Ga0105355_10003195_pt1 | contig 14468 bp, 10 predicted proteins | sample GOMGulsemesocosm_2_FD_83508 | JGI IMG/M metagenome (GOLD analysis project Ga0105355, IMG submission 83508) | Methane-oxidizing microbial communities from mesocosms in the Gulf of Mexico - GOM9C Gulf of Mexico | ecosystem: Environmental > Aquatic > Marine > Cold seeps | place: Gulf of Mexico... | reverse complement strand
CCAAGAAGTCAGGGTTTCAGTTGATGCGCCTCCAGAAACAAAAATTCTGCGTGATGACGCTATTAAGAAAGAGAAAATTCTAAATAGATAAAATCTTTTAGACGCGTGATGGGTCTATTTTTTATGTTTTGGAATCTTGTGGTTAGTGGATACTAACGCTGAAGGTTTGGTAACAATGGTGCCCGGGGCCGGAATCGAACCGGCACGACCGTTAAGTCGCAAGATTTTAAGTCTGTATTTTAGTCTTTTTTAGTCCTTTTTACTCCCCTACCTTTTCTTGTTGATACTTGTAACCCCTTGTTATGAGTGTATTGTGTGGTTCGTAGTGAGTCTTGCGGTACTACAGTGATTTTCCGTGACTCCTCTACTTTTTCCCTACTTTTTTGGAATAGGCCGAAATGGATATCACAAATCAAGGCAGTCAATATTTAGAGTTTAAGGAAAATTCCCTGACTTCTTTTGCCAATGATACGGGTAAAGATATTTTCCTTCGTGACACTGTTGTGCAGGGTATGGGGTGCCGGATTACTCCAAAAGGCACCAAGAGTTTCTTTGTTGAAGTTTGGGTAAATGGTCGCACCCGCCGTAAGAATTTTGCCCGCTTTCCCAAGATAACTGTCAAAGAGGCGCGCAAGGAAGCGAAAAAGCTAATAGGGGAGTTTGCAGATGACAAAGATTCTGTTGGCGATGCCAAGGCCGTTAAAGCTGCGGACAAAACCCTCCAAGAGCTGTTTGCTGATTACCTTGATGACCGACCGAAGTTAAAGCAAGGGACGCTGGACGATTACAACCGAGTTATGAAGAAGGAGCTCGAAAGCTGGAAGGATCGCAACATAACCGAAATCACCAAAGACATGGTGAAGCGGCACCACAAAGAATTAACCAAAAATAGTCCCTCAAGAGCCGACAATGCCATGCGTGTATTGCGAGCCTTATATAACTACGCCATCGCCGAATATGAGCTTGCTGACGGAACGCCATTAGTCACAATTAACCCAACTATTAAGATCACCGCAACACGCACTTGGAACCGTACAGAGCGCCGCACTAGTTACATTACCAACGACCAGTTAGAAGCCTGGTTTAAAGCGGTTGATGAATTAAACGAATTAGAAAGCACCAGCAAAGTAGACAGCATCCGAGATTACTTTGTGTTCTGCCTACTAACAGGATTTAGAGCAGCAGAAGCGGCGTGTTTAAAGTGGGATCAAGTTAATTTTAAGAGCAAGACTTTTCGCGCTACGGACACAAAGAACAGTCGCGACCAGCTTTTACCTATGACTGATTACTTGGAGGCTATGCTCCAACGCCGGTATGAGACTGTAGACAGCCCTTATGTATTTGACCGAGCCAATGGTGATCCGCTTGGAAGGGACCAAAGGAAGTGGTGCGCCAAAATCACTGAAACGTCTGGTGTTGAATTTATCCAGCACGACCTACGCCGCACATTCATTACCATCGCTGAAAGCCTGGATATTCCTTATTACGCTTTGAAGCGACTGGTGAACCATAAGGCTGATAAAACAGACGTGACGGAAGGTTATATTCAACTCGACGCAGAGCGCCTGCGAAAACCTATGCAGTTAATCACAGATCATATTCTAAGGTTTTCCCACATCAAGCCTTCGGGCGAGGTGGTTAATTTGGTAGAAAAGCGCGGTTGAAAGGACAGCACCTTCACCACTCTGGCGTGATTACGTTACATGTAAATAAGGAATAGGGGCGCTACGAATTTGACAAATAAAATGGAAGTGGATCAAAAAATTATCTTATATAGCGATATAAAAAGTCGGGAAGTTATCGAAATAATGGATCGTGAAACTTATATTTCTATGAGTATAGAGAGCAGTATTAGCCAACATTCAGATCTGTATAGAGTCGAGTTGTATGATCTAATTATGGGCAATACAGATGTGGCAACAAAAGAACATTTACTATTTCTGCTTGAAAAAATGGGTCGTCCAAATGAGCTTCGCCCATCACTAAAAGATAAAAGAGATACGTTAATAAAATTAACTAATTTTATGGCCTTTTACGATATTTTCTTTAAGTTTAATGTGCCAGTAACAAAACTCAGGGAAAGCGAGAAGAAAAAAATAATTGAGTGGCTTGCATTCCTTGAGCCAGAAAATGTACTAGAAGAAAATTTGAAAAGCGAATTTGATGCGGCGACATTGAGTGTAAAAGATGGACTTGAAAATAAGGGTGAAGCCTATAAGGAGCTATACCACAATATTAATAAAAACGTGCTTAGCCTAAATAAAAAATAGGTCCAAATACTTTTTGGCATCGCTAGTGATGCTCTAAATAATTATTGTTCACCCCAATACCTTAGGAGGTGAACAAGATGAAAAATGAATTATTTAATTCAGAACAAGCAGCAGATTATCTTTCTATATCTAAACGTACTTTGGCAAATTGGAGGTCAAGAGGTTTTCCACAGATTGACTACGTGAAGGTGGGCCGCTGTGTTCGATATCGCCGCTCAAGCTTAGATTATTTTTTAGATGCACACAGTGTTAATTCAGGCGGTGTGTAATGGGCGCACTATCAAAAAAGCCACTAGCTGTAACTAGTGGCTCAAAATCAGCTTGCGAAGCCAGATTTAAGTTCGAAATTATAGCACACAATGAAGAGCTATTTTTCATCCCTGTTAATGGTAAACGACCATATCAACTAGGATGGCAGAAGACCCCGAAATCGTTCAGTGATGCTGTTTTAGAAGTCGCTAGAGGTGACGCTACTGGAATCGGTCTTCTCCATGCTCATAGCGGCACATGTTCACTGGATATTGACCAACTAGATCAGAGTATAGAGCTTTTAGCTGACCATGATATTGATCTGGTGGCGCTACTTGAAGATCCAGTTATGTTTAGAATCCATAGCCCAAAAGTAAACAGTGAGAAGCTGGTATTTAGGACACCAGACGGCCAGCCGCGATCAACCACGCAATTTAAAGACGCCGATGGGGCAATGGTGTTAGAGATCCGTTGTGAAGGCGCTCAAGATGTTTGGGTTGGCTCAGACTACCAATATACAAGTGGTGAAAAAGATGGAGTGGTTGAGGGCCGGTATGAACATAGTGGCTCAGATGTCATCCCACAATTACCTAAAGAGTTAGTTGCGCTATGGGGCGCTGAAGCGGCTAAGAAACCAACCTTTATAGCTCAAGAGGGTGAAGGTGACGTTTACGAGGATGATGAAACGCTAGCGATTGCTAAAGCTCGCCTACTCAAAGCTAAAGCTGCTGTCGCTAACCAGGGTGGTAATAACCAGACATATAGAGTCGTCCAAGAAATGCGTGATCTTGGTCTTAGTCTCGAAACAGCATATAAGCTAATGTTGGATAAGTTTAACCCACGTTGTGAACCACCTTGGGGAAATCAGGAACTGGCTCGAATCGTTCGATCTGCATATAAGCACGCAAAAAATCCTCAAGGCTGTGGAAATACAATCGCCGCATTTGCAAAAGCGGGGATCGGTGGTGAAGGTCGTGCGTTATATCCGGATACAAGTGAGGCTATCGGTATCTATGATGGTGCTAATACTAGTAACACTAAAGACCTCAGTCACTCTGACCTAGCCATCGATCTGGGGTGTCAGTTTTTCTATGAAAACACTCGCTACGTAGCGCGGTTTGGTGCGTGGTTCATTTGGGATGGGACACGGTGGGTACAAGATGAAAAACTCTGTCACTTAGATCACATAGGAAAATACCTGCGCACCAGAGCTGATGAATTATTAACATGGGCAGAAGGTCAAAAAGGTGAACTGTCTAATGCTGAATATGAAAAATTACTGCGAACGGTCAAACAAGAAGTCAAAACGTTAAAGTCAGCGCCACTACGAATGCAGGTCGAAAGCATCATCAGGACCGACCCCAAATGTACCATTTCACCATCAGATCTCGATACTGACCTCAGAATAATTGGTACACCGAACGAAGCTATTAATTTAGCAACTGGGGAACTGTCACAACCAAGACGTAAGGATCTCATTACTAAATCAACTGGCTGTGAACTTAAAGCGGGTACACCAACAGAGTGGCTGAATTTCTTGGCTGTGATCTTTGATGGCGATCAGGACATGATCAACTTCATACAACGTCTACTTGGTTATACCCTGACAGGACTGACAGTCGAAGAAAAACTATTCTTCTTCTATGGTACGGGTGCTAACGGTAAATCAAAGTTGCTTGAAACGATTTATTTCGTACTAGGTGATTACGCTAAACGTGCACCAGCGTCTTTATTGCTCGAGCAACGAAATGCACAGCACCCAACTGCAATGGCTGGTCTCATGGGCGCGCGAGGCGTATTCGCTTCTGAAATACCTAGTGGTAAAACATGGGATGACCAAGTTATCAAAGATGCGACGGGTGGCGACACCATAACAGCGCGTTTAATGCGTCAGGATTTTTTTGAATTCATGCCGCACTTCAAATTATTAATTGCAGGCAACCATCAACCTCGATTGAAAAACGTCGATGAGTCTGTAGTTCGTCGAATGGTCATGATCCCGTTTAACGTCACTATTTCACCCGAACAACGTGATACTCAACTGGGCGAAAAACTCAAAGCTGAAGCAGGTCAAATCCTTAGTTGGTGTGTTAAGGGTTCAGTTCAATACTTTGAGCGTGGGTTGGATATTCCTGAATCAGTTACCAGTGCCAGCAAAGAATATATCCAAAACGAAGATGTCATCGGGGAGTTCGTTGATACCTGCATGGAAGAGTTCTCAGGTCAGATTGAAGTTCACGTTGTATTTGAGATCTACACGAACTGGATCAGATCACAAGGTTACAGCTATCCCAAGACGGAACGTCAGCTACGCAAAGAATTTAAAGACCGTGGTTACACCATTAAGCGTAGTAATAGCGTGTATTACATCCACAATATGAGGGTTAAATTCTAAATCAGGCAGTTCAGGCAGTTTTTAGCACTATAGACCGTATATGAAAATAACCCTTTTATACGTCTGATATATACAGAAACTGCCTAAACTGCCTGCCGATAAAAATCATGGATGATGTGGAGTATAAAGCAGTCGTACTGGAGGTGGCTCTATTACAACTATCTGTAAAACCTGTTCACGCTACTTAATAGATGCAAGTGGTGATGATCTCTAAATCAATAAGCATCTAGGAGAATAAAAAATGGCTAACATGCCGATTTATAAAGTAGTACCGATTGACCCTAATGCGCCTGTCGTGATTCCGAAAATTAGCGATATTCCTACATGGGATAGCGATCTAGCGTTACTTGGCCAGCTCGATAAACCGTTAGACGATCAAGGCATCCGCGATACACGAGAATCGGTTAAGCAGAATCTAAGGGCGGCCGATCAATTTCTACATTATTTTGTTTTTGGGCCAAAACTGCAAAAGCAGATGGATAAGATCAGGCAACAACTTGAACACTGTCCAGAAGGTAAAGCTCCGGCGCTACCACGGTATCCAGACTGGTATGAATACATTAAAACCTATACTGCTGATGAATCTCGGATGATTGCCGATGCGGCCCGTCAGCGGCATTACAAGAGCATTATCACCATGGAGTTGGAAAGCTTACTAAAACCCAACCCAGATAGCTTAATTTGTATCGCTAAAGACAATATCGAAATTCGACGCTGTAACTTGTGGTTGATCGATATGATCAACCAACTACCCGGAATTCAAGTTGTTGCTAAAGGTGAAGCAGAGCCATTCCTCGATATGCTAGATATTGTAACAAGTAAGCGCAAATAAGCATGTGAATCTGCAGTAATCGGCAAGAGCTGATCATATCTCTATATAACCAGGCAGGAGCCATTTTTAACAGGAACAGACAAATGGCTAAATCAAAGCCGCATCCATTTAAAGATCAGATCGCAACGATCTTTACTCATTCCCATACATATTTAATTCATCACGATAGATCTTGGGGCCGATTTGGTACGTATGCCATTGACCGTAAAGGTCAGAAGATACCAGAAGGTAAGGCTCGCCTTCATAGTGGATCACTGACAACGTGGTTTAATGCGATAGAGTTTGATTCATTGGCTGAAGCATTCGCTTATGTTGGTGTTGATTCTACTAAAGAACCTGATTTTGATTTAAAGAACCGCCGGGCATGGGGGACATATATTCTGGGGTAAAAATAAATCATAGGGGTCCCTGACGATTTGCTCGTTCTAAGTGAGGCAAGGGCACCCCGATATTCGCGTAATTTTTGAATTTTTATATGGCGAATCATCAACTCCCAATATTTTCTCAACCGAGGTTAACTTCAAATGACCAATAACACACCAACCCCCGCTATCTTGGGCCCTGCTGACGATATAACGTTAAATCCTGATTTTTATTTTAATCGAGAAGAACTAGGAGAGACGTTTGGATTAGCGCGATCGACTGTTTGTAAGATGATCCGAGGCATACCAGCAGCAGGAATTAGAGATCGCGGCTTGGTTTTCCATATTGCAGATGTTTCTACGCTACAAGACCAACGGCTAAAATCACAACAGCCAACCACAGACGCCTATGTGGAAAACAACCCTGACAAGATGACACCGCCAGACCGTCGAATCCACTATCAGGCTGAAGATACAAAGCAAGCCGCTGAACTTAAACGGCGTAAAAATGAACTCGAAGAACGATTACTGATACCTGCCACAGAAGTTGAACAGACGCTGGCTCACGCCTTCAAAACGGTAGCGCTTACACTTGATACATTACCCGATGCTCTCGAACGTGACGGGCTGTTGGCTAGTGCTGATGTTAGGCGAACGGTAGCGTTGATTGATGAGGTACGTGAGAAACTGGCTGAGGATTTGATGAATTTAGGGACTGAAGTTAGCTCATGATGTTTTTGCGGATTTTTCGGCCCCTTATATACAGTTTCATCATGGTGGAAAGAGGTCACAACTGCTAAATTGGCTGTCGAATAAAAGCGAACACGTGCCAAGGAGAGAATGCGTGACCATTCCTGATTTCCAATCCTGTATGCGACCTCTGCTCAATACAGTTAGTGATGGAGAGATTCACACCTTTAATGATGCATTTGAACAGGTTTGTCGTTTTTTCAACCTAACTGAAGCCGAGCTGGCCGAAAAGCTTCCGTCCGGTAAACAAACAATCATTCGTAATCGAGTTTCATGGTCTCGCACCTTTATGAACAAAGCGGGGTTATTGGTCGCGCCGGGACGTAGTCAGCTACAAATTACCGAACGTGGGGTTGAAGCGCTCAAGCAGCAACCAGAGCGAATTGATGTCCGTTATCTTAAGCAATTTCCAGAGTTTCTAGAGTTCCATACGGCTAAGCCCAAAGTGGCTACTGCTGATGTTTCCGGGCAGGCTGAAGAGGTTAGCGATCCTACTGATCCATTAGAGCGTCTCGAACAAGCCCACCTTGAAATCCAAAACAGCATTGCCAATGACCTCCTGAAAACGATTAAAGAACAAACCCCGGCGTTTTTAGAAAAGCTGGTGGTCGAGCTTATGCAAGCGATGGGTTATGGCGGTTGGAGTAAAGAATCTGGCAGTGCCACTCAGTACACTGCCGATGGTGGGGTCGATGGTCTGATCAATGAAGATCCTTTAGGCCTGGACACTATCTACCTGCAAGCCAAACGCTATACCGAAAACACTATAGGCCGCCCATCAATTCAGCAATTTGCGGGTGCCTTGGATATGCAGCGTGCTAAAAAAGGCGTATTTATAACGACGTCACAATTTAGCAAAGAGGCCACTGATTTTGTTGCTATGATCGATAAGCAAATTGTGCTGATTGATGGCGATAAGTTAGCCGCGCTGATGATTGAATATGGCTTGGGCGTTACTACCAAACAAAGCTATTCTATTAAACAAATCGATACTGATTATTTTACCGAAGACTAGGCAGAAAAAGACTAAATGACAGACAACAAGTTAACTCTCAACAAACTCGAAAGCCTACTGTTCAAAGCCTGCGATATTCTGCGCGGCAAAATGGATGCCTCTGAGTACAAGGAATACATCTTCGGTATGTTGTTCCTCAAACGCATGTCCGATCAGTTCGAGGCCGATCGCGAAGCCAAGCGTAAGCGGCTAGAAACCGAAGGCCAGGATGCCAAATCCATCGAAATGCTGCTAGATAGTAAAAAACAATACGACTACTTCGTGCCTGAGCGGGCACGCTGGTCCAATATTCAGCACATCAAAGAAAACGTCGGCACCGAACTTAACAAAGCCCTGGCCGTGCTCGAAGACGACAACACCGAAAAGGGCCTGCAAGATGTACTCAAGCACATCAACTTCAACCGCAACGTGGGTAAAAAACCCATGTCCGACGAGGTGTTGGTGTCCTTTATTCAACACTTTAACGGCATCCCCCTCGCCAATGGGCACTTTGAATTTCCGGATTTGTTGGGGGCTGCCTACGAGTACCTGATCAAATATTTTGCCGATAGTGCCGGTAAAAAAGGCGGTGAGTTCTATACCCCGGCCGAAGTAGTGCGTTTACTGGTCGAATTGATCGAGCCCGCTGAAGGCAATGAAGTATATGATCCTACCTGTGGCTCTGGCGGTATGCTGATCCAAAGTAAGCAGTATGTAGAAGAAACTGGTGGCGATACTCGTAACGTTCACCTGTTTGGTCAAGAGGACAGTGGAACAACTTGGTCCATTTGTAAGATGAACATGATTCTTCATGGGGCGGGAAGCGCCGATATTGAAAATGAAGATACTCTAGCTAAACCGCAACACACAACGGACGGTGAAATCCGTGCTTTTGACCGGGTGATTGCCAATCCGCCGTTTTCCCAAAACTACCAAAAGAGCGGCATGAAACACACTAGCCGTTTCCACACCTGGTTGCCCGAAAGCGGCAAAAAAGCCGACTTGATGTTTGTGCAACATATGGTCGCCAGCCTCAAGCAGAATGGCCGCATGGCTGTGGTCATGCCCCATGGCGTGTTATTCCGTGGTGGTGAAGAACGGGTATGCCGCCAGAAGATGATTGAAGACGGCATTCTCGAAGCAGTGATCGGTCTGCCGCAGGGTTTGTTTTACGGCACAGGTATTCCAGCCTGTGTGCTGGTGGTCAACAAAAACAACGCCAGCGAGCGTAAACACGTTATCTTTATTAATGGAGATCGCGAATACAAAGAGGGCAAAAACCAGAACAGCCTGCGTCCGGAAGACATAGAAAAAATCACCCATGTCTACCGCTCACTTTCTCATCATTCCCGCGAAGGCGGGAATCCAGCTGGTGAAGCCGTCAACAAATACGCCCGCACCGTCAGCATTGAAAAACTAGCCAATGAAGAATTTAACCTCAATATCCGTCGCTATGTGGATAACAGCCCCACACCAGAACCCCAAGATGTGCGGGCCCACTTAAACGGTGGCGTACCTACCACCGAAATAGACGCGCTGGCCCATTCCTGGCAAAACTACCCGGGGCTTAAAGAAGCCTTGTTCGTTGATCGTCATCTTGAGCATAGCGAAGGATCTTATAGTGACTTTAGTGATGCGATTGAGAGCAAGGCGGACATTAAAACACTGGTTGAAAATCACCCACAGCTGCAAGCCAAACACCAGGTTTTTGCCCAAGGATTACAGCAGTGGTGGCGCGATATCTTTATACCCGAGTTCTATAGCCTGGGTGATGATCTAACCGGTTCCAAAGGTGTATTCTCCCTGCGCCGTGACGCCTTGAATAGTATTGTCGGTGCCTTGCTGCCTGAACAACTGCTTTCCATTTACCAAGTTCGCGGTGCCATGGCGAACAACTTTAAGAGGCAAGAGGCCGACTTAAAATCCATCGCCAATAGCGGCTGGAATGCCGAACTCATTCCCGATGAGGAAATCCTGCAATCTCAATTCCCTGAGGTGTTGGCCAATATCCAAAAAGACCAGGCCCGTATTACAGAGCTGGAAGCCCTGTTTGCTGCCGCCAATGAAAGCAACGATGAGGATGACGCTAGTAATGAAGCTGACGACGAAGCTCTCGGTGTGTTACCCAAAGACCAGGTCAAGCAATTAAAGGCTGATAAAAAAGAACACAATGGCCAGCTGCGCGATTTGAAGAAACAACTAAAGTACGCCAAAAAAGAACCAGATCGTTATTCTCGCGAAAGCGGGAATCCAGTTTTTGAATTAGAAACTCAAATCGAGCAGCTTACTGCATTGATTACGGCCATTGACGAAAAACTCGCCCAACATACCGCGCTGGAAAAAGAGCTAAAAGACTTAAAAGCAGGCTTAAAAGAGGCCGAGAAAAAGAAAGATGATCTGGTTGATGCGGCTCGCTCGCAGATCAGTAACCTGGATGCCAAGGCCTTAATTGAAGCGCGGTTTAAGCAAGACTTGGAAGGTGATTATGGGGCTTATATTCGAGTCATCACTACTGCATTGATTAAAGCCGTTGAAAACTTGCATAACAAATACGCGGTGACGGTGAAAGAAATTGTGGCTGAGCGGGATAAGGAAGCGGTGTTGCTGGATGGGTTTATGAAGGGGTTGGGGTATGAGTGATGTTAGTTACCCGAAAGACTGGTCATATGGGCGGCTTGCATCTTTTAGTAATTTTATAGGTAGAGGAGTTGGCCCGAAATATTCGGACGAACCCACAGCGATTGTTGCTATTAACCAAAAATGTGTTCGAGATGGAAAAGTAACGTCTGCTTTTGGCCGTTTCCATGACGAATCAGTAGAGGTTCGCGCCACCTCTATGCTTACCCATTGCGATGTGTGTATTAATAGTACCGGAGATGGGACAATTGGTCGCGTTGGGTTGTGGCGAAAAACTAGCGACGAAATAGAGTGTTTTGTTGATTCACATGTGACGATCGTAAGGCCTAAGCCTGAAGAGCTTAACCCAAAATATGCCAGTGAGTTGTTGTCTTCCAGCTGGGTGCAAAATGATCTGGAGAGATATTGTTTTACTGGTAGCACGAATCAAATCGAATTAAGCCGCACTGAGCTATTGGACTTGAAAATCGCCTTTCCAACACTATCAGCGCAACAAAAAATCGCTAAAATCCTAACTGTCGTCGACAAGCTGATCGAAAAAACACAAGCCCTGATCGACAAATACACCGCCATTAAGCAAGGCATGATGGCCGATCTCTTCACCTGCGGCATCGACCTCAGCGGCACTCCCGACACCAACCCCAATTACGGCCAACTCCGCCCGTCCTATGAGCAAGCACCTGAGCTGTATAAGCAAACCGAACTGGGTTGGGTGTCGAAGGAGTGGGAGGTAGTACCACAGGGAGAGGTAATAACGTTGATGACAAATGGCTTCGTAGGGGTTGCCACTCCTCATTATGCCAACAACGACGGAGGCGTGCGCTATTTGTACGGTAATAATGTTCGTGCAAACAGGCTGGAGCTAGACAGGGTGCTTAGAATTAAGGAGGGTTTTCATAAAAGACTTCGAAAATCACAATTACAACGCGGGGATATGCTAACCGTTCAATCAGGTCATATTGGGACATCTGCCGTAGTGCCGGAAAAATTCGGAGAGGCTAATTGTCATGCTTTGATAATTACACGCTTTATTCAAAGCAAGGTCGTTCCTGAGTTTGTGTCGTATTATTGTAATTCCGCATTAGGCATGAACAGAATGGAAGAGATTTTTGTTGGCTCAACAATCAAGCATGTAAACGTCAAAGAATTTAAAGAATACTTGCTGCCATTACCCTCAATGGAAGAGCAGTCCCAATTTATAGAAAGGATAGCTAGCATTGAAAATCTTCTAGAAACTGAGTCGAGACAATTAGAGAAAAGTATAAAAATCAAAAAAGGTCTTATGCAAGATCTATTAACAGGGAAGGTTAGGGTAAATTAAATGGATATTGAAGTAGTACGTTCGGCTTACCGTAAACTGAAAAGCCATATTTATCACGATAACAGTAACTTACTTCTTCGTATGCAGCTCGCGGAATTTGAGAGTTCTGTGGATATTGATCAGAAGCTGGAAAGCTTGGCTTCAAAATTAATCGATTATGACTATGATGATGTCGACGGTTACTGGGATGGCTTACTTAAAAGGGTGACAAGCTGGAAACTTGTAAAACAATATGAGAAATCTGTTAACAATACTTCTCTGATTACAAACCTAAAAAGAGAAAATGAATACAAAGTAGATCGAGTTAATCATTTTATTGATGCGCCTATCGAATTGCATATATGTGCATCGATTTGGCTTTGTCAGGTGGGTTACTTGTTGGAACCGTTGATGACGGTTCCCCCTTTTGGTAACAAATTGGATCTAAAAAAAGACCGTGATGTTTATAAGCTGGCTAATGGCCTAAAGTTGTATAAACCGTACTTCGGGCAATATCAAACATGGCGCGATCAAGCTGTAAGTGCGGCAAAAGAATTAGTAGAAAAAGATAAAAGTGCATTAATCCTTGGTCTGGATATAAAAGATTTTTATCACTCGGTGAGGTTGGATCTTGTAAAAATTCACGAAACCTTATATCCGGGGGATATGCCAGAAGCTGTGGTGCCTGTGTGTCACATTTTTAACCGAATTTCAGAGACCTACACAAAGCACATCGGTATTGATGATCTAGAGGGTCTTACAATACTCCCAATAGGCTTGATTTCATCAGGAGCTTTAGCCAATTACTACCTTGAGCCTCTAGATAGGCAGCTAACTACTGCACTTCGACCAGATTTTTATGGTCGCTACGTTGATGATGTTTTGATCGTTACGTCATGCCCGAATGATCGAGAGTACACCAGTCACACGGAAATTCTTACGGAGTATCTAATTGATACTGGTGTATTCAAGGAAGATGAGGCAGCAGATGATTTGTACTCTATGGCCGAAAGTGGTTACGAGGGTATGAAAATACAGTCAGAAAAGCTGGCTACTTTTCATTTCTCTTCGGCAGAGCCGACGGCACTTCTGGATAAGTTTGTTGCAGAGCTGAAGAGTAATAGCAGTGAATATCGTTTGCTCCCAGAAGATGAAATCATTGATTCCGACTTTGATATGGCTGCGTACAATCTAAGCTATAGCGGCGCAGGCAATAAATTAAGGGATATAAAAGAGTTTGGTGAGGATAAATTTGGTGTATCCAAATATCTAGCTAAGAAAATCTTTCTTGCTTTGCAGTCAGGGCATGAATCTGATACTGAAGCGACAAAAAAAATTGTCCGATTCTTTCGTGGTAAGAGAGCCGTTGATTTATATACTCTTTGGGAAAAAGTTTTTACCTTCTTACTGCTTAACAAAGACTATTCTGCAATATTTGTTGTAGTAAAGGAGCTTGTTGCCAGTGCGGAAAAAATTAAACAAGGCAAAGCTAAAGAATGGGTTGTAGGTAGCGAAGAGTTTTATATTAAGCACTTGTTTGCCTCCCTCTCGATGGCTTTTTCCTTAAAACCGAGCATTCTAAGCGACAGGCGTTTCATAGAACGACTAGAGGTCGCTATTGAGAGAAGTTCGTTTTTTGAGTTGTATGATTTTGACTACTCAATTAAAGCCATAAGAACTGCAAATATGGTTAGGCATGCTTATGTTGTACACCCGCTTTTAAATTATGTTTCTGGCCCTAAAAAAGGTGAGTTCTACGATCTGATTGATTATAAAAAATATTTTGATTTGGCAAAAAATCATCTTGTTTTTGATCGTAAAATGTACAGGTATTCACCTCGATTTGTTCATTATCATGAAGTGACCTTATTTGAAGTTATTAACCGAGTGTCATCATCAACATCGAAATTTTATTCTAGTGGTCTTTTGTTTAAAGGTGAAAAGGCTAAATCCAAACAGGATTACTTGGAAGAGTCTGCAAAAGATTACTTTAAGCTTAACTATCGTAGATATCATCAAAATATCGGGTCAACTGATGAGGAATTCTTAGAGGTTAAAAATAAATTATTCAGACTTCAACCCGCAAAAAAGATTAATAATTGGATACGCGAATTAGAGATTGATCATAAAATATCCTCTGGCAAGCTAAAAGTAGCCGTTGCGAATGTATCTGTTGATGAGCAAGCAGTTGAGCACGAATACTTAAGAAAGCCTGTAATTAAACCGGAAAGAAGATCGGCATTTAATTCAATTTTAAATCAGGCAGAGCAGCAGCAGGTTGACTTGCTCGTTATGCCTGAGATTGCAGTGCCTATTGCTTGGTTATCTTGGGTAGCCGATTACGCTAGAACTAAGCAAAGAGCGCTTGTTTTTGGTTTAGAGCACTGGGTTGTTGGAAATAAAGCTTATAACTTTCTTGTGACGATGATGCCTGTTGTTGTGGATGGTTTTAAATCCTTAGTAATCAATATTAGATTGAAAAATCATTATTCACCGGCAGAAATTGAGTTACTTAAAGGTTATGGATATATAGTTCCTGAAGTGGTTGAGCCTTCTTATGATCTATTCAAATGGCGAGGTTGTCATTTCACAACGTTCAACTGCTTTGAGCTTAGCAATATTGAACACCGCGCACGATTTAAGTCGAAAGTAGACTTATTGGTTTCCTCAGAATTTAAT
>Ga0105355_10003184_pt1 | contig 14502 bp, 14 predicted proteins | sample GOMGulsemesocosm_2_FD_83508 | JGI IMG/M metagenome (GOLD analysis project Ga0105355, IMG submission 83508) | Methane-oxidizing microbial communities from mesocosms in the Gulf of Mexico - GOM9C Gulf of Mexico | ecosystem: Environmental > Aquatic > Marine > Cold seeps | place: Gulf of Mexico... | reverse complement strand
TAGCTATCTTTATCATCGCCGTAGTACGTCTTTGCGATACTATCGTTGTAGTCGGAAGACCAACCAATCGCGTCATGTTCTAACTCAAAGAACTCAATGGGCTCATCGCAGTGGCCAAATGGAATGATGCAATAAGTTGAACACCAGTTGGTGTGTTCGTTCAACATCATTATAAACGCGTCTTTGTTTATTCTTCCGTCGAAACACATATTGTTGATGACTAGTTTCAACTGATCTACTTTTGACAGTGATTCAACGTTAACCTCAGTGTCGATAGCAATTAAGGAATTGCCATCTTCGAAGTTACTTGCGTTTTTAAGTAACGTTATTAAATTTACTATTTGTGATGTGCACAATTTTATTTTAGACATGTTGTTATCCTGCTTGGATGATTGAAAGTGAGGTCGTCATAATTGACGTAGTGGATTTAAACCTAGGCTCCACTCGATATTGATGCAAGCATCAAATAACAGCTATAAGCAGTGACTCGATATGCCAATAGGCATGACAACGCACAACGCATAGCTGTTATTGATAATAATACTGTTGAGCGTTAATGCTGGTGGCTGCACTAAATGGTGTAAAACTTGGAAGTGAGGGGTTTTTACGTCGTAACCTATCCCCTTGACGTTGAAACTATAGCTTTTACCAAAATGAATAGCAATAACGTGATCGCTTTTCAAACATGAATACTCAACCACTAGTTTCCTAGTGATTGAGTGTTAGTACACCAGAGAGATTAAGCATCCAATTAACGAAGTGCCTCACCTCCTAGCGTTAAAGCGTTAAAAAACTGTACTCATAATGTGTATGACGTCTTTTTGCCTCGAGGTTTAAAGGTTGTATTTTGAAGCGTTAAACTAATCGCGCTTATCAGCTCTGGGGTGATATCTACAATATTAAATTTGATGAAAATCTTCTTGCTAGAACAGAGGTTATCAAAATCAAACTGAAGTTCATCATTGGTACCAAAATATTCATTAAGCACCTTTTTATATAAATTCATGTGAGTATTGGCAAGATGGTCCCCCTTCTTTACGCGAATTCCTTTTATATCAGAATCAAGTTGGTTCAAAGTGAGACCAATTATCTGTTCTGCAAATTTACTTTTGACATCCAGTCTGAGGTTGGCCGTTTCGCTATACTCAGAATATTTGATTGATGACCACATAATTGGCTCATTCCCAAAAGCCACACAACTAGCCGACAGTTCCTTTGAATAAGGTACTTGATAGCTAGTTTCAATTGCTGCCATGATGCTTTTTACGTTGTCTATGCACTGTTGTGCAATTGCTTTGGTTTCAAATTTAATGTTCATTTGTAATTCCTTGCCTATAAGGCGGTTTGAAGGTTAAACAACGCTGCTACCTTGCAGTTTGTCTTCAAGACAAGATAGTGGCTATTCGTTCAATAGCGCTAACGACATCCACGTTAAACGCTTCTGATTCAACCCCGATCTTACTTATATCCTCACTATATGCATCGACCATCAGTGTTTTCAGATCATCATCAAATATAAGTGCACCGTCGTTGTTTTCTGAAACATGATTGATAATGCTAGTGTGAAAACCAATAACTTCATCATCCAATTTGGCATGAAACTCTAAGCACAGTTTTGGTGTCTCCCAATCAAAGACCAAGTTCATAGACATGGATTTCACCTGCTTTATTGAATCAATATCACGTTGCAGTTTGCATTTAACTTCAGAATAAATTCCTGACTCACTAAATATTTCCCAACCGGTGTTCTCAAGAGCACTTTTAAACTCACAAGAGAACCTGCCAATCCCTAATATATCGTGATATGCAAATACTTCACCTAGCGAGGTGTTGATATTCAATTTGGGGATGACTGTGTTTATATCACTATCCACAACACCTGATATTAAGGTCCCTACTTCTTTCATTGCTACACGTAAACCTGTCAATTGACATTCACCTGCAGTCGGAACATCGCTTACCAGACTTTCATTGGCAAATGCTGTTAGTATTTTGAGGAGATCGGTTGCTTGCCTTTTAAAACCATCTGCCGTTTGAATGGCCGTTATTGGATATGCCAAACATCGGCAATTTGGGCACTCTTTATCGGTATATACATCACCAGGGTCAAGTCGTACGTGAATATTCGACACGAGTCTAAATGCAATGCCATAATTTGTGTATTTACAATTATGACATTGGTATTCATTGTTGAGATTTTTCATGTTGCATTCCATTAGGATAATTGAAAGTGAGGTCGTCAAAACTGACGTTGCGGATTTAAACCTGAGCTCCACTCGATATTGATGCGAGCATCAAATAACAGGTATAAGCAGTGCATAAACATATCGATAGGTACGACAAAGCACAGCGCATAACTGTTTTATGATTTAGTGTTTACGGGGAAATTGGTGCTGATAGCCAGAACTTATGATATTAATTAATTTGGAAGTGAGGGGCTTATTTAATGTCTAGAACCCCTTTGACATAGAAACTATAACCATAATCGGTATGAACATCAACAAATGTTCGTTTCGTTCGATGATACAAGAAGGAAATATTAATGGATTTACCCCCTGTTACCGCGTGAGGGAATTTTATGATAACCGGGTTCATGCTATACCGATAATTTTTAAGCGATTATGGCGCATCAATCTGGTGCAAAAAAGAATGTGTGACGCCGTCACACTAGTATAATAAATGTAAAAAGGACTAACAAGGATAACTCTATTGAACAATAACTGGAAAGGATGATACCGAGGTAATTAAGCAGATATCCACCAGCTACATCGAAAGCTGGTGGATAAGTAACAACTTTAATTTATGTAAATTAAAAATCTACGATTTCTACGCCTGAAGACAAACGTTTATAATATTCATTACCTTTATCTGATGGTTCCCACAGACGACCGTTGGGTGAAAATATACCTATCACCTCATCGTTATTATCGAAAATGTAACCACCAAGTGTATAGCGGTTGAAATCTTGATCATCTGTAAAAGCAATCCACTTACGTTGGGCATCTGCTAGATCGACAACATCAACAAATTCTTCACTTGTGATAGTGTAGCTTTGATCTAACGATTCCTAATCGAAGCTTTAACGCTGCTTTTTTTGTTTTAACTGTATTGCTCATGATTGAAAATCCTAATTGGAGTGTTGTTGTTTGATTTGGGAAGGGCATTCCCATAGTTGACACACCCAGTTACCTAGGTGATGATTTGATTTGTTACCATGTATCGGGTTGTTTAGCTATGCCAAAGTGGAATTCACTCAGTTTTTTGGCCAAGTATACCGGCTAACTCCTCAAGTGCACTGGTGATATCGCTACTGTGTTTATCAGCGTAATGCTTGTCCGCAGCTTGGATTGCATCGACATTATCGCTATAAGCACTGACAAGTAATGATTTTAGTTCTTCACCAGTAAGTGACGCTGTAATCAAATCGTGAATATTTAATTCGTGACCAGGAATGAATTCATCACCCTCGTTAGAACCAAAATTAAGAAACATCTGCCCCCCCCAGTAAAAAACTAAGTGGACATTAATGTTGATGTAATCATTGTCAGTGACTTCACTGACTGCTAACTCAAATTCGAGGTCAGGATGGTCGCCATTTTCTTTAAACTCATGCCAGTTACTCTTATCTAAAGCAGTGACAAAATTTGGTTGGAAACCGCCATAATCTTCATGTGTATTGATTAAAATTGCGTTAAGAAATGTATCGTTATTCACTTTAGGTTCGTTGTTGATTATATCGCTATCCTCAACACTACTAATTACCTTCTCCAAAAGCTTAGTAGCTATGCGGAATGCTACTAATTGACTTTCTTCAGCTGTATTACCAGCTTCAATTAAAGTATTACTAGCAAGGTTGGAAAGTTGTTCAAGAATTGCAGTCGCTTCACTTTTAAAATGCTCAGCTTTTTCAATAACAGTCACTGGGTACGTAAGCGCTCCACAGTCAGGGCATTCTTTATCAGTAAATGGACTGCCAACACTAAAACGAATATCAGCATCGGAGACATCGGCAAAATCACCGGTGTCACGAGTAATACTGCAGTTATCGCATTTGTATTTTGTTGAAGTATTTTTTTGATTGACCATTTGTCATTCCTAATTGGATGGTTGTTGTGAGAGCTCCAAGTGTGGTGCACTTATATTGAGTGTAATTTTTGGGGAGGGGTAAAGCCTCATAAAGAGGCTAAATTACTAATCACGGTTATTCAACGTGATCTAGTATTGGGTTACACATAACAGCTGCAGGGATAAGTACTTCTATCTGATTGCCGCAGTTTGGCTTTGCAACTTCATTCTTATTAGGGTTGCGGTTAATATAACTAGCCTGTGCTTTATCAAACTCTAAAGCGTTGAAGTAGGCTCGGTTAGAAATATTTGGGTTGTATCCGTATGAGATAAACATACCAACACTATAGTTACGTCCCGCACCAAAAGAGTTCACTAAATAGCGCGGCTCACTTGCTAAGCCGTACATAATCCCATCGACAGACATTAATCCATCGACAATATTATTTAGCTCATCTAATACGTTATTTCGGTTATCTTCAACCCATTCACGATATACAGCCCTTGATTTTTCAACTAATCCCTCGTCAGTGATCCATTTATCGAATCCAGTCTCTGAGGATTTATGTTTAGGGCCAAGTTGAACACTCGACCATCTCAAGGCATGCCAAAAGTTTTTGAACGGAGATGCCGCACTAGCACAAGAGTATTTATAAGTTGTACCGTTACTTTTCGTGTTTTCAGAAACTTCTGCAAACTCAACTTTTCTATCAGGTCCGTTTACGACTTGCTCTAAATACAAGTCCCACAAACGCTCACCATCCCAACGAATAGATTTGTCACCAATTATCAAAGCAACTGGTAATTCATCTAAAGTCGCGGTTCTGATCTGAACATTCACTTTATCTTTTATTGTAATCAAGGTTGGTTTTATGCAACGTGGTTTTATCACGATTGCCTCATACACAAATGCTACTTCTAAAGTAAGAAATTTACTGGTTACCTTGTTAATGTCACTGGTGTCACGAGTAGCACTGCCGTTTTTGTAGTTGTATTTTGTTGAAATATTTATTTGATTGTTCATTTGAAAATCCTAGTTGGATGGTTGTTGTGGGCACTCAAAATTGGGCGCCCTTTTACTTTGATAGGTAGAGGTCTACCTATTACGATCATTGTTTTCGATTAGGTGGTACTAATAGCGTGTGCTCACGACATGTGGATCTAAATTACATAGAAACTTATTTGCACTATGAAAGTCCCCCGCATAGATTGCAAATTTATCCAGCATCTCAGATCGTGTATGTTTAACAGTGTCGAATTCAGTAAAGAGATCTTGCGCACCCCATCTCAACCGCTTTAGTTTTCTTAGCTTGCTTTCGGATCTTGATAGCAAAGTAGGATTTCGCCTCTCTGAGTTAGAGCGCATTGCTTTGTTAACTAGACTTTTAGCTGCTAAAATTTCTATTTGAAGCATTGGTGTTAGTACGTTGGATAATGTAGACATGTTGTTTTCCTTATATCGGATTGGATATGCTAATTACGCCTGTAGAGACGCTATTAACGGATGAGGCTTAAATGCCAGGTTGGTGCGTCAAATTAACTAGACTTTTTAAATGATATTTTAATGATATTAAGAGTATTCACTATGACTATTAATAAGGTATTGTTGCTGCAGTACTGGTGCTAGCAAACCTTTCATCATTCATGATGCTCCCTTGAAATAAGTGAGCTGGTGGATTGGTAGGTTTACTTTGCTGGTAAGGTTAAGCCACCAGCATGTAGATGTTTTAGTTGTGCGGTTTACACTGTATAGACTATACAGGCTCGTTAGCTAACACTAATATGTAACTCATGACATATCTCTATAAGTTCAGATTCACTTTTAAAAGCCAAAGCAAAAAAAGCGTCACCATATACTTTCGTGCCATTAGCTTTGAACACAAGTAAAATATCGGTAACCATTACTTCTCTCTTGGTTGTTGTGGATTTTTTTATATCCGCGTAACTAATCACTTCAACAAACTCGTCGTCCCCTTCAAAACCGACACGAAAAGATTCGCTAATATTATTTGTAGCCGTTATCAACTCATGTGCTGGTAATGACTGCAGTAACTCATGTAAATGATTAAGTGTTAGTCCATCTTCAGCCATTTCTTGATTAGACATACAGCATAGCAATGTTTTGTCACCGACAAATAATTCCACACCGTTCTTAACAAAATCTAACTCAGGTTTGGTAACCAGTAGTCTTTGGCCATACAGGCTCAATTGACTAGATATTACTTCTAAAAGCATTTCTACTGTCGTCGGTGTTTTTATTTCACTTATTAGCATATTGAATTTTCCATTAGGGGATTTGATAGTAAGGTCGTCAAAACTGACGTTGCGGATTTAAACCTGGGCTCCACTCGATATTGATGCGAGCATCAAATAACAGGTATAAGCAGTAACTCGACATGCCTGTAGGCACGACAACGCACAACGCATAGCTGTTATTGATAATAATACTTGAGATTGTTAATGCAGGTGGCCGCATTAATGGTGTAAATCTTGGAAGTGAGGGCTTTTTAACGTCGTAACTTGTCCCTTTGACGATGAAACTATAACTTTTTTCAATATGATTATCAACAACGGCTTAATTCATTCATAGATATTAAGTCGGGATTAATATCAAAGTAAATCCATTATTATCCCAGTGTGAACTTTTGCGTTAATTTAAAATGAACTTAGTTATCCGCTACCCCTGCAGTTAGGGGAATACACGCCTTTCGCTGAAATGACACAATAAGGTATGAACCGGTAACATGACCAAGTAGAATATCCACCAACTCAAGTACATTGGCTGGTGGATAGGTAATGATTTTTATTGATTCAGATGAGAGCCTACGACATAAGGTAAACCCTTATAACAATCATCTAAACGGCTTGAAGTACCAACATACACAAAGAGTCAGACCATTTCCAACCACTCGTCTACAAACTTACCTTTTTGTTGCTGTACCGCGCATTTAAGTAGATCCTTTGCTTCATTCACTTCAAGTTGTGCAAAACTGAGAAACTTTTGCTCTAAATGCGTTGATAAAGCTGAAGACAGATAATGTCGATTTACATCGTCATGGGTTAACAACCAGTATAATGATCCATTTTTGAGCCTAACCAACGTTATTAGCTTCTTTAGGTATTTAGAAGAGATCCCTCGGCGTTGGTCTATAACTCTTGGGATCATCTCACAATATTGAGCTGACATGATAATGCCCATATGGTCCAGAAGTATTAAATCCCGCTCAATGTTATCACCAAATGGAAATGCAATATTAGCCTTCACGTTCATTGCCGTTTCAATGGTGGGAGCTGCCTCAAAAAGTATCAGGTCAACAAGCTTTCGTTTATCAGTAATACTATCCGCAAGTTCATAGACATAACGTTCAATGTTTAATTCTACATCAATCGCTTGAACTACTTTAGATTTAAGTTTAACTTCTGGCTGGTACAAGCTGTAATTGACCAGTTGATTGTCACTGAAACGCTTACATGTAACATCTGGGGCTAATATAAGTGCAGTTTTGTATATAGCACTAGCAGCACTAACAATAGTGATATCTACATTCGATCTTTGACAAGATTGAGAGATAGATTTAATTCGGCCCTTTAATAGCTCTATAACGTTTAATTCAACGTTATCATCTTTACTGGCAATAGAAGGTGCCCATAGTAAAACTTCATTTAATAAGTCGTGCTTGTTCATAATTAGAGATCCTTTTGGATGGGTTGCAAGTAAGGCCGCCATAATTGACGTTGTGGATTCAAACCTAGGTTCCACATATATTGATGACTAGCATCAAGTACAGCTATAAGCAGTGTTCAACATGCCAACAGACACGGTAAAGCACAACGCATAGCTGTAATTGAATAATGTTTAGATTGGTCGCATGATGGGTGTTAACCTTACTGAGGGCATATAGCCACCAGCAAGATTTAGGTATGTCAGTTTTGAGACTAACGAGTTAGAGGTATTTTCGTAAAATAGAGGCATCCAACTGAGGAACTTCGACAACAGAATGCAATGATAATGCTATCTCACCGTGACAGTCGTATGCTGCACCATCTTCGCCATCCGGATATTCAAGTTTATCGCGAGTATTCCCATCCATCGCAAGCTTAACGGCATCTTCTTTACTATCGCAGTTATACAGATTCAGAGATGGTTCTACGTATTCACCATTACGAATATTAAGTTTAACAAGAAAGAATCGATCGTCACTATCTACTTTGCTTCCGTCTGTAACATCAACGACTAACCGCTGAATTCGTAATGCGTTGTCTACAATCAGTTGAAACACATCCGAAGTGTCTTCATCTTCAAGTGATGCCCAGACGTTTTCAGATAAAAACGTTGCTTGCTCATCTTCTGTTAAATTTAAAAAGTCTACTGGCAACTCATTAGTTAGATAGGCTGCTGATGATGCTAACAGCATTTTGTTGTGTTGTTTGTCTGTAAATTTCATTGTAGGTATCCTATTGGAAGTTTTGATAGTATAGGTCGCCAAAATTGACGTTATGGATTTAAACCTGTCTCCACTCAATATTGATGAAAGTCATCAAGTACAGCTATAAGCAGTGATATATATGCCAGTTAGACACAGTAAGGCACAACGCATAGCTGTGATTGATAATAGTATTTGATTGCTGTAGCTGGTGGATAGCGTATTTGGGGTAATAAAGGGGCTTAATACTTTTAAGTGAGGGGGTTATTTAATGTCACAAGCGCCCCTTTGACAATCAAACTATACTGTATCTATCTGTCATTCGCAATGGTTCTTCACCAGACTAAAGGTCCATACCAATCATTGCAGTTAGCAGCGCCATGCAACTACAACTAATAATACACTTCTATCATTACTGAATGTGAGTACTGAACAGCATTTCAACGCATCCCCAATACTAGTGAGAATCTTGTATCAACCAAAATCGTGAATTAGATAGAGTGACGACGTCACGATTCTCATTGTGATGCTTGAATGTAGGTTATCCCAATGGGACGCCTGTTAATTTCAAACCGTAAAATAACAAGACCTACTCCCAGTGATTTGGTAATGCCTCGAGTTGGTACTAATCAGGAAAACGAGTGCTCAGTATGTTAGGGCTCAAGTTGCATAGATACTTGTTAGCACGCCCAAAGTCACTTGAATACATTTCAAATTTAGCAAGCATCTCAGTACGCGTATGATCAACTACATCAAACTCAGAAAATAATGCCTCAGCACCCCACTTAGATTGCTTAAGCTTTCTCAACTTGCTTTCCGAACGGGACAACATTTTAGGATTGCAGCTCATAGAGTGCGAACGTTTAGCTCGCCTAACGTTACTTGACGCTAATTGGATATCAGCTTCAAGCATTGGGCTTAGTACTTCAGTCAACGTCTTCATATATCACGTTCCTATTTAAATTTGGCAACAAACTATCTCCCTTTAAAATAGTATCAACTTAGCTTGACCCGTAAAACCCACTTGTATAAATCATTCCAACTAATGACATTTCCATCATCATCACTTCCCGTCTTCGGTACAGCAATGCATACTAATAGGCCTAATCGTAAGCTGGTGGCTTGATTGAGCCACCAGCAATACATGTGCTTCCTACAAATATTTCTTAAACCAGTGAGCAGTCTCTCTAGTGATGTAAGCGCTAATTATTGCCATCGGCACAATAATTAATGATGGATTAATGGAAAAAGGGATACTGAGATATAAAAACCAACTAAAAAACAAACTCGGTAAAAGCATCTTTTTACCATAGTGGTATTTAAACGCACTCTCCTGGCCGTTCTGCCATCGCCTTAAATCTCGAAATACCAATCCATCGACAAGCCCAACCGTGACCACTACAAGTACGAGCGGAATACTTAACGTTAAAATAGCCAGTCTCAATATAAACGACAACACAACATATAGCGCTGCCAATATATATTCTTTGATAGCCACACCCGTTGCGTTTGTCATTGACCCAAGTATACCGCCATCGTAGTCTGACTGAGTGACGTATTGCACGAACCTTGTTACTGTCGACGAACTACCATCTTCATTTGGTCTATGAAACGTAGAGTAAAAATAATCAATAATGTCTATTGGTCTATACCCCAGTATATTTTCCTCAGTAAAGTCATCATTGATGTAACCCAAATCCCCTTCAAGTGTTTGCAGGGCGTGACTACTACTATGTTCCCAGTAGTAAGCCATTCCACACCATTCAATGAAGATACTCATCATCAGACTAAACACAAGAACAATTATTGACTGCGCGATGAAGTCAATGAGAGTCAGTCGCTTATCTTTAACCGCATCATTTGCCATATCACTATTTCACTAAATTTAAACGTTCAATTAATGAATCATATGACTTAGCCGTAAGCACTGAAGTTATTCGGTTTAAATAACACTGGTCATACGCCATCACATTAAGTAAGTCTTTAAGAATTAGGTCTGACTGGACGCGGGAACTTAAGAACGAATAAAGCTCGATTGTGTGATCTTCTCTACCACTAAAGCTCCGCGGTATTGTTCCAATGTCATCTTTAGTGGCTTCAAAGTCAGCTCGCCATTCTGCACCAAAATCCTTATTCAAGCAAAACACTACATAAGCACAAAATAATGGCTCAATGTTCGCAACATGATCTGCGATAGACTTTGCTGTCACGTTGTTCCCCATTGCAATTTCTGCATCTGCAATGGTACCGATAAATTGAATTGAGAATCTTTTAAAAGGATGGTCTAACCCTACATTTGAATGACTACCGCCACCCTTTATAACCGCAGACTCAATTTCAGTATCACACACATTCAAACTGCTATTGTCAATCATGTTGCTTTCGTTAGTCATAGTTGTTTCCTTTGAATTTTCGATGTCAATTAAGTTGATATGACTACCTATGGTCACTCACTGCTACTCATATGTTCCATTAACGATTCATACTCACCATCTCTATCCATATTTTCATCAGGGTTATGCGAGGCAATACTGCTATCTGAATCATCATTCGCACTCTCAGGTATACGTTCATCAACAAGCGTATCTTGTGTGAACTCAGTCGTTTTCCACCAGCCTTCACCCGTTTTGTAACGGTCAGCCATTAATCCACGTAATTTCGCTAACGATGGAGGTAACTCGTGTTTCTCATCTTTAAGTAACGGAATTCGTATATGGTACAAAGTAGCCCCATCAACTAATGCGAAGGCTTGCCCTTTGGGTTGGTTAATAATATTGTCCGGTGTTAGTAGCGGAACTTTTTCTGAAGACTGCCTATCCTGACTACCTGACGTAAAGTGGATTTTGTTGTCAACATCTGATGAGTCATTCGCACCGGACATCCGCATGAGACTGTGTATGTAAACCTCTCCCAATTGGTCTGTTAATAACTCAGCTGTTTCTCGAGTCTTAACTCGCAACATGATCAGCGTATTAAAGTTAGAATAAATAACATTGGCCATATCTGTTGAACCCGTCTTCATCGGCATGTCAGCTCTGGCTTGTATTGCCATAGTAAGTGAAATGCCTGCGCCACCAGCCTTGTTTAACATTGGGATAATACGTTCTGAAGCTAATTCAGCACCCTCATCAATATACAATTGAAATATAGGCTTCTTATCTTCTTCGCTTAAATCTCCAAAACCATCTGCCATCCCATTCTTGTAAATGTAACCACTTGTGCTTACCAAATCTGAAATCATGTTCCCACCTACGGTATCGGAAACAACTTGGTCAGACATCGCATCAAAACCACAATAAACAACGGCGTTCTGTCTCGCAACTTTCATCCAATCAAGGATTGGTCGCTTATCATTAGGATCTTCTTTTGGTGATAGTAAGTCACTGATTTCACCTGTAGTGAGTTTTTCGAGTAATGGTAGGAAACTTGCCGTGATTTTGTCGAAGTAGCCTTTCTCATAAGCTACTGCTGACATCAAACCACGTACTACAGGGTTAAATACCTTTTTCTCCGTCAAATACAAATGAAGTGCATAAGTACGCTTGGTCCTGCCCTCAAAGTTACGGGGTAATTTTCTGCATGCCGTTTTTTCTAACTCTTCAACTACCTCTAGCCAAGAAGGATCATCCGTATTGTCTAGATAGTTTTCTGCATACATACAGAACAAAGGCTCAATATTAAGAATGTATTCTTGAATTGATTCAAAGGTAGGCTTTATTCCCATTGCGATCTCTGCATTCGAGATGATATTTACAAAGCGCCATGCGAAATCTTTAAAGGCTGCTCCACTACCTGATGATGAAAGTTGATCAGTGCTTCGACTAGCTACTTCTGTAAAACGTGCAAAGCTACCTGCAATTGCATTGTATCTACAACTTATTGAGGGAAAACCAAGGTGGAAAATATAAAACTTACGGCCTGCTCGTTTAGCTTCAGTGTACATTCTTGCCATTAGGCTCGCATCACCTTTAGGGTCAAGACAAACGACTGGCCCTTCAAAGTCTTTAGGTTTACCTGGTTGAGTATAAACTTTACGATGAATAGACTGAGTAATAAGCACCTCGAACATTTTACTTTTACCTGTTCGAGTAGTCCCTGCAATCAGTGTATGTCCAGACCGATTATCAAGAGGTTGCTTGATGTCATACTCTTCTGGTGACACCGCGTGTATAGCCTTATCACCACCAGTGGGCGGCATTGGTCGTGCTGGGTTAAACCTTGATTGAGAACTTAATGGTTTAAGTATCTTTGTAATGATCTCATTATTCTCAAAGTGATCTTCAAGTTTACGAGCTGTGTTGTAGGCAGACCCCATCTCTAAAAAATGAGCATTTTTAGGTAACTTTAAATCTGTTAATCGTTGCGTATGGATTGCCCTCCACTCAAATCCCTTTCCAAGCCAAGTCGTTTTGTTAGATACGGGTATATCCCTTGAGTACATATTGAAATCACGCATACGACATATCTGTTTTTGATAACGCCATGGTTCATACCCTTGTCTAGCACGCTTTAAACTTAAGTAGGTCAATCCTGCAGCAAGCAGATAGCTGGTGGTCGGGGCTATCATAAACACGCTGGGAGCTCCTATAATCGCTCCTGCACCTAGAAGTGCAGTTGTAGCTGAGTACAGCTCCACTGGAGGCCTTAACAGGTTTTCTATGCCATATTCTGCTGCCATCTCAACTACACCTCAATTGCTTTACAGGTAATATCTAACAAAATGTTCATGTGGCACCCTTTCTATTGGAAAAAACCTTGCTTGGTGAGCAACATAGGATAGCCATTTACACCAAACTCATGAAAAAGGAAATCAGCGTTAACCGGCTGCAGCCTTAGTGGCAGGGCTAACTCCTGTATACGTTTGAAAGACTCGTATGTCGCAACCTTAGTTAAAATCCCTTCCGCACCATATCGAACCAACTCTTCCTTGTTGTTTAATAACCACTCCAACGAAGACTGGTTATCACCTATGATGAATATTGGACGTTGAATCTGTGGCAAGTCCTTTATCACTGGTACCATTAAGTGCATCGACATCAACTTTTCCGGTACCACTGGAAACATTTGCTCCCTCATCATCCTCGCATATGCTTCTTTCGACTCGGGCTTCTCATTCTCCATTTTTTTGATGCCATCCTCCCATTGAGAGATAATCTGTTCACGAAATGAGTTGCCAAACTTCGCTTTAGGATCGCTAGTGTTGAAGAAGTAGGATATGGGAGTTAGGTTAACTGCATCTTTCAGTACGACAGTATCAACGTCTCGAAGTATATTGGCTCGCATATCCAGTAATTGCTCCTCAGATAGCCCACTCTTTTTTACAAACTCGTGAGTTATAGCTTGAGTACTTCCTGTGCCACTCTTGGTGTTTATACTTTGCGTGTATGCGGTTGATTCATTCACTTCTGCTACAGTGATGAATGGCACGATACTTAATCCTATTGTGATCAATGTTAGTTTATTCATGTCGTCACAGATCCTTGTAAATTCTATATATTCGTTCAGAGTACTTTCTTGCTAGCGGCTTGTTGTATGGCGCATGATAGCGTCCTGCGCTAACCCACCAATCATCACCACCATCATGAAACCCTTTGATAAGGCTTGCTGCGTAATCTAAATTATTTTGAGGATTCATCATTTGGCTTATGGAAGCAAACTGACGACCATGCCATAAGTAATTAACCTGCGCTATTCCAACGTCAAAATTCTTAAAGCCTTCACGTAATAGTTTTTCTGCAAATTCCACTGCTTCATCTTTAGTTTTGTACCAACGCCCTTTGTCCTCCTTATTCCACCGTATGACCCACGGCCAAGGAGTTACGTGACGCTTATTTGTTTTTACCTGAGACTCGTTGAGTGCTATTGCGTAAAGCAGCTTTTCAGGTAAACCATACTTTGCCGATAAATGCCTGTATGCTGGTGCCTCTGGCGGATAACTTTCTGCTTTGGCAATTTTCGAAATCAGCATTAAAAACAACAATGCAAACAACGAACTTATTGCTTTAGCTCTACT
>Ga0105355_10003173_pt1 | contig 14536 bp, 15 predicted proteins | sample GOMGulsemesocosm_2_FD_83508 | JGI IMG/M metagenome (GOLD analysis project Ga0105355, IMG submission 83508) | Methane-oxidizing microbial communities from mesocosms in the Gulf of Mexico - GOM9C Gulf of Mexico | ecosystem: Environmental > Aquatic > Marine > Cold seeps | place: Gulf of Mexico... | reverse complement strand
TCTGATATATTTAACACCATCAATCCCTGTACTACCAGGCATAGAAATATCCATCACTAAAACATCTGGCTTTAGCTTTTTATAGACTGTCCAAGCTGAATTCACATCATCTGCCTGCCCAACTACATCAATATCACTAGCTTTTAAAATACGTTCTAGCCCTTCTCGAACAATCGCATGATCATCAGCTAGTAAAACCCGAATTGTCACAATCAAATCCCTTAATTTATTTATAGGGGCATTTTACAACAATTTACGATTTAAAATGCCGAATAAAGGAGAAACGCCCAAGCAAGTAGGGGTAATGTACTTTATTGCTACTGATCAGTATATGCTTACCATACCAATGCACCTCCCCCTACAACAATAACCATACCTACACTACCTTTAGTTTGATTATCGTTCAAATTCATAATAAATCAATGCCTTACACAAAAAACTATTATGCTTAATGGCTACTCAATAAAAGTTAAATTAATATTAACTTTATTAAGCGCATCTCTAGTAACCCCTATCGGTCTACTGGCTTATATTCTATTAATTGAAAACCAGGTTCAAGAGCAGCAGCAACAGTTACTTATAAGAAAAAAACAACAAGAAAAGGTCTTTTTCTTTCAAAATAGTTTAGAAAACACATATTCAGATATCCGCTATATCAGCCGTATAGTGGACAATACGCTCAAACAAAACACAACAACGCTTAGCAATCAATTACCTAAAAATATTAGCTTTTTCTTTCAAAACCTATTAGAAGTTACCCCCCTTTATCAACAGATACGTCTTATTGATAGTACAGGACAAGAACGCATTAGATTTAACCAACAACACGGGCTTATTTTTAAGACTCAATCCGATAGGCTACAAAACAAATCAAAATATGCCTATGTATATGAAAGCTTAAAACTACAGCCAGGTGAAATTTATATTTCAGAGCTTGAACTTAATCAAGAAAATGGAATTATTGAAAAACCTTTCAACCCAACTCTACGCATTGCAACAAAATTAGAGAGTCATAACTCTGGCTTTGAAGGCATTATTGTTATTAATATTTCTGCTCAGCAGATTATTGATGAGATGAAGAAAAATGCTATTAATGATATCTATTTAATAGATCAGCAAGGCAATTATATTATTCACCCTCAAAACAGTAAGCAGTGGTCTGCTCCCTTAAATCATCAATATAACTTTAATACTGATTTCCCCAAGCTAAGCAATTGGCAGCAATCACTACAAAACAATGGCCCTATTAGACTTAAAACGCTTACTCAACAACTATCTTTTTATCCCATCGATAGTGGTAGCCACTTCCTAAGACAGTGGATTCTAGTAACAGCTAGCCCGTCTTCAAATATCTGGACCCATATTCAACAAGAAGCAGCCCTTATCAGCACTGCATTTATCGGGGTTTTTCTTTCTATTCTATTGGGTAGCTATGCCTCCAAACGCTGGGTTTTTCACCCTATCCGTTATATGGAAAACATTTCTCAGCAATTAGTTGAAGGAAAAACGATTGAATCAAGCAGCTCTTATAATCAAAACGACGAATTAGGCTCTCTATGTAAAAAATTACACCAAATGGCTAAAATTCTTTCAAGCAGTCAGGATAAAAAAGAACATATTATTAAATCTTTAAATACTGAAATTACGAATAGAGAGAAAATAGAGCAAGACTTAAATATATATAAAACCTTATTTGAATATTCATCAGAGGCCATGATGATTACAGATAATAATGAAATTATTACTCATATCAATCCTGCATACACCCATATAACGGGATATGCTAAAGATGAGGTTTTAGGTCAAACGCCTAGAATACTCAACTCAGGACAACAGGATAAAAATTTTTACACACAATTATGGCAACAACTTAATACTTCCGGGTCTTGGCAAGGAGAGTTATTAAATCGCCGTAAAAATGGAGAAATTCACCCCGTTTATCAATATATAAATTCAATTAAGATTAACAATAAAACCTCCCTTTATATTTCTGTATTTTCTGATATTACTCAGCACAAAGAGTTTGAAGAAACCTTAAAACAACATGCCTACTACGATCCCTTAACCAATCTGGCAAATAGAAACCTGCTTCAGGACAGATTAAGTCAAACGATTGCAAAAATGTATCGCCATAAACAATATGCAGCCCTATTATTTCTAGATCTTGATAATTTTAAATATATTAATGATTCTCTGGGCCATGATATTGGTGATAATTTATTAAAAAAAGTAGCAAACCGGCTACAAAGTAATTTTAGAGAAATTGATTCCATTTCTCGTTTTGGTGGTGATGAATTTGTCATTCTGATTAATGATTTATCTTCTGATAGAGAAGTAAGTCATAACCTAGTCACCAGCCTGGTCAACAAGTTACAACTACTACTCGCCCAACCCTACCTAATTCAACAGCATGAGTTATTTATTACCGCTAGTATCGGTATCTCTGTTTTTCCAACCGAAGAAAAACACACACCTAAAGATATTATAAAAATGGCTGATATGGCTATGTATGTAGCTAAAAGCGAAGGCAAAAGCACCTATCGTTTTTATCATGCTGAGATGCAAGAAAAATCACATCAAAGACTGCTTATTGAAAATGGACTAAGAGAAGCTATCAAACAAGAACAATTAGTTCTCTTTTATCAATGCCAATATTCCAATGAAAAAGAACTTATTGGAATGGAGGCATTAGTTCGCTGGCAACACCCCGAACAAGGTCTAATATTTCCTGACAAATTCATCCCTATTGCAGAAGAATCTGGATTAATCATTGCCTTAGGAGAGTCGGTTATTAAGCAAGCCTGTCTACAATTAAAACACTGGGAAAAACACGGACACAACATTCCCCATATTGCCGTTAACATTAGCCCCAAACAATTCGCTGAAACTAATTTTATCGATAAGGTTTGCAGCATTTGTAAAGAAACAGCTGTGCCTACAAAACAATTAATGCTGGAGCTGACCGAAGCAACCATTATCGGAAACATTGAATCAACTGTTACAAAAATGAAAAAATTACAACAACTAGGTTTTCGTATATCAATCGATGATTTTGGAACAGGCTATTCATCACTTGCCTACTTAAATAGACTGCCGATTAATCAACTAAAAATTGATAAATCCTTCGTTGATGATATTGCCTTAGACAGTGGAAAAGCCGTTATTGTCGATACTATTATCGCTATGGCTCAGCATTTAAAATTAGACATTATTGCAGAAGGAGTAGAAAACAATTATCAATTTGATTATTTAATTCAGCATAACTGCTTAGGTTTTCAAGGTTACTTTTTTTGTAAGCCCGTAGCGGCAAACGACGTTTTTAATCATTTAAACAATATCCATACATAAGGAGGGATTACCTAATTTTTCCAGGAATATTTTAAATAATATCCAAAATATTGCGCAACATGCCTTAGGTACTGGTGCCCCATTAAACATACTCGACATATTAGTACTTTACACAGTCGTTACCAACATTTTTTAAGCTATGGTGATGCAAAATCTTATCGTCAAAATAAAGAAAATGTTCGTAAACAATTTAATGATATAGAAAATAATTAAAACCAAAAAATAAATCGAATTTTTACTTAAAAGTATAGTCATAGCTTTACAATGTTAGTATTTGCTAATTATCTAAATAATAGTTAATCATATACTACCTACCTCCCCTTTATATGGAGCATGTCATGAGAAGAATATATTTTTTAGCACCCAATATCCAAGTCACTCATAAAATTGTTGATGAATTACGCTCTCTAGGCATTAAAGACAATCACCTTCATGTCTTAGCCAAAAGAGATACACCACTTCAAGACTTGCCCGAAGCCAATGAACTACAAAAAACAGACTTTATTGCTGCTGTTGAACGCGGTGCAGCATTAGGCGCTACATCTGGTTTGCTGGCTGGTTTAGTCAGCTTGCGTTTTGCAGGGTTCGCAATTGCTGGCGCTCCTATCCTAGGCATTTTAGTCTTTGGAGGAACTATTGGTGCGATGATGAGCGGACTGGCGGGGTTACGAACTGGAAATTCAAAAATCAGAAAATATGAAGAGGCTATTGAAAATGGAGAGTTATTAGTTATGGTTGATATTGTCAAAGAACGAATTGATGAGATTAGTAAATTAATTACTAATCATCACCCAAAAGCAGAGTTTGAAGGCATAGAGCCACTACTTCCTCCACCTTATTAAGTCATTTATATTTATCACTAAAAGAACATTGATTGTGGGTAAAATCAGTTGTTAAAGCTATTCTTAAATAGCATATATATTTTGGGGCGCAGGTTTTTAAGCTACATTCTTTATCTCAAGAGCAAGCTAAAGAGACTATGAAAGTATTGGCTTTTAGCCCCCCTCTTTGGAAAAGAGGGGGGTGGGGGAGATTTTATTATAAAAATAATGCGCTTAATATCAATGGGTTATTGTTTTGTAAAATCCCCCTCAATCCCCCTTTTTCAAAGGGGGAGGTCAAAAGAAGAATACTTTCACAGTCTCTAAAGCCAGCACCCCAAAAGACCGTTACTATTGATAATATGTTTGTTAAATCTACAAATAGGAAAAACAATGAAAATCATAACTGGTTTTATCCTCGGTATCATCCTAACAGCTAGTGCCGTATGGCTGATAATGCCAAGCATGATGTTATCTGAACAACTCAGTCCTTACAGTGTAGATGAAACAGTTGAAAGAATTTCAACAAATGCAAAAGCTGAAGGCTGGGTTATTTCGGGTATTCAACCCCTGCATAAAGCTGTAAAAAAACATGGCGCTGGTGACTTAGACCCTGTCGTTTTATTAAATCTTTGCCAAGCAAATCATGCCTACAATATTTTAAAAGAAGATGCTAACAAAGTAATTTCAGTGATGATGCCCTGCACTATTTCTGTTTACCAAAAAACAGATGGCCGTGTTTATGTTGGTACCATGAACGCTGGTCTACTCGGCACTATGTTTGGAGGAACAGTTGCAGAAGTTATGGGAGGTACGGTTGCCGCTCAGCAACAAAAGTTTATATCGTTTTTAAATGATTAAAATATCAAACCATCCTTCTTATTAATCCTCCCATTAGTTCTGGCAGTATTATCTCTTTGGGCTGTAGAGACAAGACAAGGCATGCCTTGTCTCTACTTTAGGTAAACTCAGATAAAAAATGAACTTGATTAGCTGTCAAAACTAACACAACAAATTTATGATAAAAAAAGCACCTTTTTCTCTATTATTCCTTAGTCTTTTTATGAGTTCAGCTTGCACAAGTACTCCACCTAAGATTGAAAATACCTTCATCAGTACACCTGACAATCTATCGTTAACAACACCCAACCTAACAGGCATATGGACTTTAAATAGAGAGCTGAGTCAAAACCCTCTTGAACAACTTAAACAGAATAGAAAAAAAACTAACCAGAATAATAAAGCTATGAAAGGCAATGGAGAGCACAAAGGTTCTGGCAAGGGTAAAGGAAAAAACCGCAGTGATAACTACTCTAAAAACAACAAGAAAACAGGACGTAATTATCTACCGCCAAGTATGCAATTCTTTTTAAATGCATCAGAAAAGATGACTCTAAAACATGAAGAACCTTTACTTATTATTGATACAGCAGAAGGCCAAGAGAAAGTATATACAGATTTTCGCAGTCCTAAAATTTCTACTAATAAAGACCCAAATCAAAGAGTATCAATTGCAGGCTGGGAAGATAATATACTATTCTTAGAAAGCACTCTTAGTGCAGGTCGGGTTATCCAACAATTCAACCTTAAAACCTCATCAGACCAGCTATGGGTTAAAACGGCTATTTTAACGCCTCATTTACCTAAATCGGTTCGTTTCAACAGAGTTTATGATCGTGTTTATACTTCTGATAAATAAATAACTAAACAGATGATCTTACCCAGCGAATAATATCCTCCTCACTCATCGCCCCTGCCTGACGAGCTATTTCTTTACCCTTTTTAAAAATAGCTAAGGTAGGAATGCTACGAATATTATATTGCCCACCTAATGCTTGTTCATTCTCAGTATTAACCTTTGCCAGTCTAAAAAGAGGTTCAAGTTTTGCGGCAGCTTTTGTATATGCAGGAGCCATCATTTTACATGGCCCACACCATGGAGCCCAAAAGTCCACCACCACAGGAATATCATTACGACTGATATGTTGGCTAAATGTTTTTGCTGTTAATTCAACAGGGTGCTTATTAAAAAGAAGTTGTTTACAGTGCCCACACTTAGGGTTATCGCTCAGCCGTGCAGTCACAATACGATTAACAGAATTACACTGTGGACAAACAATATGAGATGAATCTGACATTTCCTTTTCCTATTAAAATAGTTGATTTAACAACGGTATTACTCTTATTCTTATTTGTTATACTGTCATATACTGAAGCATGTAACAATAGATAAGCGCTATTCCCGACTTAAATACTAGGTTATAATATTTTCATTTTATCTTCTTGCCAAAATGACCACAACAGAACCAAAAATTGTTCTTATCGCCATAACCAAACATGGTGCAGGACAAGTTAAATCATTAGCAGAAAAACTTCCCGAAGCGGATGTTGTTGTTTCTGAAAAATTTGCGCCATTAATGACAGGCTTAAGCAATAAAGTACGTGCTTATTCTGGCCCTTTTCGAAATGAAATTAAAAATCTATTTACTGACTACGACCAACTGGTCTTTTTGGTTTCATTAGGTGCTGTGGTAAGACTTATCGCACCTTATCTAAAATCTAAAGATGAAGACCCTGGTGTGATTGTCGTTGATGATGCAGGTCAATTTGTTATCCCTGTATTGTCTGGTCATGTTGGCGGAGCTAATGCCTATGCTGAAAAAATTGCTGTATTAACTCAAGGTACTACTGTTTTAACAACGGCATCAGATGTTGGAAAAACAATTCCTGTTGATATTTTAGGTCGTGAACTAGGCTGGAAAGTTGAAGCTCCAAAAATAAATATTACCCGCGTATCAGCTCACGTTGTTAACGAAGAACCTGTTGCATTTGTACAAGAAGCTGGTGAAAAAAACTGGTGGACGCGCCCTACCCCTTTACCTAAAAACATTCATTTATTTGATCGTTTTGAAGATGTCGACTTATCTCATTTTAAAGCTGTGTTATGGGTAACTCATAAAGATATTCCTGACTCTACTTGGAAGCAACTAGAAGAAAGGCTGGTTGTTTATAGACCTAGTAAATGAAAGTAATTCTCGGCATAGGCTGTGATCGCGGCACACCGCTACAAACTTTAGAAGATGTTATTGATCTTGCTTTAAATTCAGCGGACTTAAAAAGACAATCGGTACAACAACTAGCGACCATTGATAAAAAAAATGATGAGCAAGCTATTTTGCAATTAGCCGAAAAATATCATTGGCCTTTAAACTTTTATCCTGCTGAACAATTAGCACAAGTAGAAGTGCCTAGCCCATCAGCTGTTGTTTTAAAATATATGGGTACACCTTCTGTATCAGAAGCGGCTGCAATATTAACCGCTAATACTGATATGGGTGATTTGATTGTTGAGAAATTTAAACACCGTGGAAGTGATGGCAAAAATGCTACTATTTCTATTGTAAAACTAATAAAGCTGTAGCCTTGATGCAACGAAGTGGAATCAAGGTTTATATACAATCCCTTGATTTCGCGTTGCTGCATCAAGGCTACATAGATTTGATTGTGGAGAAGCAATAAATCTATAAATTAATGGGGCGCAGGCTTTAGCCTGCAATTCTCGCATTCACAAAGCAGGCTGAAGCCTGCGCCCCAAGAGAATCAAATATTCTAATAAATCTGTAGGTTGGACATTACCTACCCATACCCAATATTAAAATAAATCATGAGTGGAAAAATATTCTTAGTTGGTTTCGGCCCAGGTGCTGAAGAACACATGTCATTTAGAGCCAAAAGCGCTATTGCTGAATCTGATGTTGTTATTGGTTATACAACCTATATCAAACTAGTCAAAGATCTATTAGACGGTAAAGAAGTCGTCAGAAAAGGTATGACTGAAGAAATAGATCGCTGTATAGAAGCATATGACCAAGCCAAATTAGGTAAAAAAGTTTCCCTAATATCCTCAGGTGATATTGGTGTTTATGGTATGGCTGGCCCAACTTACGAAGTATTACTTAAGGCTGGCTGGACACCAGACAGTGATATCACGGTAGAAATCATTCCAGGAAGTACTGCTCTTTCAGCGTGTGCCTCATTAGTTGGTGCACCATTAACGCATGATTTTTGCTCTATTTCATTATCTGATTTATTAACGCCGTGGCCAACGATTGCACGTCGATTAGATGCCGTTGCTCAGTCTGACTTTGTTATCGCTTTATACAATCCTAAAAGTGGGCGACGCACTCAGCAAATTGTTGAAGCACAGAAAACTTTTTTAAAATATCGTGATCCAGCTACACCTGTAGCCATTGTTAAATCTGCCTATCGTCGTAGACAAGCCATTCAATTAGTACGACTTGATGAAATGGCTGATCAAGATATCGGTATGTTAACCACAGTACTTATTGGTAATTCTACAACTTATATTGACCAAGGTTTAATGATCACACCCCGTGGTTATTCCAATAAATATAACGATATAACAGGTGATGCCAAAGAGGGTGAGCAAGCAGGTCGTTCATTAGCAATGGGCTTAGAAGGCTGGAAAGCTTGCCTACGTGAATATTTATCTCAACACCGTGATTTAACTTGGGAAAAAGCTGCCGACTATTTTAATGTTCCTGTTGCTGAAGTACTCTCAGCCGTTGCACAAGCACCCGAAGAAAATAGCTTAAACCATCAAGCAGCAAAAATTGATAATAATGATTTAACACTAGCCTTAGAAGCCTGTAAAAAATGGGGTCGTTTACGTGGAGTTATTCGTACTGACTCTGGCGCAGTGGTTGAATTATTTTTACATGGGGAAGATTTCAAGCCAAAAACTGATTGGCTGAGCATAGAAAATGATGCCTTCCATTTACATGTCAACTGGAGCAAAGTCAGTAGTGCTTATTTTGCTAGCAGAGAAGACAAGACTTATGGCCTACATTTCTTTGATCAACACGGACAATTAATTTTCCGAATTTTGCTTACCAAACAAGATGGTGAATTCAATTCAACCCTATTAAATGCCTTTCAACAAGATTGGCAATTATTAGGCAAAAGAGAAATACAGGAATAACAGTATGACTGAAGTTATCAAACCAAAAATGATGGATTACCATCGCCACCTATTAGTCTGTGTTGGAGATAGATGCACAGAGAATGGTGAAGGCCAAGCGCTTTATGATTTGCTTAAAGAGAAATTAAAAACAGCTGGTTTAGATAAAGGTGAGTTACGGGTAAAGAAAACACGAGCAACTTGCTTTGGAACCTGTCGCTCAGGCCCTTTATTATGCGTACAACCTGATGGCGTTTGGTATTACGATATTAATAGCGAAAAACTAGATAGGATTATTGCTGAACATTTTTTACAAAACAAACCTGTCACTGAATATATCCACCATCAAAGATAAAATAGGTTTACTGCGTGGCAAACTTTAACACTCATTTGTTTATTGCTGCTACTGGCAGCAGCAGTGCTGCCTTATATGCAGTGAACCAGCAATTAATCAATTGGGTGGATATGCCTTGGCTTATTTTTATGGGAAGTATCGGGGGATTATTACCCGACATTGATTCAGATAATAGCAAACAAGTGAATATCATCTTTTTGCTGCTGGCTATTCTAAGTAGCTTTACCGTACTTTCTGGAGGGAGTTTTTTCGGTGACATAACCCATCTCCTCCCAGCTCAATATGCCGTTTGTCAAACAAGCCCCATTAATTTGTCCAGTCTCGTCTCTTCTTTGGCAGGAAAATGTGTTTCTTATTCCTTATTAATACAGGTCTTAGCAATATTTATTGGTGTTCGATATATTTTTCTATCTATATTCAAATCACTAACCGTACATAGAGGTATATTTCATTCCCTATTAGCCGCGATATTCTTCACCTTGTTAACGACCAGTATCAGCATCCATTTATTTCAGCAGACAATATTATTTAGCTGGTTAAACGGGCTCTTTATTGGTTTAGGTTTTGTGATTCATTTACTTCTGGATGAGGTCTACAGCGTAGACCTATCAAATATTCGAATCAAACGCTCTTTTGGTACGGCATTTAAACTCTATAGTTACAAAAACGGTTATACATCTACTCTGATGCTAATATGTACTTTAGCCTTATATAGTTTAATCCCTTCCGTCCCTTTCTAATTCTAGCAAGAAACGGAAGTAAAAATTTCAACTAAATTAATGACAAGGAAAACCTGTGCTATGACGAGTATCGTGTGTTGCATTATGAATGACTTCAATAGGTGCAAACCCAACTGCCATTAAAACCATAAGACCTAATAAAGCAGCTCCTAATACTTGGCTTGTTTTCGCTTGCGAAGAAGCACTCGTTACATTTTGGCTAATTGGAGAAGTTTGAGACATTTTCTTACCATTTGTTAATCAATTCTATTCTTTAAGATTTTAACACAATTAAAGTCTTGCTTCCGCCACAAATTAATACGGGTAAATACAACAACTATTTGAACTGATTATTCTAGGTTAAACTATTGCTCATACTAATAACCTTGTTCTTTCCTCTATGAAAAAGATTCTTTATTCTGTTGTCCTTGTTGTTGTCGCTTATTTTGTCGAACAAAAAACAGGAATTTCATTTCTTGATAATAGCAATCTTAATTCCAATTCTATTGCTGCACCTCAATCACCTGTTTCTCAGAAAAACGATAATTTACAATCCCACTCAGATAACACTAACAAAGCAGTTCAATCAGCTTACACTAATCACCAAAGTGATATTCAAGTGCAACAACAGGGCGAGGTAGTAAAAGTATTAGCCGACGACCTTAAAGGATCAAGACACCAAAAATTTATTTTAAAAATTGATCGCCTATCTATCCTTATTGCTCATAATATTGACCTAGCACCTAGAATTGAAGGCATACGCGCAGGTGATACAGTTGAGTTTTATGGTGAATATGAATGGAACAAAAAAGGCGGGGTTGTTCATTGGACACACAGAGACCCTGGTGGCAGGCATATTGATGGCTGGTTAAAACATAAAGGTAGAACTTATCAGTAAAAACCACATGGTTATATACAAACCACGGTTAATTGAAAAAATAAATTTGTAGGAAGGACTACAGTTTATGGCAGTGATTGCGGACTAAAGTCCGCTCTACAATTGTTCACTTGTGCTTAACTAAACCACGATGCCACAACATCTGGAGCACTGGCAAAATACCAGTGAATATAAGAGCTTCGTAGATTTTTATAATATATCCCCTTATCTCCTCGTGAACACTCAAAACAAGTTTTAAATTCTTGTTCACTGCTACGTTTTGAGTAATGAAACTCATGCCCTCTTACCCCAGTTACATCTTCTCTATATCCTAATGAAGCTAATTTTTTCTGCATTTTAGATTGATAGGATAATACTCCAGCCATTGGCCAAGCAACACCATCAATATCAATTAGCTGCTCACCTAATAACATACTGCCACCACATTCAGCTAAAACGGGATTGCCAGACTGAATAAATTGATTTAACGATCCCCAACTTTTCGAAACAGATAATTGCTCTGTATACAGTTCAGGGTAACCACCTGGTAACCAGACTGCATCTGCATTTTGAGGGGTTTCATCACCTGCAATTACCGAAAAATATTGTATTTCAGCGCCCTGTTGATTTAACCAATCAAGATTCGCTTGATAAATAAAACAGCAAGCCGCATCTTTAGCAATAGCTATTGTTTTACCTGCCAATCGCTTTTCTGATGCAGCAACTATTTTTTCACCAGTATTCCAGTCAGAAAATGCTGACAATAATGCTTCTTTATCAATATGGAAACAGGCTGAAAAATCGGGGACATCAACATTATCTGGAGCAATTAAGCCTAAATGTCGCTCAGCTAATGCGGGAGCATCTTTTTCCATCCAAGCTAACAAAGGTGGCATTTTATAATCTATTAAAAAGTCCTTCAATAACTTGGCATGATGAGCACTACCCACTCGGTTAGCAATAACACCTGAAATAGCAACTCCCATTTTTTCAGCATAATCACAAAAACCGCTGACTAAAGGTACAATCGAGCCACTCATTCCTTTTGCATTGACTACCAATATCACAGGACACTTCAATCCTTTAGCTAAGTCAGCACTTGAACCATCCAACCCTACACCACTGCGCCCATCAAACAAGCCCATCACCCCTTCAATCAAAGCAAGCTCTACTTGTTTATGCTGTTTATTAATTTGTTGTTGCGACTGCTCTAGCCCCACCATTCGGGTATCTAAATTATAGGATGTACGCCCTGTTATTAACTGATGCCACAGTGGATCTAAAAAATCAGGCCCAGCTTTAAAAGAAGTAATACTCTGTTTTTGTGATTTTAAATATTGTAACAAGGCCAACATAACAGTGGTTTTACCACAGCCTGATTGGGTTCCAGCGAGTAAAGCTATTTTCATTTTAGTTTAGATAATATAAAGAGCTACAAGATAATTACATCCGAAAATTTGATGCATTATGTCATTTTCATTAATTTAATGGTAGCGGGTCAAATCTGTTAATAACAGCTATTTCAACAATTCATCCATTATTGGGGCGCAGGCTTTAGCCTGCTCTTACGCTAAAGAATGCAGGTTAAAACCTGCGCCCCAAAAGACTGTTAATAATGGGAATGTATTTTGTTAAATACTAAAAATTTATCCCACTAGCAACTTAATAGCAAAGACCTTTGGATAGAACAATTTGAAAATTCACCAGCCACTTGAATCCTCATCTTCATCATCATTTGCAGGTTTAAAGTCTTTTGGTAATTTTGGCTTTTTTGCTGTTCTAAGTAAAACAAATGCCCCACCAAAAACCAGACACATCGCTAATAAGATAAACCCAACGAATAACATAATCCTTCTCCCCCTGTTTTTACAAAAATGCTAAAATACTAACAAATTGATTATTAACGAAAAACCTCAATGAAACAAGTAGAATTACTTTCTCCAGCAGGCACTTTAAAAAACATGCGTTATGCCTTTGCTTATGGAGCAGATGCCGTTTATGCCGGCCAACCACGCTACAGCCTTCGGGTAAGAAATAATGACTTTCTGGAAGACAATTTAGCAAAAGGTATTAATGAGGCTCACTCTTTAGGGAAAAAGTTTTTCCTTGCGACCAATGTAATTCCACACAATACCAAAGTTAAAACCTTTATTGCTGATATGGAACCTATTGTAGCAATGAAGCCTGATGCTTTGATTATGGCAGACCCCGGCTTAATTATGATGTCTAGGGAAAGATGGCCAGAAATGCCTATTCATTTATCGGTACAAGCCAATACGGTTAACTTTGCTACGGTAAAGTTTTGGCAAAGCATGGGCGTGGAACGTATTATTCTTTCTCGTGAACTTTCATTAGATGAAATTGAAGAAATCCGCCAACGATGTCCAGATATTGAATTAGAAGTTTTTGTTCATGGTGCTTTGTGTATTGCATACTCAGGGCGTTGTTTATTATCTGGATACTTTAATCATAGAGACCCAAACCAAGGTACCTGCACTAATTCATGTCGCTGGAAATACGATACCGTACCAGCACACGAAAATGCTGAAGGCGATTATGTTTTAGATAATCCAGCTATTTCAATGAATGATATTAGTAACGCCAGTTGCGGAGGAGCGGAACGTCATCCTTTAGCGGATAAAACCTACTTTCTTGAAGAAGAAGGTAGAAAAGGTGAGTTACTACCCATCATGGAAGATGAGAATGGCACTTACATTATGAACTCTAAAGATTTACGTGCTATCGAACATGTTCAACGTTTAGTTGATATAGGTATTGACTGCCTTAAAATCGAGGGGCGCACCAAATCACATTATTATGTTGCCCGTACTGCTCAAACTTATAGACAAGCAATTGATGATGCATTAGCTGGCCGCGAGTTCCAACCTCAATTAATTGGAGTATTGGAAAACCTAGCCAATAGAGGCTATACAGATGGGTTCTATCAACGTCATCACACCCATGAACACCAAAATTACATAACAGGTTATTCTAAAAGCCATAAGCAACAGTTTTGTGGTGAAATAAGAAACTATGATGAAGAAACAGGGATTGCTGAAATTGATGTAAAAAATAAATTTGCTGTCGGCGATAAAGTTGAATTAATACTGCCTGAGGGCAATCAGGATATTGTTATAGAAAGTATGACTGATATGTATAATCACTCAATGCAAGAAGCACCTGGTGGCGGATATGAAGTTAAAATCCCATTACCAAAAGGTTGTAATCAAGGTTTATTATCAAGGTATTTGTAAGAGCAGGCTAAAGACGCAAGGCAAAAGGCTAAAAGAGCCAGATCAATAGAAAACTCGGAACGCTCTTGCTTTAGCCTTTAGCCTTTAGCCTTTAGCCTTTAGCCTTTAGCCTTTAGCCTTTAGCCTTTAGCCTTTAGCCTTTAGCCTTTAGCCTTTAGCCTTTAGCCTTTAGCCTTTAGCC
>Ga0105355_10003169_pt1 | contig 14541 bp, 14 predicted proteins | sample GOMGulsemesocosm_2_FD_83508 | JGI IMG/M metagenome (GOLD analysis project Ga0105355, IMG submission 83508) | Methane-oxidizing microbial communities from mesocosms in the Gulf of Mexico - GOM9C Gulf of Mexico | ecosystem: Environmental > Aquatic > Marine > Cold seeps | place: Gulf of Mexico... | reverse complement strand
ATTTGTTCTAATTTAAAACTTGTAGAGTTGTGGCATAAAGCATTGGGAGAATGTAATATTACCATTGATTGGGTGGAGTATTTAAAATTGACAAGGGGGGAAACTCAGTTGTTTTTAGAAAACCCAACTCAAAAAATTGATTTAATTATCCCACGTGGTGGTGAAAAATTAATAGCCTTTGTAAAAAAGAATGCGAAATGCCCTGTAATTGTTAGTGGAAGAGGGAACAATTTTGTCTTTGTGGATGTAGAGGCCGATGTAGAAATGGCACTTCAAATTATTATCAACGCAAAAACGGCTAAAATATCCGCTTGTAATGCTGTTGATAAGGTGTTGATTCATGCAAATATGCCTAATAAAGCTGCTTTTTTAAAGGTGTTGATCCAGAAACTAAAGGAGCATAATGTAACAATCTTAGGTGATGCTAAGATGAGTTCTTTGGAAGGTGTACAGGAAATTGAAAATGAACAGGTATGGTACGAGGAGTTTTTGGATTATAAAATTGTGATTGGGCAGGTGGCTACGAATTCGGAAGCCATACAGAAAATTAATACGTATGGAGGTGGGCATTCTGCGGTGGTTGTTAGCAAAAATGAGGAAGTCGCTGAATCGTTTATGTGTGCTGTAGATGCGGCGGCTGTATATCATAATGCCTCTACACGATTTACGGACGGAGGACAATTTGGATTGGGAGGAGAATTGGCAATCAGTACGGACAAATTACATCACCGAGGTCCAATGGGATTACAGCATTTAGTAACTAATAAATGGTATGTTTTTGGAAATGGACAAACAAGATAAAAAGAGAATCCTATTAAAAATAGGAACGAATGTTTTGACAAAGGAGTCTGATTTTATTTCTCGAGGTAAAATAGAGGATATTGCGCGTCAGATAAAATCATTGAGTAATGAGTATGAATTTATCATTGTCAGTTCGGGTGCCATTGCAGCTGCAAAACAATTTGTTCAGTTGGAAAGCCATGGAGAAGGCATTAATGTGAAACAGGCATTGGCATCTATTGGTCAACCACATTTAATGCGTATTTTTCAAGAGAATTTTAGGGAGTTAGGTTTGCTGACATCTCAATGTTTATTGTCTTATTCTGATTTTGAAAAAGAACAATCAAGAGATAATATTGTAAATACCATTAATGTTTTAGTGGCTAATAATTACATTCCTATTATCAATGAAAATGACACCGTAGCTACGGATGAGATTAAATTTGGAGATAACGATAAGTTGGCAGCTTTAACGGCGGTATTATTAAAGGTGGATTTACTAGTGATTGGAACAAATACGGATGGAGTGTACACAAAAAGATCTATCTTGAGTGGGCATTCTGAAACAGTGAAGGAGACGAATGATATTTTGTCGATCGAAAAAGAAATTTCATCAGCACTTTCTACGCAAGGAACTGGAGGGATGCAATCAAAAATAAAAGCAGCTCAAATAGCACAGAATGCAGACATAGAAACTTGGATTGTGAATGGTTTAGAAGATCAGTTTTTAGTCAATGCGATGAAAGAGGCTTCTGTTTTTACAAAAATTACAACAACATAAGATGAGACATTATACAAGTATAAATGATTTAGAAAACTTGCAAGAAACGGTGCAGGAAGCTATTGATTTAAAGAAAAACAAACTGAAATATAAGGCGTTGGGAGCTGATAAAACCATCTGTTTATTGTTTTTCAATAACAGTCTACGTACCAGGTTAAGTACTCAAAAAGCTGCTCAAAACCTAGGGATGGAGGTGATTGTAATGAACTTTGGTTCGGAAGGTTGGGCCTTGGAATATGAAGATGGAAAGGTGATGGATCAAGGGAAATCAGAGCATGTAAAAGAAGCCGCTAAAGTGGTGTCTCAATATGCAGATATTATTGGGATTAGGGCTTTTGCAGGCTTGGAAGATAAAGAAAAGGATGCTGCAGAATTAGTTTTGAATGGCTTTGTAAAGTTTGCGTCTGTGCCTATTGTAAATATGGAAAGTTCGGTAGGACACCCGTTGCAATGTTTAACGGATGCCATTACTATGGAAGAACATAAATTAGTAGGTAAAAAACCTAAAGTGGTGCTTTCTTGGGCTCCACATCCGAAGGCTTTACCGCATGCTGTTGCAAATTCATTTATTAATATGATGCAGTTGCAGGAAGCGGATTTTGTGATTACGCATCCTAAAGGATATGAATTGGACCCGAAAATAACGAAAGAAATTGCGATAGAATACAATCAAGAAAAAGCATTTGAGAATGCCGATTTTGTGTATGTAAAAAATTGGAGTTCTTATAATGACTATGGGCAAATTAAATGTACTGATCCCAATTGGATGACGAGTGCTGAAAAAATGAATAAGACAAATAATGGTAAGTTTATGCACTGTTTACCTGTACGTAGAAATGTTGTGGTAGCGGATGAGGTGATAGACTCCGGACATTCATTAGTGATTGAGCAAGCAGCAAATAGAGAGATTGCTGCACAAATTGTACTTAAAAAAATACTAGAAAATGACTAAATTAACCATTGTAAAAATTGGCGGTAATGTTATTGAGAATGAAAAAGATTTAAGTCAGTTTCTATCTCAGTTTTCAGAGGTGAAAGGACCAAAAATATTAGTGCATGGTGGTGGGAAATCTGCGACTGCTTTTGCGAAACAATTAGGATTGAGTCCTACATTGATAGACGGAAGACGAATAACGGATAAACCGAATTTAGACATTGCTATTATGACCTATGCCGGTTTATTAAATAAGAATATTGTAGCCGGATTACAGCAAAATAAATGTAATGCGATAGGACTTACTGGGGCTGATGCAAATACCATTGAATCTGTAAAGCGACCTGTGAAAACCATTGATTATGGCTATGTGGGTGATGTTAAAAAAGTGAATTCAGAAAATATTACGGCATTAATTTCTGCTGGGTTTACACCTGTGTTTTGTGCGTTAACACATGATACAAAAGGGCAATTATTAAATACAAATGCAGATACCATCGCCAGTGAAATTGCCATTGCTATGAGTAGGGGATTTCAAGTGGAGTTACTGTATTGTTTTGAATTGCAAGGCGTGTTAACCGATGTTAAGAACCCAGATTCTGTCATTACAGCATTGAATACAAATACCTATGCGGATTTTGTGGAGCAAGGTGTTATTTCTGACGGAATGTTACCAAAATTAGAAAATTGTTTTAGGGCATTGCACAAGGGAGTGTCTCATATAAAGATAGGGAATACAAACATGATATCTTCGGAATCTGTAATATGTACAAATATTCAACTATAAGATGAAAGAATTAAAAAAAGAAGCCATTGAGTTGCTTAAGAAAATGATAGAAACAGCATCATTTTCAGGTGAAGAGCAAGGGACTGCTACCTTAATTAAACAGTATTTTACGAAGCATTCCATTCCTTTTAAAACTTCCAAACACAATGTTTGGGCAGTGAATAAACATTATGATGCTCAAAAGCCTACAATTTTACTGAATTCTCATCACGATACTGTAAAACCAAATAAAGGATATACAAATAATCCCTTGGAGGCTTTTGTAGAAGAAGGGAAATTATACGGTTTAGGAAGTAATGATGCAGGAGGGTGTTTGGTGTCCTTACTGGCGTCTTTTACTCATTTTTACAATCAGGAAAACTTAACATATAACTTGTTGATGGTGGCTTCTGCGGAGGAAGAATCTTCGGGGCCAGATAGTTTGCGTACCTTGATAGATCAATTACCTAAATTTGAAGTAGCTATTGTAGGAGAGCCTACAAAAATGCAAATGGCTGTTGCGGAGAAAGGATTGTTGGTGTTGGATGGGGTTTCTGTCGGGGAGCCTGGGCATGCTGCACACGGTTTAGGAGTAAATTCTATTTACCAAGCAATGGAAGATATAGCGTGGATTCAGCATTATAAATTTCCAAAAAAGTCGGAGGTGTTGGGTGATGTAAGGATGACGGTGACCCAGATAAATGCGGGAAGTCAACACAATGTAATTCCTGCAGAAACGTCGTTTGTAGTGGATGTTCGTGTGACTGATGCGTATAGTAATCAAGAAGTATTGGCTATTATTCAAGAGCATACGGTATGTGATGTGCAAGCACGTTCGGTGCGTCACAATTCATCGTCCATACCTTTAGAACACCCTATTGTAAAAGCGGGAGTTTCTATGGGCTTGGAAACCTTTGGTTCTGCTACTTTATCTGATCAGGCAGGTTTGACTTGCCCGTCAGTAAAAATGGGACCTGGAGATACGCTTCGATCACATTCTGCGGATGAATTTATCTTTTTGGAAGAGATAGAAGAAGGTGTGGATACCTATGTAAAACTGCTTTCAGAGGTGGTTTTATAAGGAGATAAAAAAGAATTAAACATATTAAAATTAAGTAAATGAAACTTTGGGATAAAGGATTTTCGACAGATAAAAAGATAGATATTTTCACCGTAGGAAATGATAGAGAATTGGATTTAGAACTGGCAAAATATGATGTTTTGGGGAATATAGCCCATGCAAAAATGCTGTCGAGCATCGGTATTTTAACCGGTGATGAATGCGAATTGTTAGTAAAAGAATTACAGGTTATTGGTGAGACGGTTGACGAAGGAACGTTTACTATTGAGGATACATTTGAAGATGTACACTCAAAAATAGAGTATTTATTGACAGAGAAATTAGGAGATGCAGGAAAGAAAATACATACCGCTCGTTCTAGGAATGACCAGGTTTTAGTGGATGTTCAGCTTTATTCAAAAGATAAATTACAAGAAATTAAAGCAGATGTAAAAGCCTTATTTGATTTACTAATGTCATTGGCTGAGCGTTATAAAAAAGTGTTGCTGCCAGGATATACGCATTTGCAAATAGCGATGCCCTCTTCTTTTGGAATGTGGTTTTCTGCCTATGCAGAAAGTTTAATAGACGATATGTATTTTATAAATGCAGCCATTAAAGTAGCGGATCAAAATCCGTTGGGTTCTGCTGCTGGTTATGGAAGTTCGTTTGCAATTAATAGAGCTATGACCACTGAATTATTGGGCTTTGAAACCTTAAAATACAATTCGGTAGCGGCTCAAATGGGGCGTGGAAAATTGGAAAAATCTATTTCATTTGCTATTAGTAGTGTGGGGGCAACCTTGTCCAAAATGAGTATGGATATCTGTTTGTATATGAGTCAAAATTTTAGTTTTATTGCATTTCCAGACGAATTAACCACAGGGTCTAGTATTATGCCACATAAGAAAAACCCAGATGTTTTTGAGTTGATAAGAGGGAAATGTAATAAGTTACAGGCCATGCCGTATGAAATGACCTTGATTTCAAATAATTTACCAAGTGGTTATCACAGGGATTTACAATTATTAAAAGAAAGCCTGATTCCTAATTTTTCTACCTTGAAATCTTGTTTGGAAATGTTACATTATTCCTTAGAAAACGTTCAGGTAAATGAGACGATATTAGAAGATGATAAATACACATATTTGTTTAGTGTAGAGGCGGTAAATACATTAGTACAGCAGGGAATACCTTTTAGAGATGCCTATAAAATGGTGGGAAAAGAAATTCAAGAAGGTAATTTTAATCCTGAAAAAACAGTAAATCATACCCATGAAGGAAGTATTGGGAACTTGTGTTTGAAGGAAATTAATGAGAAAATGGAAGGAGCTTTAACGTTTTAAACTTCTTTTTAAATAGTATTACTTCTCCGTTCCTTTTTGTGTGATTCTGTTCATTACGAGGAGGAACGACGTGGTAATCTCCATCTTTGAAAACAAAATGTGTATAGTTTAGTTCTTCTCACAAGCTTTCCAAACAACATCGTTTGGGCAGGGAGCAGTTATAGAAACCGGTTCTTTTTTTACAGGATGGATAAAATTAATATGGCGTGCGTGTAAACTAATACTTGCGTCCTTATTACTACGATTAAAACCGTATTTTAAATCCCCTTTAATAGGACTTCCAATTTTTGATAATTGACAACGAATCTGATGATGTCTACCTGTTTCAAGATCTACTTCTAATAAATGAAAAGTATTCAACGATTTTAGCAACTTATAATGTAGTACGGCACGCTTGCTTTCTTTTATTTCAGAAGTGTGGGCGGTAGATTTGTTGTTTTTTGGATTCTTTTTTAAAAAATGAACCAACGTATCCTTATCTAAAGAAGGTAATTGTTTTACCAATGCCCAATACGTCTTTTTTATTTCATGCTCTCGGAGCATTTTGTTAAGTCTTTCTAGTGCTTTTGAGGTACGAGCAAAAATAATAACGCCTGTAGTAGGGCGGTCCAAACGATGAGCGACACCTAAAAAGACATCGCCAGGTTTGTTGTATTTTTTTTTGATATATAGTTTTACAATATCGCTAAGAGGCGTGTCTCCAGTTTTGTCACCTTGGACAATGTCTCCTGCTTTTTTATTGACAATTACTAAGTGATTGTCTTCGTATAAAACCTCAAGGGTATCTACTGTAGATGCCATTTTTAAAGCTTGCTTAAATCAACGTTTATTTGGTCGATATAGTCTAAAATTTCTTTTTTTCCTTCAGAAGTACTTGAAGAACTAATAAACCATTTTGGCATTTCCGCCCACGCACCTTGCTTCATTTTACGTTCGTAAAAAGCAACGTTTTTATTTAGCTCAGAAAGTTTTATCTTGTCTGTTTTAGTGAAAACAATAGCGAAAGGGATGCCGTTTTCACCTAAGTATTCCATAAATTCTAAATCAATTTTTTGTGGCTCGTGCCTACAATCTACCAATACAAAAGTACAGGCGAGTTGTTGGCGTTGCTCAAAATAATCCTTTATAAATCCTTGAAAACCAGATCTAAGTTTCTTAGATACTTTCGCATATCCATATCCTGGTAAATCCACTAAAAACCATTCTTCATTAATCATAAAATGATTAATTAACTGTGTTTTTCCTGGTGTACCGGAGGTTTTAGCTAATTTACTATGGTCGGTAATCATATTAATTAACGACGATTTTCCAACATTAGATCTTCCAATAAATGCATATTCTGGAATAGCATCTTTTGGACACTTGTTAACATCGGTATTGCTAATAATAAATTTAGCTGTTTTAATTTTCATCTTAAATATTGTGTTCTTTAAACCAATTTTCTAGATATCCGTTAAATATATCAACATGTTCCATCATTGGAGTGTGTCCACATTTATCTATCCAGAAAAGATTAGCATTTGGCAATAGTTTTTCGAAATCTACAGCAACTTCTGGAGGTGTAACAATATCGTTTTTCCCCCAAATTAAGCATGTTCTGGTTTCAATATTAGGTAAGTCTTTTGCCATGTTATGTCTAATAGCACTCTTGGCAAGGGCTATGATTTTAATCGCTTTTCTTCGGTCGTTTACCATGTCATACACTTCGTCTACAAGCTCTTTTGTGGCTACAGTAGGGTCGTAAAAAACATTGGATGTTTTTTCTTTAATGTATTCGTAATCTCCTCTTTTAGGATATGAATCTCCCATAGAATTTTCGTAAAGTCCTGAACTTCCTGCAAGTACCATGGCTTTCATCATTTCGGGGTGGTTATTCGCGAAATACAATGCCACATGACCTCCAAGTGAATTCCCTAGTAAAACTACATCTTCTAAATTTTTAAATTCAATGAATTCTTTTACAAATTTAGCTAAGTTTTTAACATTAGTTTTTAGTAGAGGAAGTTCAAATATTGGTAATTCTGGGATTAATACCTTGTAACCTATTTCTGAAAAATGATTTAACACGCCTTCAAAGTTACTAAGTGCACCCATTAGTCCATGTAAAACTATGATTGGTTGCCCTTCGCCTTTTTCTAAATAGCTATATTTATCTTCTTTGATTAGTTGTTGGGTCATTTATGGTTGGTTTTTAACTACGCAAAGGTAGCCAATTTATGCCAAAATACGATTTTTTTATACACAGTATTAATGAAGCGTTAAAATTACTTTTAACTCACTGTTCTTCAATTTTCTATCTGTATTCGTTGAATTACGTTAAAAGTTATCAACAAAGTGGGGAATTGTGGGAGATTATGGGAAATTTTTTCTATTTTTGGGTTAAATCTATAAAGTCGGAATGGTTAATTTAATCGAAACATATGAGTGTAAAGTAGACGCCAAAGGGCGTGTAGCTTTGCCTATGGGTTTTCGAAAGCAACTGGCTGAGATGTTGGAAGATGGCTTTGTTTTGAAGCGTGCAGTGTTTGAATCTTGTTTGGATTTGTATCCTAAAAAGTCTTGGGATGTGGTGATGGAGCAGGTTGGAAAATTGAATAGATTTAACAAGAAAAACGACAGATTCGTGCGTCAATTGACGGCAGGGATAAAAAAAGTGGACTTGGATTCTGCCACACGTTTTTTAATTCCAAAGGATTTATTGGTGTTTTCTGGTATCTCAAAAAATATTGTTTTGATAGGTCAGAACGATAAAATTGAGGTTTGGGATAAAGACAAGTATGAGGCGTTTATTAATGATGATGATGATTTCGGTGATTTAGCCGAAGAAGTAATGGGAAATTTAAATTTTGGACAAGATGTATCATAATCCAGTATTATTAAAAGAAAGTATCGATGGGATGAATATTAACCCGTCAGGAATATATGTGGATGTAACCTTTGGAGGTGGAGGGCATTCGCAAGAGATTTTGAATCGTTTAGGGCCAGAAGGAAAGTTGTTTGCTTTTGATCAGGACCCAGATGCAGTGGCAAATAAGCTGGATGATGAGCGATTTGTTTTAATTGAAGAGAATTTTAGAAATATAAAAAGGTTCTTACGCTTTTATGGTGTGAAAAAAGTAGATGGTGTGTTGGCGGATCTAGGAGTGTCATCTCATCAATTTGATGCTTCGGAACGAGGGTTTTCTACACGTTTTGACGGAGATTTGGATATGAGAATGAATCAGAAAAGTGATTTGTCTGCTTTTAGTGTAATCAACACGTATTCTGAAGAGGATTTGGCAAACATATTATTTCAATATGGAGAGTTGCGAAACTCTAGGGCTATCGCAAAAAAAATTGTTGAAGAGCGTTCTTTTGCTCCTATAAAGACAAGTTTTAATTTGAAATCGGCTTTAAAGCAGTTTTTACCTGCAAGTAAAGAGCATAAGATTTTAGCTCAGATATATCAGGCTGTTCGTATCGAGGTGAATCAGGAACTAGAAGTGTTAAAGGATTTTTTAAAGCAGATACCTCTTATTCTATCTGATACAGGAAGGTTGAGTGTCATCTCTTATCATTCTTTGGAAGATCGGTTGGTAAAAAGGTTTATTCAGCATGGGAAGTTTGAAGGCTTGCCAGAAAAAGATTTTTATGGAAACGTTGAGGTTCCGATGAAAAAAGTGGGAAAACTAATTGTCCCATCAAAAGTAGAAATTGCAGAAAACAACAGGGCACGTAGTGCAAAACTAAGAATAGCAACTAAAAGTTTATAACATTGATCAAGAATTGGTTTTTTAATGTGTTAAAAGGTAGCTTTTTAACAGAAGAAGAAGGTATGCGGAATTGGCGTGTTATCTTTTTTGTGGTCATATTAATTTTAATTATGATTTCCAGTTCTCATAGTTCTGATGCTAAAGTGATGGAAATCGCAAAGTTGAATAAGGAGATTAAAGAATTGCAGGCGTATTTTGTGGATACAAGAACCATCTCTATGCAGGTAAAGCTGGAGTCGGGAGTAAGGAAAAGAGTGGATACTTTAGGTTTGGGACCAAGCGTAGTACCACCAACACTTATTAAAGTAGTATATAAAAAAGAGAATTAATTTGGCGGTTGAGAAAAAAAATATTGTAAATAAATTAATCATCATTTCTATTGGAATGGTGCTTTTCCTGCTGTTAATTATTTATAAAATGAGTTCCATTCAGATTAATGAAGGGGAGAAGTATCGCAGCCTGTCTGAGAAAATATATGTAAAGAGGGATACGGTACATGCAAATAGAGGAAATGTTTTTGCGGTAGATGGTAGTTTGTTAGCTACCTCCATGTCTAAGTTTGAAATCCGTATGGATCCTGTGTCGGTGAAATTAGAAAAGTTTGAGGAGCATGTCGCTGGCTTGGCTAAGGAATTGTCAAAAATGCTTGGGAATACACCACGTGCATGGGAAAAGAAAATAAGAAAAGCACGCGCTAGAAAAAATCGCTATTTATTTATTACTAGAAATATAGGGTATAACGACTATATGAAAATGAGGCGTTTTCCTATTTTTAATTTAGGTGTTTATGGAGGTGGATTTATAGCGGAACAATCAAGTGTGAGAGCGCGACCTTTAGGTAAGATAGCAGAACGTTTTATAGGGTATGACGATTATAGAGGAGCGCCGGGAATAGAAGGGGCTTATCGAAAATATTTAAAGGGAAAAACAGGAATTCGCAAGAAGCAAAAAATTGCCAAAGGACAGTGGAGACCTATTAATGATAATAATGAAAGAGAGCCAGTAGATGGTTTGGATGTGTTGACTACGCTGGATATTAATATTCAGGATATCACACATCATTCTTTGTTGCGTCAATTAGAAAAACACGATGCAGACCATGGGTGTGCTATTGTGATGGATACCAAATCTGGGGATATCTTGGCCATCTCTAATTTGGGGCGCGGTAATAATGGAAAATATTATGAAAGGTTAAATTATGCTGTTGGCGCTTCTTATGAGCCAGGGTCAACCTTTAAATTGGCTGCTTTAATGGTGGGAATGGAAGACGGTCTTATTGATACGGCTTCTGTGGTAGATACTCAGGACGGTACATACCGTGTAAAAAACCATACAATTAAGGATTCGAACCGTAAGGGTTATGGAAAAATTTCAGCTGCAAGAGTGATTGAAGTCTCGTCCAATGTGGGAATTGTAAAGTTGATTCAAAAACATTATAAAACCAAGCCATCGAAATTTGTGGAAGGATTGCGTGATATGGAGTTGGATCAGAAGATAGGCTTACATATGAAAGGAGAGGGAGATGCTATTATTCCGAGTCCAAAAGATTCGTTGTGGAGTGGTTTGTCATTAGCACAAATGTCTTATGGCTATGAAGTTTCTATGACGCCTATGCAGGTGTTGACATTTTACAATGCAATCGCCAATAACGGAAAAATGGTGAAACCTAGATTTGTAAAGGAATTGTCTGCACAGGGGTTGACGCATACGGTCTTTGAGTCTGAGGTGATCAATGATGAAATCTGTTCAGAGGAAACGGTCCGTAAAATTCAAGAGATATTAAAAAATGTTGTCAAAAGAGGGACGGGTAAGAGTTTGTATTCGCCTAGTTTTTCTATGGCAGGGAAAACAGGTACCGCCCAAGTAGAGTATTGGAAAAAAAATCAGAGAAGGGCGTATTCAGCATCTTTTGCAGGTTTTTTTCCTGCAGAGAATCCTAAATATACCTGTTATGTAATGGTATATAAGCCCCGAAAGTCTGGTTATTATGGAGCAGATGTAGCAGGTCCTGTATTTAAAGATATTGCACAAAAAATATATACATCTAATTATATTATAGATGAAGTCGATAAAACGACCCCTCGTTTCACAAGTGTTCAGAAATCTTATCAGCATTTTGATGATGTCTCAGAACAAGCGTTTAGTAAAATCCCAAAGGTCATAGGAATGGCGGGTATGGATGCCATTCCTATTCTTGAAAATTTAGGATTAAAAGTACGTATAGATGGTGTGGGGACGGTAAAACATCAGTCCATTAAAGTGGGTGATAAAATAAAAAAAGGAGCAATTATATTTTTAAAAGTAGCTTAATGATAGTATTAAAAGACATACTGAAATCTGTAGAAATCGTCCAAGTTATTGGAGGAGATGAAGTGGGAGTACGAGAGATTTCTTTTTCGTCTAGATCTGTGAAGGAAAACGATGTTTTTGTGGCACAACGTGGTACCGTTGTAGATGGGCATGTGTATATAGAGGATGCTATCAGTAGAGGTGCTGTAGTTGTTGTTTGTGAGTTGATTCCGGAAAAACTGCAGGAGCATGTTACCTATGTTCAGGTGCGTGATTCTTCTGTTGCGTTGGCTGTTATGGCTGCTAATTTTTATGGAAATCCATCTCGGGAATTGGAATTGGTTGGAGTTACCGGGACCAATGGAAAAACCACTATTGCTACCTTATTATATTCGCTTTATATGGATGCAGGCTATAAGGTAGGTTTATTATCTACTATAAAAATTATGGTCAGTGATCAGGTGTATGATACCTCTCATACAACGCCGGATTCTTTGGTGATTAACAAGTACCTAAGAGCGATGGTGGATAATGGTTGTAACTACTGTTTTATGGAAGTGAGTTCTCATGGAATTCATCAGAAAAGAACTGTAGGCTTAGATTTTAAAGGAGGTGTTTTTACCAATTTAACGCATGATCATTTAGATTATCACAATACGTTTAAAGAGTACAGAGATATAAAAAAAACGTTCTTTGATGACCTGCCAAAAACAGCTTTTTCTTTGGTGAATGCCGATGACAAAAATGGACTGTTTATGTTGCAGAATTCAAAGTCTAAAAAACATACGTACGCATTAAAAACATTGGCCGATTATAAAGGAAGAATTTTAGAAAGTTCTTTTTCGGGGATGTTGTTAGTGATGAATCAGCAAGAATTGTGGTCCAAATTAATTGGGCAGTTTAACGGATATAATTTGTTGGCCATTTTTGGAGTGACACAATTGTTGGGGATGGATGCCTTGGAGGCTTTGAAGATCATCAGCAATTTAGAAAGTGTTTCAGGAAGATTTCAGCATATGGTGTCTGATAAAGGAATTACGGTGATTGTGGATTATGCACATACTCCTGATGCATTAAAAAATGTGTTGCAAACGATAGAAGGAATTAGAACTAGGAAAGAAAATGTACTAACTGTTGTCGGTTGTGGTGGTGATAGAGATAGAAGTAAGCGTCCAAAAATGGGTGCAATTGCTGCTCAGATGAGTGATCAAGCTATTTTTACTTCTGACAATCCTAGAACCGAAAACCCAGCGGTTATAATTGAAGAAATTGAAGCGGGAGTGGAGGAACAATATATAAATAAGACCTTAGTGGTAGCTGATAGAAAGCAAGCCATAAAAGCAGCTTGTAAAATGGCTGTTTCTGGAGATATTATTTTAATTGCGGGAAAAGGACATGAGAATTACCAAGATGTAAATGGTGTTAAAAGTCATTTTGATGACTATGAAACGGTTATAGAATTATTAAATCAACTAGGAAAATAAGATGTTATATTATTTATTTAATTTTTTAGATACGCATTACAATTTAGCAGGAGCTGGGGTGTTTCAGTACATCACATTTAGATCTGCAATGGCCTTTGTGATTTCACTTTTAATCTCCACGATCTATGGTCGTAGGGTGATTGATTATTTACAGCGAATGCAGGTAGGTGAATCTGTACGTGATCTTGGTTTAAAAGGACAGGTAGAAAAAGCGGGAACTCCAACAATGGGGGGTGTAATTATTATATTTTCTACACTTATTCCGGTGTTGTTGTTTGCGAAATTAGAGAATATTTATATCATCATGTTAATTATTACCACCTTGTGGATGGGACTCATTGGCTTTATAGATGATTATATTAAGGTATTTAAAAAAGATAAAGATGGTCTAAAAGGGCGTTTTAAAATTTTAGGGCAAGTAGGGCTTGGATTGATTGTAGGTTCTATGTTGTTTTTTCATCCTGATGTTACCATGAAGGATAAGCTGGATACTCCGGTTGTGAATGTAGAGACGGGGAAAACAACGTTTTTTGGAGAAGCTCATAGTTCTACTAAAACCACCATTCCATTTATAAAAAATAACGAATTTGATTATGCAGAAATCCTATCTTTTTTAGGAGATAATTACCAATCATATGCTTGGATAATATTCATTCCAATTGTAATTTTTATCATTACAGCAGTGTCGAACGGAGCCAATTTAACGGATGGAATAGATGGATTGGCCGCAGGGTCTTCGGCTATTATTGTGTTGGCTATTGGGGTCTTTACTTTTGTGTCAGGTAATATTTTATTGGCCAATTATCTGGATGTAATGTATATCCCAAACTCTGGTGAAATGACCATTTTTATTGCTGCTTTTATGGGGGCTTTAATTGGTTTTTTATGGTACAATACATTTCCAGCTCAAGTTTTTATGGGAGATACTGGGAGTTTGACTATTGGAGGAATTATTGCGGTGCTCGCTATTGCAGTACGAAAAGAAATGTTGATTCCATTGCTTGCAGGAGTGTTTTTTGTAGAAGTTGTTTCTGTAATGATGCAGGTGAGTTACTTTAAATATACCAAAAAGAAATACGGAACAGGGAGGCGCATTTTTAAGATGGCGCCATTGCATCATCATTTTCAAAAATCGGGTTACCACGAAAGTAAAATTGTAACGCGATTTTGGATTATTGGAATTATGTTGGCGGTACTGAGTATCGTAACATTGAAATTGAGATAACATGAAAAAAATAGTAATTCTTGGCGGAGGAGAAAGTGGCGTGGGAACAGCCATTTTAGCGAAAAAAATGAACTATGATGTGTTCGTTTCGGATTACGGAATAATAAAAGAAAATTACAAGGCT
>Ga0105355_10003166_pt1 | contig 14547 bp, 14 predicted proteins | sample GOMGulsemesocosm_2_FD_83508 | JGI IMG/M metagenome (GOLD analysis project Ga0105355, IMG submission 83508) | Methane-oxidizing microbial communities from mesocosms in the Gulf of Mexico - GOM9C Gulf of Mexico | ecosystem: Environmental > Aquatic > Marine > Cold seeps | place: Gulf of Mexico... | reverse complement strand
TGCTGGCCGGCTGGATAGCCAGTAACAGCTCCGCCCCGATTGCTATCGTTATTGGCGCCTCAATTTATCTGTTGATTATAGTCGGCATTACCGCATCCCAGCCGCAGTTGCGTCAGTTGAGTGCCGGCTGAATAGGCACTCACCTGGGGTTGCACAAAACTGTATTGGGCTACTGTCGCTGGGGTGTTATAAAAAAGTGGAGTCAGTGTCCAGTTCAAAACCGACTGGGCCAATCAGCTCATATTGGCTGGAGATTTGATGGGCGGTTGCGACGATACTCATGGCGGGTCTCGGTGTCTGGGCAAATGTAGTGTTATTGCTGGACTGTTGGGGTGGTGGTTACTAGGGTTGGCGGATTAGTTGGCAAATAAATTCGCGTATTGGCGTCGCAATTCCGGTTTTTTTACCTTGCCGGTACTGGTGACCGCTATAGCCGCCTGGATGATAACTCGCTTGGGTACTTCGAAGCCGGCCAATTGTCCGCGACAGTAATTGATAGCCGTCGCCTCCTGTAGGCTCGCCCCCGGGCTCAATTGTACAATGGCGCAGATAGCCTCGCCCCAGCGGGGGTGAGGAATACCGACTACAGCGGCCAAAAAAACACTGTCTAGGCCTGTTAAAACAGCCTCGATTTTACAGCTGGATACATTCTCGCCGCCGGTTTTAATAATGTCTCTCTTGCGATCGACAAACATCAGCTGGCCCATGGCGTCGATAAAACCGAGGTCGCCACTGTGGTGCCAGCCGTGGCTTCGAACTTCGGCGGTGGCCTCGGGGTTTTTAAAATAGCGGTTCATTGATTGCGGCCCACGCCAACAAATCTCTCCCACTACCCCCGGGGCACATTCGTCTCCATTGTCGTGCAATATTGCCTGCTCACTTAAAAGAGTGGGCTGACCCCAGTAATTGCCCTCGCCGAATTCGGTGGGTGACTGGTCATAGAATATACAGGGTGCTGGGGTAAATTCGGTCTGGCCACTACCGAGGTGAAATTCGCAATCAAAGGTGTGTCGCAGCTCGCTGAGGGTCGAGGCGCTCATCGGTGCCATCGCATAGATACCGGCGTCTAGCCGGCTGTAATCTCGCTCACTCATAGCCGGTACGGTGAGTAGAGCGGCCCACATCATCGGCAACATTACCGCACATTGAATATGCTCTTGCTCTAGTGTTTCGACTACCGCTTGTGGGTCAAAGCCATCGTGCAGCACAAAGGTGCCTGACACTTGCATTGTACTGAACAGGTTGCCGATAGCTGTGGTGTGGAACAGCGGCAGAATATTGAGCTGGTTGCCGCCAGCAACAAAACCCAAGCTTAGCGGGTTGTTTAGGCTGGCTAGCGTCAGCGCTAAATGAGAGGTCTCCACGCCCTTCGGCCGCGATGTGGTGCCGCTGGTATAGAGTATTAAGGCGGTGTCGCGATCCTCGATAATGATGTCTAGAATTTCATCGTCGCAGGGCTCGGCCAATAGCTGGTCGACAGTGGTATCGGCCTCACCGTAGGTATTACCCAGTGACATCTTGAAGCATATCTCAGGTAATCCTCTGGCACACTTACAGCTGAGCGGCTCTAAGTCTGTATCGTAGACCAAGGCTTTTACTTCGCTGTGTTCGAAGTTGTAACGTACATCGTCAAGATTTTGCAGAAAATTAATGGGTACCACTACAATGCCAGCTTTAAAACAGGCGAACATCACTGAGACTATATGGCTGCTGTTGGCAGCTAGCAGTGCTAGTTTGTCACCCTGTTGCAAGCCGTTGGCCCGTAACCCATGGGCTATTTTGTTGGCCCTGGTATTGAGTTCGCTGTAACTGACAGCAATACGCTGGCCGTCGACAAACTCAACTACGGCTTCGCTACGTGCTGCGCTGCGGGCACGTCGACGCAGTAAATCGCCAATGGCCACCCGACTGATAATGTTGATGTTTAACTGTTCGCTTGTACTGCTTGGCATGAAGGTATACCACGGTTGTTAATAGCTGCCATGATCGGTGACTACCCGAGTTGAGGGCGATTTGGACACTGCGGCTATTACAGCAAATTACATTGTTGGCTTCAAACAAAAATGGGCAATTTTTCACTACCAGAGCCAACGGCGATTTCAGATCGGGCAATGCGGGTTTGTGTGGAGAGACAATTTGCTGGCCTAGTTGATAACAATGTGGACTTTTCGGAGTTAAGCCGTCGGGACAGCAGCGTTGTTTTCTGTGTTGTCCTCGCGGATAAGACAAGGCTCTCGTTATCAGTCGGGGTGCACTGCGCGACACCAGCGAGCTATGTATTGCGACTGAGCGCGGGGCGCTTTCCCTGTAGGCCTGCGCACTGTGTACTCTTGGTAGCTGTAACGGTAACGATGTTGGGCACACTATAAAAATGGCGGTCTAGCTTTACGCTCTGGGTCTAATGCCAGGTGCTGGTATCAAGCTCAACGAATCAACTGCTTGTTCAGCGGTGCTAAGATTGCCCGCCCATAAAGCAGTGGTTGTTTTTGCCCTAGTGTAAAGTGTAGAGACTAGTATAGCTTAGCGCAGTGCTTGCAGTGCGGTCTTGGCCTCGGCGCTGGGTACGTGGTTAATAGCGATGACGATATCGGCCAATGCTTTTGCTGGGTCGTCGGCGGCAATGCTCGCCAATTGTTCCTTGTCGGCGGCAGTGGCACTGTGGCTGATGCTGCTAACCGCTCTGGCTACCATCTTGATCGACGCGCTGGCACTGCTATCACCTTCGATGGTCTGCAGGGCCGTCTTGTCGGCGGCGGAGGGGAAGTGCTGCAGGCCGAGCAGCACACCGGCAATAACTTTACTAGCACTGGCGTTATCGGCAGCGACAAGGGGACTGACGACCGCAATAGCCAATAGAATTAAGGACTTTCTAAGGGGTTTTAGATGCATTGTAGGCTCCTGAGTTGCAAGGTAAGTTACCTCGATGTTTTTCTGAGTGTAACTCAAGTATGGGTAATTAGCAGTGATGAGAGCGTTATTTTGTCTTTGCGCTCTAGCATTCGAGGCTCATCGTTCGGCAGAAGAGCCGCTAGCAACCGCCAATATTTGGTCGGTTGTCATATGTGGTCGGGGCCGTTAAAACGGCGGAGTTCCCGTTGTTTTCACGATGGAGTTTGCCGTCCAGTCGGGTTGTTTTGCAGCAAGTTCTTCGTAAATCTGCCGCTGGGCGTTTTGGACCGCTGCGATTACAGGGTATTCATTAGTGTGTGCGAAATGTTACTTCCCCTGTCGCAAAGCCTTTCAAAAAGGGTGACCGGCAATTGTTTCATGGTTTGTGGTGCGCTGATGCAGGCTTTGTTATGCAGCCGTCGAGTGTGCCTTGGCGATTGATGATCCGTTCTAATGCGAGGATGACCTCCTGGAGGTTGGTCGTAAACAGGATCATAAACGGCTCATAGGGCCTGGATGTCGACCGCTTCGCACAAATGGTATTTAGTAACGCCTGTCAGCGAGTACTCATTGCAGTACCTAGGAAAATTGATATGCTAAGGACAGATCTCGAAGTAAAGAATCATCATAGAGGCTCTGTTATGAAACAATTGTTAATTATCGTTGCGCTGTTTTCATCGTTTGTTAGCGGTGTTAGTGCCAAGGAGTTCAGCGCTGCTGAAGAGCGTGTAATGGGGGCATATTTGGCCTTTTACGGACGACCGGCAGACGCCGAAGGTCTCGCCTTTTGGTCTAATAGACTGATTAAAGAGGGCGGTAATTTGGATAGTATTATCGTCTCCTTCGGTAATTCAGAAGAATATACGAGCCGGTTTGGCAGTTTAACTAATACCGAGTTGGTGGCCAACTTATACCAACAGCTATTGGGCCGCGATCCAGACAAAGCAGGTCTGGCCTTCTATGTGAGTAGGCTCGATGCCAAGACAATGAGCTTGCAGAAAATATCGATTGCGATCTTAGATGGGGTTAAGGGTAACGACGTTAACACCGTTAATAATAGGCTGGCCTTTTCCAAGCTCTATGTGGCAGAAAGCAGTGCCGGGGCGAGTAATCCGAGCAATCTGAGTAGTGTGCAACTGTCGACCCTGGTTGCCGGTATTGACCAGTCTGCTCAGGCGCTGAATAAAGCGATTACTAGTTTTCGGCTCACTCCCCAGCAAACTGTCACTCGAACACCCGTCGAAACCAGTACCGAGCCCAGTGAACCGGCCCCCAGTGTTAACCCGCAGGAAACAGACACCGTAGCTGCTGAGGACGTCCCCCCGCCACCGGTCGCAGCATCACCCACAGAGATACCCGCAGAAGCCCCGGCCCCAGTCGCTAGTGCAGAACCGACCCCCGAGCCTGTTGAACCACAAGATACAGCGCCGCCGGTACTTGTAGTGCCTCAGAGTATTACCACGGAGGCTCGGGGAACTAACACCGAGATAGTCTTTTCAGCCTCAGCTACTGATCTGGTCGATGGCGCCGTCGCGGTAAGTTGCAGCCCCGCGTCGGGTGCGAATTTCGCCCTCGGGCAAACCACGGTCAACTGCAGTGCAACAGACAGCAGCGGCAATAGCAGTAGTGCCAGTTTTGCTGTTAGTCTCATCGACTCCACCGAGCCGCTATTGAAACTGCCGGCGGATATGACCGTGGTAGCTAGCAATGAAAACGGTGAGGCAGTGAATTTTTCGGCGACAGCCATTGATGTCGTCGACGGAAATGTGGCTGTCAGTTGCTCTGCAGCTTCCGGGTCGCAATTTGTATTGGGAAATACCGTGGTGAATTGTGATGCACGAGATGCTGCGGGTAATACAGCCAGTGCCAGTTTTGCCGTTAACCTGACCTTTGTCGACACGGTAGACGATACTGGGCCGGTATTGACGCTGCCTGACAATATCACAGTAGAGGCGACTTCCAGCAGCGGTGCTCAGTTTAGCTATAGCGCCAGTGCCCTCGATGATATTGATGGCGTGGTGGCTATTAGCTGTTCCCTGCAATCGGGTACAGTATTCGCTCAGGGTGACAACAGCGTATCCTGTGAGGCTAGCGATAGTGCCGGCAATAGCAGTAGCGGTACCTTTTTTGTTACTGTTTTGGACAGAACTGCACCACAATTACTATTGCCCTCGGCGATGACAGTCGATGCAGCGGGGGAAGGCGCCACAGTAAATTATCAGGTTACTGCTAACGATAGCGTCGACTCGGCGGTCAATGTGGTCTGTGCGCCGCTATCTGGCAGTCAATTTGTTGTCGGTAGTTGGACTGTTAATTGCGAGGCGAGCGACAGTGAGGGCAATACTGCCAGTGGCAGTTTTGCGGTGGAGGTTCTGGCCGCGGCCCCGGCGGTGACCTCGGTGAGTCTCAGTTGGTCGGTGCCAACCACAAGAGAAAATGGCGATCCGCTGTTAGTGGGTGAGTTGGCCGGTTATGAAATATATATTATCGCTGAGGTGTCCGGTTCTGATCAAGTAGTGGTGGTCGGCGATCCGCTTTCTACCAGCCAAACAATCGACAATTTAGCTAACGATACCTACCATTTCTCCATCAGCTCTATCGATAGTGACGGGTTAAGAAGCTCGCCATCAGACTTGATTACTACTGTGATCGGAGGCTAGGTTGTTCAACGTGAACGGCATGACACTATAATCGATTACTGTTGCCGCGCCGCCTGTTAGCGCTGATTGTTCGGATGATCGCAGCGGGCTTAGGGCATGGAGACGCAGGCAACTGTCGTCGTGTTGAACGGTTAGTTTGGCTCGTCGTTATTCATTGCTCGCAGCGCATCAGAGTATCTCAGTTGCCGTAATCCGAGGTGGATAAAATCTTGTTGCATGCGGTTCTAGTCTCTTCGTTAAGTTTAAAGATGAAAACGGTGGCTGCTTTCTCATGCCGTGCCTTTACTCTCTGCGGGTCAGCTTGCTGGGTTTGGAGGTTGTCTGTCACCACAAAAAACCTGAGGGACGTGGCCCGCTGTAGAATCCTCCTAGGGTTTTCCAAAATATTCCAATAGACTTTCCGTGATTTTCAAGCATATTCAGCGTTGTTAACCAGAATGCACTGTAGTCTTTTTCGGAGTTTCTACTCTTTATTTGGTAACGATTGTCATCTCTGTTATTACCGGTAGGTCTTACAATTCAGTGCCTGTTCTACCGGCAAGTGCTGGCTTTATTCTATTGGTTACAGCGCCGGTTGCCGTATTTATGGCGCTTCGAGACTATTGGGCGGAGGAATATTGTCGCGGTATTGGCTGTTTTTCTAACAGGCACCCTGATCGAATTGTCCATTGTCGTCAATGGATGGTTATTTTCGTCGATCAAGCAGAATTATATCAACCAAGATCAATCCAACAAGCTTGAGGTGGCGTTAGCGAAATCTTCGACGGCGATGAATGTTCAGGCGGATTTTCTGGCAAATATTAGCCACGAAATTAGAACACCAATGACCGGTTTGCTAGGTATGTTATAACGGTTAAAAATCTAGTCCCAGTGCAGCTGAATCGGCCCGTTTTTGGATATTGCCAGTAACTCTGCACGTAGTTTGCAGGTGTTAATGAACGATTTGCTGGATATGTCTAAGTTGCAAGCGGGCGAGTTTTCTATTGAGCGCAGCCCGGTAGACGTACAGCAGCTATTTGAAGAAACCACCGATCTGCTAAGGCCTGAAGCTGTGGCGAAAGGTTTGCTGCTAAGTATTGGTCCGTCGTCGTTGGTACCGTGTTACTTTGACATCGATGCTGCCAGATTACAGCAGGTGATGTACAACTTGGTGGGCAACACCATTAAATTTACCGAGCGCGGTTCGGTTGCGATCACCCTACGCGCGGTTCTCCGCGCTGACGGAAGGCACGAGCTGCGCTGTTGAAGATACCGGTATTGGTATTGCCGACAACATGTTACTGCATTTATTTGATCGCTTTATTCAGGTTGATGCGGCACAGTCCCGTACTCGCATTGGTACCGGGCTCGGTCTGGCCATATGCCGTGAATTGTTGTTGCTAATGGAGGGGCAGTTAAGTGTGCAGTCGACTCTGGGCGAGGGTAGTACCTTCACTGTTTCGCTGCCGGCCAGAGCGGTGGACTTGCAAGAGCAGCGTGGGAATACCGCGGTGGCAGAGGCCTTATCAGTGTCACCATGCTACCATTTGTTAGCGGTAGATGGTAATCCGGTCAATCTGTTAATTAGTGAGAATATGCTGCTCAGTATCGGCTGGACCGTTGAAGCAGTTAACAGTGGTGAGCAGGCGATTGCTCTGTGCTCCGATAACACCAAAGATTACGAAGCGATTCTAATGGATGTTCAAATGCCGCAGCTAGACGGTATTGAAACCACAAAGCGAATACGAAGTTTACATACCCGGGCTGCGTAGATACCGGAGATTGCGGTAACGGCCAATGTATACCGCGATGAATCGGCGCTGTTTCGAGAGCAGGGTATGGATGGCTACGTTTCGAAGCCCATTTATATAGACCGCTTGCGCAAGGTGGTACTGGAGGCAATTGCGAAGAAAAAAGTATCTACCTTTGAGTTATGAATGCTGGAGCAAATGCTATGCTAGAGGAAAGATGCAGCTTGCTTGTCGCCAATAGCCCCATTACTGCTTAGAAGGTAAATAGGCTAAGCACTATTGTCCCTAAGAGTGGGGCAAGGAGCGCTACAAATAGCGCGTCAATTGCCTTGCAGTCTAAATGAAATGAAAAGGGTATGTGCTGTGTTGGCCAGCATATGGTCAGTAATCAACGAAATAGGATAATTGGGCATCCTTGCGACAATATCGTTGTTGTTGAACAGCGAAACGATAAGTTTGTGCAGGTTCTGGCAGTGATCAGCTTAATGTTAAGCTAACGAAGCAAGGTGACCCGTTAGAAATATGAGATTTTTCCACGCTATTATCGCTGGAGTATTTCTTTGTTCGACTGCTATCGCATTCGAAAATATTACTGCACCCGAAATTAAGCTAGCCTATGGTAATAACGGGGACGTCTACACAGGTAAACTGGTCGCACTTATTTACCAGGAAGCGTTTAAAAGATTGGATATTAATCTATCAATTATTACCTGTCCTCCTCTAAATTGCAGTCTGATGGTAAAGGAGAAATTGGTTGATGGAGAGCTTTCCAGGTCGAAAACATACCAACGAGTAAATCCACAGGCTATCAGGCTGTTGGAATCTGCATACTCGGCAAAGATTGCCGCGTACGCTATTAACAGTGGGTTCGCTGTGAAGGGCTGGGATAGCTTCACCGATACGGATTTAAAAGTAGGTTGTGTGATTGGGTATCCCTATTGCGATGAACAGCTAAAGAACCGTGGTTCCGGCCTCAAAATCGTCAAACTACCTTTTAGACAGTCTGGGATAAACAAGCTGCTTAACGGCGATATTGACGTTTTAATAGGTAACGGAAATAATGTTGATTGTGAAATACGAAAGCAAATGCTAGTCAATATTAAAAATATTGGGGTGATTCAGGAGCTTCCGTTGTATGCCTATTTGGGGAAAAAACATAAGCTGTTGAAAAAGGATTTGGAGGTCATTCTTAAAAAAATGAAAAGCGATGGTTCTATCGAATCAATTTATCAAGCGTTAAATAAAGAGCATTGTATGTAGCCCTATGTGCGCCTGGGAAATGCATTGCGCCTTTTTCTGACATTCAAAGCTGAGTACAAAAAGGAAAAATAGGCTAGGTGTTATGCGGTGAAACGATAATAAGAGATAAGATAAACGGGTTACGATAGCGTGCAAATAAATATACGCTAATTAACTAAAGAAGTGGTACCAGCGGGCGGACTCGAACCGCCACGTTCTTGCGAACGGGGGATTTTGAATCCCCTATGTCTACCAATTTCATCACGCTGGCACTAAAACAAGGCTCTAATTGTAATACAGCTACAAGATAGCTGCATATACTTAATATTCAAATACTTTGCAAAACGTTGCAAATTGAATACGTCGCTTAATCTTCCGTCTTAGCCTTGTATATAAGGCGGAAAGCATTGTCACACGTAGATAGCTTGTATCGTTATTCCCCTGTGTTTGCCAATATAAGCATTTTTGCACAGAGCCGTTACTACGTGAGCGCGGCATTATAGCAACCCGGCATTAAAGGTCAAAGGCTTTCTTCGCAAAATCCCCTGCTTCGAAATATAGGAGAGAGGCTGGTTTGCCGTGCTCTTTTACGCTAACCTGCGCCGTTTATTGTCCATAGTCATGCCAGCAAAGCCCGCTAATGAAATTATCTGATTTTAACTACTCCCTGCCCGATGACTTAATTGCCCGTTATCCTACCGCCCAGCGCAGTGCCAGTCGCCTAATGGTGCTGGACGGCGCGAGCCAAACTGTGGATCATCGGCACTTTGAGGACTTGTTGGCGCTGCTCAATAGCGGCGATTTACTGGTGTTTAACAATACCCGGGTGCTACCTGCCAGGCTGTGGGGGCGCAAGGAGACCGGCGGCAAGGTGGAGGTTCTGGTAGAGCGATTATTGGATCAATATACTGTGTTGGCCCACTTGCGCTCCAGTAAGTCACCGAAGGCCGGCGCCACTGTACTATTGCAGGCCAGTGCAGAGAGCGAAGTGGTCGAGGCTCAGTGTGAAGTCTTGGGTCGCCGGGGTGCACTTTTTGAGCTTCGTATCACCGCTGGTGGCGACGCAATAACGGTAATGAATGCTATTGGCCATATGCCATTGCCTCCTTATATCGACCGTGCAGACGAGGTGACAGATCGAGAGCGCTATCAAACTGTCTACGCCGATGTGCCCGGGGCGGTGGCGGCCCCCACTGCGGGCTTACATTTTAGTGAAGATTTTATCGCTGCCTGTCGCGAAAAAGGCATTGAAACAGCCTTTGTCACCCTGCACGTAGGGGCTGGTACTTTTCAGCCGGTGCGAGTTGAATCGATTGTCGAGCATAAGATGCATGCAGAATACATCGAGCTGAGCCAGCAGGTCTGCGATCAAGTGGCAGCGACTCGGGCCCGGGGCGGTCGGGTGGTGGCGGTGGGTACTACTTCGGTAAGAAGCCTAGAGTCGGCCTCACAGTCAGGCCTGCTAAAGCCTTTTAGTGGTGATAGTGAGATTTTTATCTACCCGGGGTACGAATTTAAATCGGTGGACGCGATGGTGACCAACTTTCACCTGCCCGAGTCGACGTTGATTATGTTGGTCAGCGCCTTTGCCGGACAGGACTTCGTAATGTCGGCCTATCGACAGGCGGTGAATGAGCGCTACCGCTTTTTCAGTTACGGTGACGCGATGTTGGTGCTGCCTAAGGCCGTGCCGGCCAAGGCGCTAGAATAGACACGATTGAAGAGGATTGTTAACGATGAGTCGCAAAACATTTATGCATTTTGAGACCGATACATGCGATGGCCAGGCCCGACGCGGCCGTCTGACGTTCCCCCGGGGTACGGTAGAGACGCCCGCCTTTATGCCGGTGGGAACCTACGGCACGGTCAAGGGCATGTTACCTAGGGATATCGAGGAGATCGGTGCGCAAATTATTCTCGGTAATACCTTTCACCTGATGCTGCGCCCCGGTACCGAGGTGGTTAAGGCTCACGGCGCCAATGAAAGTGGCACGCTGCACAGCTTTATGGGTTGGGACAAGCCGATATTGACAGATTCCGGTGGTTTTCAGGTGTTTAGTCTCGGTGATATGCGTAAGATTACCGAGCAGGGGGTGGCGTTTAAGTCGCCTATCGACGGGTCCAAGGTTTTTCTTGACCCCGAGAAGTCGATGCAAGTACAGCGCGACCTGGGCTCGGATATTGTGATGATTTTTGATGAGTGTACCCCTTATCCTGCAACCCACAAGCAGGCCGAGGACTCCATGGAGTTGTCATTGCGCTGGGCGCAACGCAGTAAAGCGGCCCACGGCGATAGCCCTTCGGCGCTGTTTGGTATCGTCCAGGGTGGTATGTTCGAAGACCTGCGTGGCCGTTCGATTGCCGGGCTAAAAGGTATAGACTTTGACGGTTTTGCCATCGGCGGGCTGTCGGTTGGGGAGCCCAAGGCGGATATGATGAACGTGCTCGATATCGTTGCGCCGCAGATGCCTATCGACAAGCCCCGTTACTTAATGGGCGTTGGTACCCCGCAGGATTTGTTGGAGGGGGTTATGCGCGGCATAGATATGTTCGACTGTGTCATGCCCACACGTCACGCGCGCAACGCCCACCTGTTTACCTCGCAGGGTGTGATCAAGCTGCGCAACGCCAAGAACCGTCACAGCACCGAGCCACTGGACCCCAACTGTGACTGTTATACCTGCCAAAATTTCAGTCGTGGCTATTTACATCATCTCGATAAATGCCGAGAGATGCTCGGCGGTCAGCTTAATACCATTCATAACCTGCGTTACTATCAGCGGCATATGAGTGATATTCGCAATGCCATCGCCGAGCATCGGCTGGCTGAATTTGCCGATGAGTTTTATCTGGCGCAAAATATCGAGCCGCAACAGCAGAATAAGCCCGCCGCCGATGCACAGTAACGAGCGGCAATTAGCGGCATTGCGTCGGCGTCTTCCGGGCAATAGCGCCAAAGTCTTTCGCGGTGACCCCGCGCAGCTGATTAAGCCTGGCGCTAGTGGCTTTCGGGCGGCTGCGGTATTGGTGGCCATTACCGAGTGCGGCGGTGAGCAGTGTCTACTGTTGACCCGTCGCGCTGCCCACCTCAACCTGCATCCCGGGGAGGCTGCATTCCCTGGAGGCAAGCGCGATCCCGAAGATGTCTCGCTGGTGGCAACGGCGCTGCGGGAGGCCAATGAGGAGGTGGGGTTAAAGGCAGAACAGTTTGAATTGCTGGGACAGCTGGATCAGCATTTAACCCGCAGCAATATAACCGTGGCACCTTTTGTCGGGCTGGCGGCGCCGCCACTGCAATTGCGTCCCAATTTGTCCGAGCTTGATTGTATTTATGCGGTGCCACTGGACTTTTTTTTCGAGCACAATAATATGCAGTTACAGAAAGTTGAGTACCATGGCGTGCTGCGCCAGGTACCTCAATTTCGGTACCTCGACCCAAAGCATGGCGAACAGCTTATTTGGGGGGTCACGGCATTAATTATTGTCGATTTGATGAATACAGTATTTGATGCACAATTGCAGCTGCCCGTCTTTGAGCACCCTTATTATGGGTAAGTTAGTGGCCTTCGGCCACTTTTGCTCTGTATATAAAGAGTCGATGCCACGGTGGTGACAATCGTTGACGATACCGAAGCGCCCACATACAAACGTTATGAAACTAACATTCCAGTGGAGATATACCAGTGATTTATAGTCTTGATGATCAACATGTACAGCAACTTGGTGAGTGTTATGTCGCCCACAACGCCACCGTGGTCGGCAATGTCAGTATCGGCAACAATGCCAGTATCTGGTTTAATGTGGTGGTACGCGGTGACTCTGAGCGCATTACCATTGGCGACGACAGTAATGTTCAAGACGGGGCAGTATTACATACCGACCCGGGTTTCGAAATGACGCTTGGCAAGGGTGTTACCGTTGGTCACAAGGCCATGTTGCATGGTTGCACCGTCGATGATTACAGTCTTATCGGTATTAATGCGGTGGTGCTCAATGGCGCCAAGATTGGCAAGCACTGTATTATCGGAGCTAATGCGCTGGTGACTGAAAATATGGTCATTCCCGATGGATCGCTGGTAGTGGGTTCGCCGGGAAAAGTGAAGAGAGAGTTGTCTGAGCAGCAACGCCGTGGATTGGAAATGCAGGCCCAGCACTACGTGGATAACGGTCGGCGCTTTCGTGCCGGGTTAAAGCCTGTCGAAGGCTAGTAGCATACTCGCCGCGCCGGGATAGAGCTGGCGGGCGTTAATTCAGGATCTTAAAATGGCCGACATTGTACCATCGCCCTGCCAGTCTATTTGTTTCCTCGATGAGGATGACGTTTGTATGGGCTGTTATCGCAATGCCCAGGAAATAACCGACTGGCAACAATTGTCGTCTGCACAGCGAACCCAGGTGCTTCGGCTGGTGGTGCAGCGGCGAGTGGAAAAAAATCCCAATGCGCTGTTATAGTCACAGATAGAGCGACGTTAGTCTTCGTCGCTAGCTCTGGCGCTGGCCCGAGCCGATTGAATGATATTATCTTTGACCTCGAGTACCTCAAAATCATAGTTTGCAATCTGTACACATACCGCAGCATCTGGAAAAGACTGCAGCTGTTCGAGCAGTAGGCCGTTGAGTGTCTTGGCTCCCTCTGTAGGTAGGCTCCAGTCGAGGACTTTGTTGATTTCACGCACCGTAGCAGTACCGTCGATCATCAAGGTACCATCGGGTAAGGTGTAAATGTCTTTGTTTTGATCGCTTAAATTGGAGGTGAATTCACCGACAATTTCTTCAAGAATATCTTCCAGTGTGACCAGTCCCTGTACTACGCCGTACTCGTCTACCGCCACAGCCATGCGCCGTTGTTGTTTCTGAAAATTAAACAGCTGTGTGTGTAGCGGGGTGGTCTCGGGGATAAAATACGGTTCCAGAATGACTCGCATTAACTCCTCGCGGCGAATTGATCCGCTTTTGTCTATTGTTCTGCTAACGGTTCTCTGGTGCAAGATGCCGACAATATTATTGATGTCCTTTTTATAAACCGGAATGCGCGTGACATCCAGTGACTGCAGTTGCGCCAGCAGGGTGTCATCATCGCTGTCTAGATCTATTCCCAGTATCTCGCTGCGGGGAATCATAATATCTTCCACCGAGGCCTGTTCCAGATCTAGAATGTTCAGCAGCATGCCTTGGTGCCGTCGGGGTATATGGGGGCCGGCATCGCCGACGATGGTACGTAATTCGTCGGCGCTCAATTGTTCGTTACCAATGTGGGTGGGGTCAAAGCCCAGCAATTTAAGTAGGCCATTAGTGATGCTGTTTACCGCCCAGACGAAGGGCGTGAACAGGCGCAGCAGAACGAGCAATATGCTGCTGGCGGGAAAGGCTATTTTTTCCGGATGCAATGCGGCGATTGTCTTCGGGGTAATCTCGGCAAAAATTAATATTACAATAGTCAGAATGATCGGCGCCAAAATGAGGCCGGTATCGCCCCACAGGCGAATGGCTAGCACCGTGAACAAAGAGGCGGTGATGAAGTTAACCAGGTTGTTGCCGATTAAGATAAGGCTGATCAAGCGGTCTGGGCGCTTCAGTAGTCTGCTGGCACGGCGCGCCCCTTTATGCCCCTGCTTGCGGAGGTGTTTTAGGCGATAGCGATTGAGCGACATCATGCCTGTTTCGGCGCTTGAGAAGAAGGCAGAGAGAATGATTAGTATGGCCAGAAGGGTTAGCAGTAGGCCCAGAGGTAACTCGTCCAACGACGGTTGTTCCTTATGTGATTCAGTTAGCCGCCATAGTGAAGAAAAAACAATGCAGTTGCAACTACAAGGCGGTCAAAATAACAGTCGCGGGTTGCGGCGAGATTACAGTAGTAGTTCGAGCACAAATTTACTGCCAATATAGCCGAACATTAGCAGCATAAAGCCACCCAGTGTCCATCTTGCCGCTATTAGGTTGCGCCAGCCGAAACGGTGGCGCCCCCACAGCAGTACAGCAAAGATCAGCCAGGCTACAATGCTCAATACTGTTTTGTGTACTAGGTGCTG
>Ga0105355_10003164_pt1 | contig 14553 bp, 11 predicted proteins | sample GOMGulsemesocosm_2_FD_83508 | JGI IMG/M metagenome (GOLD analysis project Ga0105355, IMG submission 83508) | Methane-oxidizing microbial communities from mesocosms in the Gulf of Mexico - GOM9C Gulf of Mexico | ecosystem: Environmental > Aquatic > Marine > Cold seeps | place: Gulf of Mexico... | reverse complement strand
TGACTATACGTAAAGAAACCCTATTTGTTCTCAAACCGCTGGCAAGCTCTGAGTGGGAACTAACTTAATGGACTTGGTATTAATCCAGTATTTATGACCACAGGGACAATTTCATCGTGAGTTAACATGTTAAGCATGGTAGCTGACCACTTGAGTCGCTAAGATTAAGTGCCAATACCGTATTACTTTTTTAATGTTAAAGAAAAGGGCAACGCTATTAACGTTGCCCTTTGGATAGATAATACATTTTGCGTCGTAACTCACCTGAGATGCTACGTTACAGGGTTACTTTAGTGCAACCACGACAATAGACTTGGCTGGTAGCTCAAAAGTAAATTGCCCCTTGTGCGCTTTAAGCTGATAAGGAACTGGTTTTACTTGTTGTGGCTGGTCAAAAGTATTGTGTTGATCCATCACCTCAGCGGTTAATAGTTTGCCGCTGGCAAGCTGGTAGCGTGTTTGCTTACTTTCCTGATCAAACGATACCTTTACCGTAGTGCTATTATTTGGATCAATATTCACTAAGGACAAATATAACTTTCCATCAGTGGCTCGGGCTGCTGAAGCACTGATCATAGGTAGTTTATCTTCACCTAGCTGATAGTAGCTTTGCTTATCGGTAGTGATGGCGAGTGCTTTGGCGTCTTGAAAAGGGCGATACATTTTATAAGCGTGATAGGTAGGTGTTAACAACATTTTTTCTTTATCGGTTAAGATCATCGCTTGTAAGACATTAACCATTTGCGCAATGTTGGTCATTTTTATTCGTTGCGGATATTGATGAAAAACATTAAAGTTTAACGCCGCGACAATAGCATCACGAATAGTGTTTTGTTGGAATAAAAAACCAGGATTATTGCCGGGAGTGTTATCGTACCATGTGCCCCATTCATCCACATAAAAACCGATGCTTTGATCCGGATCATGCTGATCTAATACCGCGATATTATCTTTAATGAATTTTTCAATTTTTAAGGTGTTAACTAAGGTCGACATCCACTCAGTTTCAGGGAAGTTAACATCGGTGCCTTTTTTATCCCAATTACCGGTAGGTAACGTGTAATAATGATGGGCAATGGCATCTATTTTTTGTTTTACCGTGCTACTTAATACCTCGGTCCAACGGGTATCATCGCCGGTGCCACCACTGGCAATGTACTTCATTTTTTCGCCACTTAAACTTTTAGCAAAAGTAGAATAATGACGGTATAAATCAGCGTAATATTCGGCCCGCATATGACCACCGCAGCCCCACGCTTCATTGCCAATAGCAAAGTAATCCACTTGCCATGGTTTATCTCGGCCATTTTCACGGCGTAGCTTAGCTAGCGGAGAATGATTATCGGCAGTCATGTATTCAAGCCACTCGGCCATTTCTTGAGGCGTTCCAGTGCCTAAATTACCATTTACATAAGTTTCTGCGCCGAGCATTTCTGCTAATTGAAAAAATTCGTGAGTGCCGAAGGTATTTGGTTCAATTACGCCGCCCCAATTGGTATTGATCTTAGCGTTACGATTAGCACCGATACCGTCACGCCAATGATATTCATCCGCAAAACAACCACCTGGCCAGCGAACTAATGGCACTTGCAACGCTTTTAAAGCGGAAAGAACATCATTCCTGAAACCCTCGGTATTGGCAATTTTGGCGTCTTTTCCGACCCAAATACCTTCATAAATACCACGACCTAAATGTTCAGCAAATTGGCCGTAAACATTTTTATCGATAGTTCCTAAGGTTTTGTTGGTTGAAATTGTGATTTCGGTAGGTTGTGCCGATAAGGTTAACGGTATGGCTGGCAGTAAACAAAAAGCGCTTATGGTTATTTTTCTTGCCAGTTTTTTTACTCGCAGGCATTGCGTATTCATATGCATGGTGATCCCTTTTTAGCTATGCTGTTATTTTTATAATAATTACATGTAGTTATATTTTTATGTCTGTACTTTTATCACTAGCCGTGAGCCTACCTACTCACATTAATCAATGTGAACAAGCGTTAACGGTCTGTTAACGCTTGTTATTGACGTCTTAGTCAGTGCTATCGTTTACATTAGCTTATATTATCTTTATAAAAACTAATTAAGCCGGCGGTAGAGCTATCTAACTCAGTATTTAGCGAGTTCGCTTCAAGCTCGACTTCAATATTATTCGCTAAACTTTTTCCGAGCTCAACGCCCCATTGGTCAAAGGAGCATATTTGTAAAATAATACCTTGCACGAAAATTTTATGCTCGTACAGGGCAATTAAGCTGCCAATGGTTTTAGGTGAAATACGCTTCATTAAAATACTGTTAGTGGGGCGATTACCCTTATGCACTTTATGTGGCGCAACATTATTGATGTAATTATCCTGCCTGCCTTTAGCTTTTAAATCGGCTCTTACTTGCTCTTCGTTCACCCCTTGCATGAGCGCTTGAGTTTGTGCGAAATAATTTGCTACTAAGGTTTGATGATGGCCTTTTACTGGCGTGACACTCTTTACCGAGCCAATAAAGTCAGCGGGTACTACATTATTACTTTGATGTAAGTATTGATAAAATGCATGTTGACCATTAATGCCAACCTCACCCCAGATGGTTGGTACTGTTGGGTAATCAACTTTAACTCCATCCCATGATACTGATTTACCATTACTTTCCATTTCTGCTTGTTGCATATAAGCAGAAAGCATATGTAGCGCTTGGTCATAAGGTAAAATGGCTTGTGATTGCGCCCCTAAAAAGGTGCAGTTCCAGACACTGAGCAGTGCTAGAATTACCGGCGCATTTTGCGTTAACGGTGTTTCACAAAAATGATTGTCCATTTCATGAGCCCCATCAAGCAGCTCTAAAAATTTTTCAAAGCCTAAATCTAAAGCAATCGGTAAACCAATGGCAGACCATAAGGAGAAACGCCCGCCGACCCAATCCCACATGTCAAAAATGTTGTCTGCTTCAATACCAAACGCCATGGCATTTTCTTTGTTGGCACTGACCGCGACAAAATGTTTGGCAACGGCTTGGTCACTAAACGATGCTGAAGTTAACCATTTTACCGCGGTGCGGGCATTGGTCATGGTTTCAGTGGTGGTGAAGGTTTTGCTGGAAACGATAAAAAGTACATTTTCAGGGTTTAATGGTCGTAATACATCCGCAATTTGAGTGCCATCAACATTAGAAACATAGTGCACTTTTAAACTGTGATCACTGTAATGTTTTAACGCTTCAGTAACCATTTGTGGACCAAGATTTGAACCACCAACCCCAATGCTAACCACATCAGTAATACGTTTGCCAGAATAGCCTAACCATTTACCTTGGCGTACTTGCTCTGAGAAGTTTTTCATCTTACTTAGGGCTTGTTCTACTTGCTCGGTAATGTTTTCGCCATCAAGCATGATCGGCGTTAAGCTGCGATTTCTTAGCGCCGTATGCAGTACTGCTCGGTTTTCAGTTTTATTAATATGTTCACCGCTGAGCATTTTCTCGCGCCAACCTTCTAATTGGCAATCTTTTGCTAAGGTGATTAATTTACTAAAGGTTTCATCTGAGATTAAGTTTTTAGAATAGTCGAGTAAAAATGCCGGTAGTTGCAGAGAAAATTTTTCAAAACGGTGCGGATCAGCAGCGAATAAATCATTCATATGCTGGCTTTTCATGATTTTTGCGTGATTAACAAGATCTTGCCAGCTGGGCAGTGCGGTTCTAGAGCTCATGAGCTTTCCTACAAAATAATTGAGTTATTGGTTAAATCCTAGCCGATAATCTCACAATTAATGATATTTTTTATTACGTTAGGTATTAGCCATTAAGGTAACTACCCTAATAATGATAGGGTAGTTATATAACGTGCATATGACACGAGTAAATCGCTATATTCGTTGTGAAGGTGAAATTGTTGTAGATAAAACGCCTATCAATACCAACATGCTTACCAACAGAAAAATTATTGGATTATTTACTTCGGCCATGACCTACTATCGTTTAGTAATGATGCACTTAAGCTATTAAGGTATTAATTAGCGCTGTTAGCGTTCGTTGATCTTTAGCGAAATTACGAATGCCTTCAGAAAGTTTCTCGGTCGCCATGGCATCTTCATTTAGCTGCCAATCAAAGGCGTTTTGAGATAATGGTGCGCCTTTAGTGGCCGGTGATGTTGTTGGCGAATTAGCGGCTAATTTAGTGATTAATGTACCGTTAGTTGCTTGTAATTCATTTAACAAGGCAGGTGATATGGTGAGTAAATCACAACCGGCAAGCTCGATAATTTCAGCCGTATTTCTAAAGCTAGCACCCATCACCACGGTGTTGTAGTCATTGGCTTTATAGTAATCATAAATGGCGGTCACTGATTTTACGCCAGGATCATCAGCGCCATGAAATTCTTTAGCTTCGGCTTTTTTATACCAATCTAAAATACGGCCAACGAAAGGAGAAATTAACGTGACCTTAGCTTCAGCACAAGCCACGGCTTGGGTCATGCTAAATAATAAAGTGAGATTACAAGCAATGCCTTCTTTTTCAAGTTGCTCTGCGGCTTTAATGCCTTGCCAAGTCGAGGCGAGCTTAATTAACACTCGCTCTTTGCTAATACCTGCTTGTTGGTATAAAGCAATCAGCTTGCGACCTTTTTCAATACTCGCTTGGGTGTTAAATGAGAGTTGAGCATCTACTTCACTCGAAATCCTGCCGGGAATATGTTTTAAAATTTCACAGCCAAAGTTAACAATTAGTTGATCACAAATATCATCAACGTTTGCGCCAGCTTTGCTGATTGCATCTGTAATGAGATGCTGATACTGAGGGAGTTTAGCCGCTTGTAAAATTAAGGATGGATTGGTAGTGGCATCCGTAGGGTTAAGTTGCTTGATTGAGTCAACATCACCACTGTCAGCAACGACTACGGTAACTTCTTTAAGTTGTTCTAATAAATTCATGATGGGTCTTTTTTAGTTAGGTATAGGCTAATACTGCATTAGTTAACTGCTCTGTTTTTGGTTTAAGCAATAGGCAATTTGCAGCTGGTAAGTTCATCATAAGATCTAAAGCAATAAATAAGAATAAATGAAATTTAATTTCACCGTTGATTTATCTGTTTTTTGAGTGAAATCAGACTTATGAAGCCATAGAATAAGGTAAGTACTGTGATAAATATTTTCTTGACGGGAACAAAGCAGGAATTTGGCGCTGATGAGGTATTTGATGCTCATCAATTTTTAAAATATCATCGGTAAATTTATAATATAAATAGTATTAATACGATATAATTTATTGGCGCAGTATATAAAAGCATACGCAAACATTTGCGAACAATCACTTTAAACGTTACAGCTATGTACACTTAAGGACTAACACCGACATCATGACACAACTTTCCATTGTAGAAAAACAACTTAGCGACCCCGCTTTTTCACAAACCGTTAATTTGATCACGTTAACAAATAGCTGCGGTTTATGCGTTACTTTGTCTAGTTTAGGCGCTAGTTTGTGGTCAATGACCGTGCCTGAAAAAAATGGTATGAGTGAGACACCCGTTGATATGGTGCTAAATTATCAATCACTGGCCGATTGGGCAAGTAACGATAATTATTTTGGTATTACCGCAGGTCGGGTTGCTAATCGCATAGGTAACAGTCGTTATCAGCATGCAGAGCAACAGGTGGTACTTGCGAGCAATGAAGGTAAAAACCAACTTCACGGCGGCCCAGCAGGCGTCAGTAAAGTGTTTTGGAGCCATAAAACGTTGCAAGACAGCAGTTCAGTTGCGGTGAAGTTTAGCTTGCACAGTGGCGATGGCGACCAAGGTTTCCCGGGCAATGTTGATATGGAAGTAGAATATCGCTTAAATGAAGCGAATGAGCTGAGTTTAACCTATAAAGCGACTACCGATAAAACCACGCCTATCTGTTTAACGAATCATGCGTATTGGAACATTGCCGGCACTACGTTCGACAATACCCTTGATTTAGAGCTAACCCTAGATGCCGATCGTATTTTAACACTGGATGAGGAAAGTGTGGCGACAGGGGAGTTCTTGACAGTAAAAGAAACGGCTTATGATTTCACTCAGCCAAAAGCGGTTGGCCAAGATATTGGCAAAATTACCCATGGCTATGATAACTATTTTATTTTTAATCGAGACAATGATCAAAGCTTACAACCGGTAGCCAGCTTACGTGATCCTAAGTCTGGTCGAGTGATGGAAATATTGACTACCGAGCTTGGTTTACAATTTTATAGCGCTAACTTTCTTGATGGCAGTTTACTGGGCGGTCAAGGCAAGCCATTATCACAACATATGGGGGTTTGTTTAGAAACACATGGCTACCCAAATGCGGTTAACCATCCACACTTTCCAAGTATGTTTATTGAGCCCAATAAGCCTTATCGACAAACTACGGTACATCGATTTTTAAATCTCTAGCGTAAACTGTCGAGTCAATATGTCGAGTAAATTAGGCGTTTTTATTTATTAGAAGGCATTAACTAACCGCGGTCTAATTACTCTTAATTAATAGTGAAAGGCTCAAAGGCGAGGGCATAAGGTGCTAGAGCTTGTTGTAGCACCTGCTCAAGAGTCTCTAGAGTCTTATTAGGCTGCCATTTATCATTAAACACCCATTGCGACATTGATTTGGTTTTTAAGTGGTGTTTGAAAGGATAAAAATTGTTAGCAGCCCAAGGATAGTTCTTAGCGCTGTTGTGCTCATTATAGAAAAAATAGCGCTGGCCGTAGTAGTTAGCACGAATACGGTCGAGATCTTTATACTGTTTTTTAAAGATAGCTTTATCGGCCATGTTGTCAGAGAACTGCGAATTAATCAGGTAAAACTGTGCATCATAATGATGGCGACCAAGTAGAAAACCAGCGACACCATCAAACGAACTATTGTTAACCACTAATTTTTGATCCGCGTTTCGTTCACCATCATGCCACAGTGTTGCCGTCTGTTTCTTTTGAAAAAAGCTAGAATTTTCAATTAATGACCAGCCTCTTGGGCAGACCATATCGACATATCCTTCAAAATGACAATAGGAATGGTAATACATGCCAGAGTCTTTATTCCATAAACTGACGGTATCGCCACCATCGGCAATTGCCTGGCATTGATGCAAAATAATGCGGTTACTGTGTTCAAAGCCGCGAATGGCAAATTGATGGTCATCGGTATTATGTAAGCGGCCATAATTATTGATCACCGACAAATTTATTAAGTTAACATCGCTGGCGTCAATATTAACCACAGCGGCGCCCCAATCACTACTATGGTGCTTGCGCCAGTTATTACGTAGTTCAGCGTATTGAATAATAGTGGTTTTAGCGGATTCACCCACTAAGGTTAGGTTGTTACGGGCGATAAAGAGCTTTTCGTTATAATGGCCGGCTTTAATGAACAGAATAACGTCCTTGTTGGTGACTGTTGCATTGATGGCAGCTTGAATAGTGGTGAAATCGCCATGACCTTGCTGATCAACAATATACACTTGTGACTGAGCGTTACCTATTGGTGGCGTAGCCACTATCGGTTTAGCAAGTACTGCTTTAGAAAAAGTGAGCCCATAAAATAGTGTCAGTAATACTACTAACACTAATTGCGGTAACGTTCTGACTGATAGTCCCAATATCATTTCGTTTACTTGCTCATTGACTTTAGCATGTCGTGAGCGTTCATCTTTTATCCATTGTGCACAAGTCATAGCATCTTACCTGAGATTGTTGAGGAGTTTAGGCGCGGTTATATTAACGCTAAGCTAGCTTAATAAGCGTAGTGTCGATATCGACAATCGCGCCTTTTTGCTGAATAACTTGTCCAGCTAACTGATTACCAGCAGCCGCACAGACGTCAATAGGCAATGACTGTAACCAGCCACTTAAAAAGCCAGCATTAAAAGAATCACCCGCTGCTGTCGTATCAATAACTCGATCGACTTTTTCGGTGGCGAATATTGCAATATGATCCCCAATACTATATTGACAACCGTTAGCACCATCTTTTATTACCAGTGCTTCAACCCCTTGTTGATGCAGGCGGGCACGACAACTTTCTATAGAGGTATCACCCCACAGGTCAAACTCATCGTCATATGTCACTAACGCTAAGTGTGATAGAGCATAAATTTCTTTAGTGATTTTCTGACAGTGGCTTTTACTCGACCATAGTGCCGGACGATAGTTGCTATCAAAAATAATCTTGATGCCCGATGCAGCTAATTTTTTGAGGTGAGAGAGTAAAGCTTCACAATCTTGAACGGGTAAAATCGCTAATGAAATACCCGATAAATATATGGCATCAAAGTGCGCTAATTTATCAATAGTGGCTAAAAACTGGGGATGTTGCACTAGGTGCTTTGCCGCAGAATCATTACGCCAATACTGAAAAGTACGTTCGCCTGAATCATCGTTTTCGATCATATACAAACCGGCATTTTTTTCAGGATTAATCAATACCGACTCGGTATTAATACCAAATTGCTGCCATTGGCTGATTAAATTCTTACTGAGCGAGTCTTTACCCATGCTTGACACATAATGAACGTCAACATTATTGCTAGCGAGCTTTTTTAGGTAAATAGCAGTGTTCATACTATCACCCCCAAAGCCTTGCTTTAGTAAGTTTTTATGTTGAGACGTATCGGTAACGGTAACGGTAGATAATTCCACCATACATTCGCCAATAACCGCTAATTTTACTGTGTTCATTTAAAGCGTTACTCCTTTTTTCCAAATTGCGACTTCACGAATATCATTTTTTTCATTACAGGTTGGTTGGCCATTAACGACTGCGACGAGTAATTGGATAAATTGGTCGTGGGTTTCGTGCATGGTAGCACTACCGACTAGAATGCCGGCATCAAAATCAATCCAACGTTTTTTCTTATTCGCTAGCTCTGAGTTGGTTGAAATTTTTAGCGTGGGCACAAAACCGCCATATGGGGTACCGCGACCAGTGGTAAACAATACCATATGACAGCCTGCCGATGCTAACGCACTGGTAGCAATGGGATCATTGCCGGGTGCATCAAGTAAATTTAAACCAGGTGTGGTTAAACGTTGCCCGTAATTAAGCACCGCTTGTACTTGGCTAGTACCTGCTTTTTGGGTACAACCTAACGATTTATCTTCTAAGGTGGTGATACCACCATCTTTATTGCCCGGCGATGGATTCTCATAAATAGGCTGATTATGATCGGTATAATAACGTTTAAAGTTATTGACCATATCGACTAAATCATTAAAGGTGTTTTTGTCTTTACAGCGAGACATTAAAATAGTTTCAGCGCCAAACATTTCCGGTACTTCGGTGAGTACTGTGGTGCCACCTTGGGCGATAAGAAAATCCGAAAAATGTCCTAGAAGTGGGTTGGCGGTTATGCCTGATAGCCCATCACTACCCCCACATTCTAGGCCAAATTTAACTTCGCTCAGTAAGCCAGGTTCACGCTTATCGTGTTTTACTACTTGGTAAATTTCTTCTAGTAATTGCACCCCTTCATCAATTTCATCATCAGCTTGCTGGGTGATTAGAAATTTAACTCGGCTGTCATCAAAGTCACCTAAACCGGCTTTAAGCATTGATAGTTGGTTGTTTTCGCAACCTAAACCCACCACTAAAGCACCACCAGCATTCGGGTGTAATACCATATTTTGCAGTAGTTGACGGGTATTTTCTAAATCATCACCTAATTGAGAGCAGCCAAACTGGTGCGGGAACACATGTATACCGTCTATAGATATATCAGGGTTTTGCGCGAGGAACTCTTTTTTCATTTGAGCGATCATGCCATTGACACAACCAACCGTAGGGATCAGCCAAATTTCATTACGAATCGCGACCTCGCCATTACTGCGACGATAAATATTGACCTCAGGAGAGGCTAATGCAGCTTGCTGCTCAATAAAATCAGGCAGGTATTGATAGGCTAATTCATCATTGAGATTGGTTTTTATACAATGGGTGTGTACCCAGTCACCTTGCTTAATATCCTGTAAAGCAAAACCAATCGTTGCTCCATATTTGGTTACGTGTTGATCTTGAGTGAGATCAGTTAAGGCTATTTTATGACCTTTGGTAATAGCCTCATTAATAGTCAACGACTGCTCATCAAGGCTAATGGTTTCATTAGCCTCAATATTTCTCATGGCAATGGCGACATTATCGCTCGGGTGTAACTTTAAAACCGCTTTCATATTACTCGCCTTTTAACGCTTGGCTTAATACTTGATTAACACCTAAGGTCAACATCGCTTGTAAATAACCGCTAACTTGGCCTGTTAATCCAGGGATATCGTTTAAATCTTGTTCCCAGTGCCACTGTGCGCCTAACACTTCTTTCACTAAGTCGACCACAGCGATCGCGTTGTTATCATGATCAGACCATAATTGGGCAAATAAGCTTAACCATTGTTCGCTATCACTTAGAGCTATTTTTTCACCTGCTCGTTCACCTTTGAAGAATAATAGTTGGCCAGCAATCGCCATTGCCATCATCTTAGGCACCGCTTGCTGATCTTTAACAAATTCGAGTAACTGCGGTAATAACCGGGTTTTTAGTTTGGTCATACTATTTAATGAAATAGCCATTAATAAGTGGTGTATATAAGGGTTTCTAAAGCGGTTTAATACATCACTAGCAAACGCTTTCAATTCGTCTTCTGGTAGCGACAAGGTTGGAATGATTTCATTAAAAATCAGTTCGCTTAAGTAGCGCTCAAACAATGGCTCTGCGAGTGCTTGTCCTACGGCATCAATATTAGCCATGTAAGCTAGTGGTACCATCGCGGTATGAGCACCATTTAAAATAGCGACTTTACGCTGTTTATACGGCGAGATGTCATCAACAATTTTAATATTAAGCTTGGTGCCTTCAAGGCATAACAATTCAGCTAAGTGCGCAGGACCTTGAATAACAAATAAATGGAAATGCTCGGCAGTTACCATAAAGTTATCTTGATAACCTAACTGCTCCTGCAGTGCTTGGTGCTCGTCACGAGGAAAACCAGTAACAATACGATCAACTAAGGTCGAGCAAAAATCATTGGCGTCATTTAACCAGTTAATGAATTCATCACCAAGTTGCCATAACTGGCAGTATTGTAAAACAATTTCTTTGAGCTTTTCGCCGTTATAGTCAATCAGCTCACACGGGATAATGACTATGCCGCTTTCACTTGAACCATTGAAAAATTCGAAACGATGATGTAACCACTGGGTAAGCTTGGCAGGAAAAGCTTTAGCAGGTGCGTCGGTTATTTTATCCGTACTAATATATTCAATACCTGCTTCAGTGGTATTAGAGAAGATAATGCTTAACTCAGGATTTTCGGCTAATGCCATATACTTATCGAAATCTTTATAAACAGGGATTTCTTCATTGATAGAGCTGATAATGCGGTGATCGGCCACGGCTTCACCTTGTTCATTCAAACCACGAATAATCGTGGTATATAAACCATCTTGGACATTCAATAAAGGTAAGGCGTCATAATCTATTGGTCTGATCACGGCAATGCCGGCATTAAGTGGTGTGGTCTCATTTAAAATATCTATCTGCCAATCAACAAACGCACGAAGAAAGTTACCTTCTCCAAATTGCATGATTTTAGTTGGGTACTTGTTTTTGTTGAAGTTTTGTCTATTTAATACTTGCATTTTGCTCTTCCTATATACACTTGAATGGGAGAATGTTAAGTTATTTTGCCACCGGTGGCAAATTTTATTTGACAAAATGCCAGCGGTAGCAAAGAATGGCAGTCATAATTTGGTAAAATGTCGAAAAAGGTAATAGATACAGATGCAGTTATTCAATCTTGAAGGAAAAAAAGCGCTAGTCACCGGCGCGAGTAGAGGCTTAGGTCAAAAAATAGCACAAGGCTTAGCCTTAGCTGGCGCAGAAGTTATTTGTAGTAGTAGCGGCAAAGGAGGCTGTCAACAAACGGTTGATGACATTATCGCGAAAAATGGTGTTGCTACTCAAGTAAACGTTGATTTAGGTGATGATCAGGCGGTAAAAACCTTTGCTGCCGAGATATTAGCAGAACACGGTACTATCGATGTTTTAGTGAATGTTGGCGGCACTATCCATCGTCAGCCTGCGGTTGATTATGACTATGTTCAATGGCAAAACGTGATGAAAGTTAATCTTGATGCTAGCTTTTTATTAGCGCAAGCATTTGCACCGAGCATGATGGCAAAAGGTCAGGGTAAAATCATTAATATCGCCTCGATGCTTTCATACAGTGGTGGTATGACTGTGCCTGCTTACACAGCCAGTAAACATGCGATTGCCGGACTGACCAAAGCACTTGCCAATGAATGGGCGATTAATAACATTCAAGTGAATGCAATCGCACCGGGTTACTTCCGCACTGATAATACTCAAGCATTACAAGACGATGAAATTCGAAATGTGGAAATAGAAAAACGTATACCATCAGGCAAGTGGGGTGAGCCTGAACAGCTGCAAGGCGCGGCTATTTTCTTAGCCTCTAGTGCTAGTGATTATGTTAATGGCCATATTCTCGCTGTAGATGGTGGCTGGTTAGCACGCTAAGTAAAGCGAAATATTATGTTAATGAATACAGAGAGTGCAAGGTCAAAACTAATTATGTCTCAAGAAAAAATGTCTCAAGAAAAAATGTCCCAAGAATCTACCTCTACCGAGATGGAAAACCGTTATGCGGTAGGCCCAAACGAAGTGAAAAACTTTGATACCCAACAATTACGAAATGAATTTCTTGCTGAGAACCTAATGCAAGACGATAAAGTTTATTGGGTTTATACCCATTATGAACGCTTTATGGTAGGTGGCGCGGTACCTATTGCAGCCCCATTAACGTTGGAAACCTTAGATGCATTAAAAGCAGATACCTTTTTATATGGACGAGAGCTGGGCATCATTAATGTGGGTCAATCGGGCACAGTCACGGTTGATGGTGAAGTGTTTTCATTAGGCTACAAAGATGCATTGTATCTAGGTCGTGGCGGTAAATCGGTGGTTTTTGCCAGTGATGATGCCAAAAATCCGGCACGGTTCTACTTGAATTCGGCACCAGCGCATAAAAAACATCCGAATAAATTAGTCACGACTAACGAGGCCAATGTCTTACATATGGGGGATTTAATTACCTCAAACGAACGTGATATTAACCAAATGTTAATAAATACTGTGGTCGATACTTGCCAATTACAAATGGGATTAACGGCATTAAAGCCGGGCAGTGTTTGGAATACTATGCCAGCTCATCAGCATGACCGACGTAACGAAGTGTATTTCTATTTTGAAGTACCTCAAGGACAAGCAGTCTGTCACTTTATGGGTGAGCCACAAGAAACCCGCCATTTGTGGGTCGCGAATGAGCAAGCGGTTATTTCTCCGCCGTGGTCAATTCACTCAGGCGCAGGTACCCAAAACTATAGCTTTATTTGGGGCATGGCTGGTGAAAACTTAGATTATGATGATATGGATAAGTATCAACCAGATGAATTACGGTAATTTAGTTGGTGTTCGCTGTTTAATTAATTTGTCTTAATAGAATTAAGTGAAATTTGACTTAAGTTACAGAGTTAACCTAATTCAATTTCACTTTATTTAATTAACATAATTATATTTAACTTAATTTTCTCATAAAAGAAAGTAAACATAATGAAAATAAAAACGTTGATTATCACTTTACCAAAAAGCCTGAAGGGTCTCTTAAGTAATAGCTTTAGCCATGTTTTAAGTAAAAACATAGTTAAACCATTAACGATGTTGCTAACGTTATGCTTGTTTAGCTGTACTAGTGACAGCAACAAAGTAACCTTGACCTTAGGACATACGTTAGATACTCGTCATGTGGTGCATTTAGCGATGGAACATATGGCTAAGCGGCTAACGCATTATTCAAATGGCAGTATGGAAATTGCGATTTACCCAGGCGGCCAATTAGGCTCCGAACGAGAAATGATTGAACTATTGCAAATTGGTAGTTTAGCCATGACCAAAGTCTCAGCGAGCCCACTTGAGGGCTTTGTCCCTGAGATGCAAATCTTTAGTATTCCCTATTTAATGCGCGATCGAGAACATTTTTGGCGGGTACTAAATAGTGATGTTGGACAAGGATTATTAGCACAAGTAGAAACTGTTCGGTTAAAAGGTATGGGTTATTATGATGCTGGTAGTCGCAGTTTTTACACCACTAATGCCCCTATTAATACTCCAGAAGATTTGATTGGTCAGAAAATCCGGGTGTTAAATAGCCCTACGGCTGTTGCTACCGTACAAGCATTAGGCGGCGCGGCGACACCGATTGCGTGGGGTGAATTGTATGCGGCTTTACAGCAAGGAGTGGTGGATGGTGCAGAAAATAATCCGCCGAGTTATTATTTATCACGTCATTATGAAATTGCTAAATATTATAGCTTAGACGAGCATACCTTTGTTCCCGATATTATTTTAGCCAGCTTACCGGTGTGGAACTCCTTAACCGTAGAGCAACAAGGTTGGTTAACTGCAGCCATGTCCGACTCGATCAGTTATCAAAAATCATTATGGCAAGCGGCTTCCGATGATGCTTTAGCCAAAGTGAAAGC
>Ga0105355_10003159_pt1 | contig 14570 bp, 11 predicted proteins | sample GOMGulsemesocosm_2_FD_83508 | JGI IMG/M metagenome (GOLD analysis project Ga0105355, IMG submission 83508) | Methane-oxidizing microbial communities from mesocosms in the Gulf of Mexico - GOM9C Gulf of Mexico | ecosystem: Environmental > Aquatic > Marine > Cold seeps | place: Gulf of Mexico... | reverse complement strand
TAAATACGACTTAGCCGATAACTGGCAATTAGAGTTTGATGCGAGTTACTCAAAAGTAAAACGTGATATTTGGAGTGTTGAAAGCTATTCAGGTACAGGTCGTGGTAACGATCGTGGTGTAGCAGATAATTTAGGTTATGCATTTGACGGCGGCAATACCGGCGCACAATTTTCACATGATTTAGATTACGGTGATTTCAATTTAATCCAATTAGGTGGTCCACTATCATGGGGTTGGAGCAGCGCACTTAATGACAAATATGGCGTAACGGGTACCGAATATGAAAACCAATTACAAGACGGCTTTATTAACACACCAAGTATTGATGATGAATTAACAGCATTAAAACTAGCTGCTGCCCATGATTTAGAAAATGATGTTTTTGCTTCTGTAGAGTTTGGTGTCTCTTTTCGAGAGCGTGAAAAAAACAAAGCTTCTGAAGGTTACTTTATGACGCTTTCTTCATTTTCATACCCAAATAATACTGGAATGTTAGCGGTCCCTGAGCAATATCGAGAAGGTACTGCAAATTTAGATTTTATTGGTATGGGCGAAATGATTGCTTATGATACTAAAGGACTAATCAAAGACGGATATTATGATTTATTAGCTGAAAGTTTAACAAACTCTTCACACGCAACGAAATCGTGGGCAGTACAAGAAGAAGTTACCTCAGCGTTTATTCAGGGCAATATCGATACGGAATTAGCTGGTATCCCAGTGACGGGTAATATGGGTGTTCGTTATGTGCACACTAAACAATCTTCACAAGGCTCCGCGATAGCGACTGAAAACGGCTTGGTTGTTACTTCGCCAACCAATATTAGTCATGACTATTCTCATGTTCTACCTAGTATAAATTTGTCGTTTAGAGTATCTGACGATCAAACAATACGTTTTGGTGCCGCAAAAACTATTTCACGTGCACGTTTAGATGAAATGAATGCTTCGGTAAATGCCTCTTATAATCAAACGCAGCCTGACGAAAATGGTAACTACTGGAGTGTTAGTGGTGGCAACCCATCGCTTGCACCAAAAGAAGCTGTTGGTATTGATTTATCATATGAAAACTACTTTAGCGATGAAGGTTATTTTGCCGTTGCTCTTTTCCATAAAGACTTAAGTGAGTGGATTTTTGATGGTACATACGATGTCGATATGACAGGTGTTGCAGATCCGGCGACTGGCATTGTACCTGAAAATTCATCAGGTACTGGCCATGGTAAGGTGAATGGCGGCGAAGGTACATTATGGGGTTATGAATTGTCGGTAACTTTTCCCTTCAAAATTATTGATGAAAGCCTTGATGGTTTTGGTTTAATTGCTAGTCATACTGCGGTTGAGTCTGATATTAAAGATCAAAATGACAACGAATATCAATTGCCAGGATTGTCGGACAATATCCAAAGTTTAACTTTCTACTATGAAAAAAATGGCTTGCAAGCGCGTGCTAGCATGCGTAAACGTGGTGCTTTTAAAGGCGATGTTTACGGCTTAGGCTTTTCAACTAGCCAAGTGGATATCTTAGGTGAAACTATTTGGGATGCACAAATTGGTTATGACTTCGGTGAAGCAGGTATTGAAAGTTTAGCGGGTCTATCAGTTTTCTTGCAAGCTCAAAATTTAACAGAAGAACCGTTTACTTCATTACAAGGTGAAAACGCGTTACAAATTCGTGATTATCAAGATTACGGTAGCACTTATTTAGCCGGATTTAGTTATAAATTTTAAGCTAAAAGCTATTAATAAGTTGTAATGAGGAATAGGCTCTTGAAAGTAATGATTCAAGAGCCTTTTATCGTTTAATCGTCAGAAAAAAGTCTACACAGAGGGCAATTATGCAAGATACCAAAATTCAAAATGTTGTGATTGTCGGTGGAGGTACTGCCGGTTGGATAACCGCTTCGTTATTGGCGAAAGTACTTGGTAAAAGCCTAAATATTAGCTTAGTTGAGTCAGACCAAATTGGCACCATAGGTGTTGGTGAAGCGACTATTCCACCTATCATCAACTTTAATAATGCACTGGGTATTAGTGAAGCTGAATTCTTGAAAGCAACCAATGGCACGATCAAGCTTGGCATCGAGTTTGAAAACTGGGGCCAACAAAACGAAAGTTATATGCATGCCTTTGGTGAAATTGGTAAAAACTTCCCTTTTTGTGATTTTCATCATTTTTTTACTAAAAGCAAACAACTGGGTAGTCGAGCAAGTTTTTGGGATTATTCGCTTAATTATCAGGCGGCAAAAAACAACAAATTCGCCAAAATCACCAAAATTGAAGGCACTAACTTGCCGGGGGTTTCTTACGCTTATCATTTTGATGCTGGGCTTTATGCACAGTTTCTACGTAAATTCAGTGAAAACTTAGGTGTTAAGCGCATTGAAGGTATGGTCAAAAAGGTTGAGTTAAATAAAAATACCGGCTTTGTTGATAATTTATTAATGGCTGATGGCAGTACGATAGTAGGCGACTTATTCATTGATTGCACAGGCCTTGCTGCACTTTTAATAGATAAAACACTCAATGTTGGTTTTGATGACTGGTCACATTGGCTTCCCTGTGATCGTGCGGTTGCTGTACCTAGTGAATCATCAGGAAGCATTGCTCCTTATACACGTGCGAGAGCACATCAGTCAGGATGGCAGTGGCAAATTCCGCTACAAAATCGTACTGGTAATGGTCTAGTTTATTCAAGCAAGCATATGACCGATGAACAAGCACAAACTGTATTATTAGATCATTTGCCATCAAGACCTTTAGCAGAGCCAAAAGTGATCCGCTTTAAAACAGGCCGGCGTCGTAAACAATGGCATCGTAATGTGGTGAGTATTGGTTTATCGAGTGGTTTTTTTGAACCATTAGAGTCAACCAGTTTGCACCTTATTCAAACCGCGGCTATTCGCTTGCTGAAATTCTTTCCTCACAACGGAATTCAGTTAGAAGAAATAGCTGAGTTTAACCAACAATCGAAAGCTGAATATATCAGTATTCGTGATTTCATTATTTTGCATTATAAACTGACCGAACGTGATGACAGTGCTTTTTGGCGTCAATGTCGACAAATGGATATTCCTGAATCATTGCAACAAAAACTGACATTATTTAGCAAGACTGGCAAAGTATTTTCTCAGCAAGGTGATTTGTTTACCGATGTTGCTTGGAAGCAAGTGATGATCGGCCAAGGTAACATGCCTCAAGATCATCATCCATTAGTTGATTCATTATCAACTGAACAAATTGAAGAACTGATGGCTAATTTAAAAACACTGATTAATCGGTCAGTTGATAAAATGCCGAGTCATAGTGATTTTATCAATTCACTTTGAGACATATTGAATTAAGCCGTACAGTGATACATTTTTTGCATGTCTTTAACCGATTCGTTGATCAGCTGTTTTAATACATCAAGATCTATGTCTTCGAGTTTTTTGATATATAGGCAAGACTTACCGGTTTTGTATGTTCCTAGCTTCGCCATCAAGGTTGGATATTTAGCAAATCCCTGCATAATATACACGACTAGCTGTGCTTTTCGTGGGGAAAAACCGGTGACAAAGCAATCCCCTTGATGACCACTATCATATTTATAATGATATTTACCAAAGCCAATAATGGTGCCGTTTAAACTTGCTTGATAACCTGAGGCTTCAGTCATTAGCGGCAGTAAAGTTAAAGCATCAGCTTGTCTTTTTTTATTTTCTAAAGTCTGTAGATAACGCTCGATATCATTCATTATTTAGATTCTCTATGCGGATTTAAGATGTGTAACTCCCCAATAATCATTACTTTTAACATCAAGTAGCCAACCTTTTTTCATCAACTTTCTTTTAATATGGATATTGATGTAGCCATGGCCAAATACAACAATTTTACTTTGTTCTTTTGCTAATTTTTCAAGTTGTTCACTGGCAATTAGAGCTCTAATTTTGCCTTGTTGATACGATTCAGTTGAGCTCTTTAAGCCAAGTATCCATACAATACGGTTTAAATATAGCCAAGTATTGGCCTTTAAAGTAAACGGAAATTTATATCGAGGGATATCAATCTCTCTAAGTATTTTAAACTGTTGTGTTGGCGTCCTACCAGTGCAGCGTTCTGCCGATTGTTTTGCTCTTTTAAGATCACTTGAAATTAAATAATTATTGTTGATTAAAGTATTAAGCTCGGCTGGTGGTTGACTCTGCCTCGTCAGCCCAGAATTTTTGTAATTTTTTACCCAATGAGCAAATCCCGAAGCTGTGACTCTAGGGTTTGTTGCCGCTTCAGGTTTTCCGTGTCGAATTAGGATGATTTCCATCTAATTTAATTGAACTCGTATTTGCTTTTTTAGATGTTATTCAGGATAACTTGCATGCGTTGATGCTTTTTGCCCTTGTTCAAACCAGCAAGGCTTTTCATCCCAACAAATGTTTGCAGAGGGTGAAATTTGTGGGTCGTCATCAAGGTAGCCTGCTGGGATAATTAAAAAAGCTCCGTCGCGGCTTATATAAGGAACTTGCGAACCACAATTAATACAAAAACAATTGCTAAATCTTACTGCGTTAGGTAAATCAAATCTTTTGATTAATGCTTGGCCTGATTGCCAAGTGATTTTGTCAAACGAGGTGAAAATAAGTGAGGCGAAAGCAGAGCCTGTTTTTTTCTGACAGCGATCACAATAACATTGATAGAACTTCTTGAATGGCCCTTGCATAGTACTTTGCACTTCACCGCACAAACAGCTTCCTTTTACTTTCGTTTCCATTAATTTCTCCTTCAAAACTGAATAACAACTAAGGTAGCATATTCAATTTAGTAGGAGAAAAATGAAAGGTAACTAATCGTTAATGTTTACCGTCTAGTCGTCGATAAATGCTAAAACTCAACGGCATCAATTTTTTGTTTTTCAACGTATTGTTAGCTGAGGTTTGGTAGATAGTTTTATAACTTTCATTGCTGAGTGGCAATGTTATTAATTTTTCTGTTGTTGAGCTATTCATTATCACCAGGTACTCATTTGTTTCAGTGGAGCGTGAAAAAGCATAAATACCGGGATTTTCACTCGCTTGTATCGTTTTATGCTGGCCATATCGTAACGTTGAGTGTTGATGATATATCTGGGTGAGTTCTCTGAATGACAGATAAAGTGGATGTTGTTGATTAAAGTTGTTATTGGCGGTGGTCGATTTTGTTAGTAATAGCTTATCGTCATTGTAGCTTGTTACTTTTGACGGCATCATATCTTGTCGCGCATCGTGATTGCCACCATCGCCACTAAAACCTTGCTCATCACCGTAATAAATAACAGGGATCCCGCGGACGAAAAATAGTAGCGCATGGGCTAGCTTAAAACGTTTAACTTGTTCTTGTTCAGAATAACCTAGTTGGCTGTTCGTTAGGAAGGAAGCAAAACGGCCCATGTCATGATTTCCTGAGAAATTCAGTAAGACATCGGCATCTTTATATAAGTTATCTTGGTAGAATAAATCGGCTAATTTATTGGTGCCTTGTTGATCAACTAACGTTTGATAGAGTGCCGATTGCAAGCCAAAGTCAAGCACAGAAGGCAGTTTTCCCTTCGTAGTAAAAGTAGCCAGCTCTTTAGGATTTCCGCTGTATACTTCGCCAAACATAAAAAAATTATCTATACCTATTTGTTTGGCGTGTTGCTCTAATTCAGGAATAAATTGCTGCCAAAATTCAATATTGACATGTTTTACGGTATCGATACGAAAACCGTCTGGACGAAATTCACTGATAATATTTTTATAAATTTCAGTCATACCACTAACTACAGTAGGTGATTCAGTATTGAGATCATCTAAACCAAAAAAATCACCATTCAGTGAATTTTCACCTTCAAAAGTAGAATCTCCCTGATTGTGGTAATACTTAGCTTTATTCAACCAAGCTGGTGATTTTAATTGTTCATTACCATGTGCGATCACAGTTTGATAGCTATTGCCTTTGGCTAATTCTTTTAAAGAGCGATATGGGCAAGCTTCGCCACTTTCTGACCAGCCTGCACCGTCTGCTCCATGACATTCAGCTAGCTTTATCACATCGGCGGTATGGTTAGTGATAATGTCGAAAAATATTTTGATATTGCGCTTATGTGCTTCTTTGATCAGTACCTTTAAATCCATATTGGAGCCTAAGTGTGGATCTATTTCGGTAAAGTCGAGCACCCAATAACCATGGTAACCTGAGATATCACCTTGTACAGCTTGATTACGCAAAATAGGCGTTAACCAAATTGCGGTAATACCCAAGTTTTCAATGTAAGAAAGTTGCTGAGTTAACCCTTTTAAATCACCACCGTGAAACATTTTTTTGTCTTTAGGATCAAAACCACCTCGAGAAATAGTTTTAGTTTTTGAGCCTAAATCATTACTTTTATCGCCATTGTCAAAACGATCGGGCAAAACAAAATAAAAAACTTCATCTTGAATGTTACGTTGACTGTAATGGGGTAAATCAAGTGCCGTAAGTGGCTTTGATTTCTCTATAATATTTGCGAATTGATGTTCATCAGCAAATAAAGGGTTAGAAATAGCGATTACTAATGCGACTAAATATAAAGGTGTTAGAAAATTAGTTTTGTTTTTCATTAGCAGCGGTTCTTTTAAAAAGTGAGCAAATCTTATCCTAATCATCCCATAGTACAAACATCGATAGACGAAGTATAAAAATTACATACGTATGCATCGATTGAAAGGCACTAAAAGTTCATGCATACGTATGCAGGGTTATTGCACTAAATTAGTCGGCTACTTATGCTTATTGAACTGTAATTATGCTTTATCGTGACATGTAGTTATTACAGCTTTTTAAATTTATCTGAAGTGGAAAGTTATGGAACATCAACCTTGGTGGCGTGGCGCCGTTATTTATCAAATTTATCCACGTAGCTTTATGGATGCAAACAATGATGGCATTGGTGATTTAACCGGTATTATTGAAAAACTTCCCTATGTAAAAGAGCTTGGTGTTGATGCTATTTGGATTTCGCCCTTTTTTAAATCTCCGATGAAAGACTTTGGTTACGATATTAGTGATTATCGCGAAATAGATCCTATGTTCGGTACTATGGACGATTTTGACGAATTAATGTCACGAGCTAAACAATCAAATCTTAAAGTAATCATTGATCAAGTCTTGAGCCACACATCAGATCAACACGATTGGTTTATCGAAAGTCGCCAAGATAAAACCAATGCAAAAGCCGATTGGTATGTGTGGGTTGATGGCAATGAAGATGGCACCCCACCAAATAATTGGTTATCTATTTTTGGCGGTGGTGCGTGGCAATGGGAGCCACGGAGACAGCAATATTATTTACATAACTTTTTAACTTCGCAGCCTGATCTCAATTTTCATAATCCTGCAGTGCGCGAAGCCGTCTTGGCAAATATAGAGTTTTGGCTACAAAAAGGAGTTGATGGTTTTCGACTTGATGCGATAAATTTTTGTTATCACGATAAACTTTTACGAGATAACCCAGCTAAAGCTAAAGCAGACAGACAAGGACGTGGTTTTAGTGAAGATAATCCATATGCCTTTCAATATCATTATTACAATAATACTCAGCCTGAAAACATCGCGTTTATGAGGGAAATTAGAGCGCTAATGGACAAATATCCTGCGGTGGTTGCGTTAGGTGAAATTTCATCGGAGGACTCTCTTCAAACCATGGCCGAATATACTCAAGGCAATGATCGTCTGCATATGGCCTATAGCTTTGAATTATTAACACCAGAGAGTAACCCGCAATATATTCGTTCAACAGTTGAAGCATTAGAAGAAAAGCTTTCTGATGGCTGGCCATGCTGGGCGATTGGTAACCATGATGTTACTCGGGTCGCGAGTCGCTGGGGTAATAGCAGCAATAATAAAGCGCAAAGTAAAATGTTCAATGCAATGCTAGCCTCGTTACGTGGCAGCATTTGTAGCTATCAAGGTGAAGAGTTAGGGTTAACTGAAGCCGATATTGATTTTAATGATTTACAAGACCCCTATGGCATCACCTTTTGGCCAACATTTAAAGGGCGAGATGGTTGTCGTACACCTATGCCTTGGCACAGCGGGCAATTAAATGATGGTTTCAGCCAAGCTGAAACGCCTTGGTTACCCGTGGGAGTTGAACATAGCCAACTAGCGGTAGATATTCAAATAGCAGAGCCTGAATCGGTATTAACTGCTTATCGAAGTTTTTTATATTGGCGTAAAACCCAACCGACATTGCAATATGGCGATATAAAGTTTCTCGAAAGTGATGATGATAAGTTAGTTTTTATTCGCAGTTATCAAGATAAACAGTTATTGGTGATGATTAACTTTTCGGCGTATGAGGTTAATTATCGTATTGAGGATTCACTTTGCCTTAGTATTTTATCTGGGCATGGTTTTAAAGCCCCTGGGATCATTGATAAAGCGCATGGTAGAGAATTATGCTTAGCCGCTTATCAGCTCGCTTTTATTGAATATTACACCTAATTTATTTATCACTTTTTAATCAGTAAGCAGCCTTGATGGCTGCTTTATTATTTTGTTTTTAATAACCTGTTAGAGTTTGGTCATTAAAAATTTAGCAGCTTCGTTCAAAGATAAATTAGGTAAGTCGGTAAGTGGAAACTTTGGCATACCCTTTGTTAGCAATTAGCTACAACTCATCTGATAAAAAAATTTAATCTTAATTACCTTATGAATCAATCACTATAGAATTTTTATGGTTTATAATAGATTCGCTGTATAAATTTTATACTGGTTTGGTCGATGTAGTGAGTGATTTTTGATCAATCAATAAGGATATAACCATGAAAATCACCCTATTTATAATCAGTTTATTACTGGTAACTCTACCAAACTACGCACAACAAATAACCGTTAGTTATAAAGCAAAAGTCACGTCAAGTGACTCTCCTTTAGTCAATGTTAATGAAGTCATTGAAGGCACGTTAAAATATGAAACGGCTATAGATGTAAACAATAGTTATCTTGAAGACATGACAACAGGAAGTAAAATAACTGCAAATCTACCTGATGGGAGTGTAATTGAAACTGATATAGCAGCCTCGCCATTTATTCATATTAATTCGCATCTAAATGACTACAACAATGGTATTTTTCAGCGAGATATTTCATTTGCAAGCATGCATCAAGACCCAATGACAATGACGCAGATAAGTTTAGATCTCTTTTTTAGTGAAATATTTTATTATCAGCCGCCAATGATAAAAACGGAGTGGTCAAAAGCACTAAGTAACTATGAAATAGCTGAACTCGCGATGGACGTTAACGGAAATTTTGTTATTGCTGAAATTACAGAGTTAACAACCGATATAGTAGTCACTCCTCCTCCCATTGAAGAAGAGCCTTTTACCGTATCTTTTAAAGCTGAGGTGATCATTAGTGATCATCCTGAAACAGCAATAAATGATATTATTGAGGGCAGTTTTTCTTATAATGTTACAAATACCGTAGCTGGTATGGATACAACCCCAGGTAGTCAAATAACAGCGACACTACCTAACGGTTTAATTGCTAAGACTTCTTTATGGGCAAATCCTTTTATTGATATTTACTCAAATATTATGGATTACAATAACGGTATATTTCAACGTGATATAACCTTTTCGGGACAATCTCATGAGAGTAATACTACGGATACGGTTAATGATATAGGACTATTTTTCAATGAATTATTTTATTATCAACCAGAGGAGTTAAAAACAGAATGGTCTAAAGATTTAAGCCGCTATGAAAGTGCAGAGTTTTACATCAATATTAATGGACAGTATGTTATCGCAAATATTGTCGAAGTGACGACTAATCGTATTGTTACACCGCCACCTCCTGCTGTGGAAGAACCATTTACAACCTATTTTCAAGCCAAAGTACTTTCAAGTAACTCTCCTCATGCGATAGTTGATGAAATTATTGAAGGTTCGTTATCTTATGCTATTCCGCAAGACAATAGCTTTCAAGCAATGTTCTCTGCGACAGATGTTGTACCAGGAAGTGAAATCAAAGCAACGCTTGCCAATGGCATGACAGTAAAAACCGCTTATTCGGCTAATCCTTTTTTATCGCTCAATTCATATGCTATAGATCATCAAAATGGCAATTATCAGCGACAAATGAATTTTAGCAGCCATCAAAATACGCTGTTTAATAATGGTTTTGAGAGTGGTTGGCCTATGGTTAACAGTATTGACCTAAGCTTTGATGAAAATTTCACCCAAGCTCCCTTAGCAGTAAAAACCGAGTGGTCAGCAAACCTTACTGATTACAATAATGCTGAATTTCATCTCATGATTGACGGACAAGATATTATTGCGCAGGTTATTACGTTAAGTACGAATCAAGAACAGACAGTTCCTGAGCCAGTACCTGAAGTCTCCTTGAATGTAGCATTAGTAACAAACTCTGTACCTTCTGAGGGAGGAGATTTACAAATTTCAGCGTCAATTAATAATGTTACAGAGCTGGCATTTGAAGTGAAGCAATGGCATTACATTAGTATGCCTAATGGAATACAGTTCCCTATTTCTTTACCTACTAGCATGCAACTAGTAGCGTTAGAAAATAACCAAAACTCAACAAGCTTTTCTATTCCGAGTTATTGGTCCTCAGGGAATTATACTTATCATGTCGTTACTTTAACCGTTGGTAATGGCGATATAGCACAGTCGTCTACTAGTTTTGTTAAGCTAAATTAACGCAGGAGTGAAAGGTTTTGGTGCTATTTTAGTGCTATTTTTATCCAGTAAAATAGTAAACATCAATTTAACTATGAATAATGACAAGCACTCTGGGGGGCGCTTGTCTTATTTATTTTAAGAACGACCAGAAGCTGTACACTGCCACGGTGGTCCCATTGACGGATTTTTGCAGCTTACATAAGGTGTTTTAGTCGAGTTTGCTTTTTGTCGCCATGCTGCGATTGCAGAGCTAGTTGTTTGAGCTTCTGTACCGCCATAAGCGGAGGCACTGTAATATGCACTTGGAGGAGTTGTGCTAATATATCCAGTACATTGCCAAGGAGGTCCCATGCTTGGTCTGCTACAACTAATGCTAACATCGCGGCCATTGGCCCAATCTAGAACTCTTTGAGTAGCATCTGCTTGTGTTCCGCTATATGCTGTATAACTAGTCGCTGCATTAGCAGCAACTGAGACTAATATCATTGCCGATAATAGCCAAATATTCAGAAACCTATTGTTCATTTTAAACGTCCATTTTAATAGTGACCCATGGTTTGGGAAAGTAACGCTGTGTTACTTTAATGTTAACTTATCGTTAAAAGACAGCGCTGTCAATCGTGGGTGGATAGCATTAAAGTAGGCAGGTCCCTTTTAGATGAAACTAATTCATCGCTAATAGGGTCTATATTAATATGTAGGCTAATTGCTGTGGTTTAATTATGAGTTATCAACGTAAAACCCCGGTGTTTAAAGGAAAGCATGTCGAAGGAACAGGCAGCATTTTAGCTAACCTTGATGCTAAGGCAAGGCAGTCTTTTGCGAAATGCGCCAATGATGCCGAAGAGCATAAAGTTGAACATGAAAAAGAACTCGCACTTGAAAAGGAAATGCAGGAGTTTCGACATCATAAAGAAGAGTTAAAACACCAGCCTATTAAAAAAATAGTCTGTCCTCACACACTACTTTATTGGTTGATAAGTGCCAGTTACAGTGAGATATGGCATCATTTTTTTCCAAGAGGTAAAAAGCATTAATTGTTAAATAATTTGAATTTAGTCGGCTGCATGACATGGAAAAGTGACGGTAAATTTAGTACCTACATCTAGCGTACTTTCACAGTTAATTGTACCTTTCAGCGTTTGATGGACCAAGTTATAAACTATGTGTAAGCCTAGGCCACTACCTCCCTGCCCGCGTTTTGTGGTGAAAAATGGTTCAAATATCTGCTTCAAGTCTTCTTCTGACATACCTTGGCCCGAATCTTGGTAAATTAATGTTGCTATGCCATTTATTTGGTTTATTTCAATGATTATATTGCCGTTGCCACTTTCATCAAATCCATGGGTTAGTGAGTTTAATATAAAATTAGTTAAAATCTGTGAAACGGCACTGGGGGAGCTATATACTTCAAAATCTTTGTATTTATCAAAGGTTAAGGTAACACTTCTTTTTTTTAATTTTGCAGACAAACTTATCAATACTTCATTACTATAACCTTTTAGAAAAAAGTGTCTTAAACAATCGTTCGATTGATCAACCGCAACTTGCTTAAAGCTGCCAATAAGCTCGGCGGCCCTTTTTAGGTTCGATACCATTAAAGAGGAACTCTTTTCAGCTTCTTCAACAAAATGGCTAAAGCCTTTTCTTGAAATGTTATTTTGGTCAAATTGATCTTTTAACTGGCCAGTCATATCTGACAAGTGGGAAGCTGCGGTAATACCAATACCTATTGGAGTATTTATTTCATGAGCAACTCCTGCGACGAGCCCTCCTAATGATGCCATTTTTTTTGACTCTACTAATTGGCCTTGAGTTTCACTGAGTTGATTAAACGAAGCTTCTAATTCGAGTGTGCGTTGCTTAACTCTATCTTCTAGATGTTCTTTGTGCTCAATGAGCTCAACCTCTTGTTGCTTTTGATGACTGATATTTGTTAACGACTGCACCATCCCCCCCACTAGACTTGTGCTGTTTATTGGGGTAATTGATAACAAATACCATTGCCCATTTTGTGGAAAAAAAACTTCCTTATTGGTAATGGTGTTGCCAAGCTTAATTGCTTGGCAAAAAGGACAGTGCTGTTCGGTATAACTTGTTGGATGAAAAAAAGTGTGGATTGGTTGATGTATTACTTGTTTCAGGTGTTTGTTGATTTGCTGTAATGCTGCTTGATTTATTTGTGCAATTACCGTTTGATTATCAATCCGGATTGCAGGGCTAGGAATAGCATCGTAACTATTCGAGCTGAGCGTCAGCAACTTTAATGGCTCTTGCAAGGTCGTTTGAATAATGGCTTGATAAATCATCCAAAAGGATAAGAACTTGAATACATGGCCGACAATAAAGGCAATACCGCTAAAGTTTGTATACAAGGTAAAACAGAGCTCAGCGACCACAGTTAATGCTAATGAACCTAGTAAAAATAGCAGTACATTTTTTTCTAATAATGCACGTTGTCGAATAAATATAACCATAGTACAGAGCAATAGTGCGATAACAAAAAATTCAGTATAAATTTTAAAGTTAGATAGTCCACCATCAATAAACATGATTGGTTGGCTTAATTGAAAAGAAGCCCAACAAATAATACTAACTAAAGTCATAGCTACAATCACGGTCAATTTTATCGGTAAATTTCGTGTTAAAAATATCGATGAAGACAGTAGAAGTATTGCTTCGAACAGTCGGCCGTAAATCCAAAAATGTAAGGTGATTTCGCCATTAATAATATTAAAGAATGGCATGCCTTTTACTGTGAAGGCATGCATGGCATCAATTAGTGAAATTGAAAAGTAGCCAATGCCTAAATAGATTAAAAAATCATTTTTAACAAAGTGTTGGGTATTAAGTACAACTACCAGCATTAATAACCCGACAAAAATGGAAAATAATTCAGCCAGAGTATGAAAAAGGTGTACACCATTGTAAAAGCGCGCAACAAGTAAAGCGGCAATGATGATGACCGGATAAAAAAGCATTTGATTGAAAGTACTTTGACCCTTTGTGATCACAATTAAATCCTTTATAAAGGGTAACTTAATATTCAATAACTATAGAAATAGATCAAATAAAAAGCTATTTGTTGTACAAGTAAGGGTTAAACAGCTAATTCAAGGATATAAGATGAAGGCAATGGAAATAGTAGATCAGTTAAAAAGCTTAGCTGATAAAAATATTGCACAAAATTCACAACGCTTTTTTAAAACAGGAGCTGGCGAATATGGTGCAGGTGATCAATTCCTTGGTATTCGCATGCCTACTTTACGAATGTTAGTTAAGCAGCATAAAAATGTGCCATTAAATACCGTCGCCGAGCTATTAAGGTCGCCGTACCATGAAATCAGAATATTTTCCGCTTTATTGATGGTGAGTTTATTTGAGAGTAATAAAAAAGATCCCGCGGTTCGACACGCAATCTATCAATGCTATTTGGCTAACACCTTATACATCAATAACTGGGATATCGTTGACTGTTCTGCTCATAAAATAGTGGGCATGTATCTATTGGATCAAGATCGAAGTGTGCTTTATTCTATGGCGAATTCAATAAGTCTGTGGGAACGACGCATAGCCATGATGTCTACTTATACATTTATCAAAAACAACCAGTTCGACGATACCTTTAAAATTGCCGAATTGTTACTAGCCGACGCACATGATCTCATTCATAAAGTAGTTGGTTGGATGTTAAGAGAAGTGGGTAATCGGGATAAAATTGCAGAGCAAAGCTTTCTCAAGATTCATTATCAAAATATGCCACGTACTATGCTACGTTACGCGATAGAAAAGTTTGATAAAGACGAGCGGCATAAATATTTGCAAGGACTTATATGAAGGTATTATCAATATTTTATAGCACTAACAGCCTATAAATTGACTTG
>Ga0105355_10003153_pt1 | contig 14589 bp, 13 predicted proteins | sample GOMGulsemesocosm_2_FD_83508 | JGI IMG/M metagenome (GOLD analysis project Ga0105355, IMG submission 83508) | Methane-oxidizing microbial communities from mesocosms in the Gulf of Mexico - GOM9C Gulf of Mexico | ecosystem: Environmental > Aquatic > Marine > Cold seeps | place: Gulf of Mexico... | reverse complement strand
TTCATTAAATGATATCGCTTTTTAGAAAGATAAGGCGTTAGGAAAATAAAAGTACTAGATACTAGGAAAAGACTCTGACTTAAAAGATAGACACTCCCTATCTTTTTTTTAGAAACAATAGCACTGAAATAAAACTAAAATCAGATTTCCTATAAAATGCTAAGGTTTCATAGCTATAGAGCATAAGAGAAATATGAATACAAATGAAAAAACAGGCTTTACCTTAATTGAGTTAATGATAGTACTTACCATAGTTGGTTTTTTAATGACTATGGTTGGTCCTTTAGCAGTTCAAAGTGTTGAAAAAGCACAAGCTAAACAAGAAATGCTAATGATGAAAAACTGGTTAAGAAAAATTAGTGCTCGCTCTTTTAATACTGGCCAAGCTTTTGAGTTGAAATTGGCGGGTGTAAAAGCTGAATTATATATTAAAGGCGAAACGCAACAGCCGATAATTAGTCAAACATTCGAGTCATTATTTTTTCAGCCCCAGGAATTTTTATATAACCATAGAGGCTTTATAACCCCGAATATTTTAATTGGTACATATCGAGAACGACCGATAAAAATCAATTTAAGTAGTTGGGTTAATGGTGAAGAGATTCTAGAAAATAACTTTGAATGATTTTTTGTTAAAAGCAGAACATCGGTTCAATACCTCGGAAATAACTGGGGTTAAAGTACCTGTAGTGACGCTTTGTAGAATATACACATTCATTTTTAATTCCCTAAGTATTTTGTCTATACGTATTTAGGTTATGTCTGGAACTAAAAACCTGAATCTAGGAAGGTAAAACTTAAATATGGTTACTTATATAATAATTTAAAACTACATGAACTATAAGTTTCAGTATTAATAAAATATCTAACAACGTTATTCCCGAAGTGTATTTATCGGGAATCTATGGAAGCTAATATTAAGTACAATAATCGAACCTAAATGCAAAAAATGATAAAAATTCAGAAAATAAAAAGCACAAAAGGATTCACATTAGTTGAAGTTCTAGTGGCATCTGTGATTTTATTTTCAGCAATTGCTGTTGTATCAATGATATTTAGAGGCGCTTTTATAGGTAGTGAAAAAGCCGATAATCATATTAATCTATCAGGTATTATGCCCGCGGTTTTGGCAAGTATTAAAGATGAAATACAGCTTCAAGGTAATTCAACTGATAGTCAGCTAAAGGGTCAAGCTCAAGCTTGGGATATAACCTATCAATGGCAAGCTAGCTTATTAAAAATAAAATCTGCACAGCCTGAGTTTGATATAGATACAAGTTCTATGACAAATCCGCCAGAGAGGTTCAAATTATGGCAAGTTTCATTAGACGTTGAGCGAAACGGCATTATAAAAAATTATGAGTTTAATGAATTAAGTTGGACTGATAATGATAAGTAAACAATTTAATAGCAAAGGTTTTACTCTAATAGAACTGCTTATAAGTATATCTCTCTTAGGGGCATTATTATTTACAGGTTCTTATACTTATAGCTTAATGTCAGAACGTTGGAATAAAGAGCTAGGTAGCTTCAATTCATCTGCTCGTATAGCAAAAAATTTAGAGTTATTGCAAAGAGCTTTAGAGGGAGTTAGTCCATTTATTGTCATTGATGAAAAAAAAACACCTTCTTTTTTCTTCATAGGAAGTGAAAATAGTCTATTAGCTGTTACTCGTGCTGGTATGTTTTCAAATGAGTACCCAGAAGTTTTCCGAATTAGTACTCTAAAAAATAATAAAGGCTCCTTTGATTTAGTTTATCAATCTATTTCAACGGCTAATATTTTGTTGTTAGGAATAAATCAAGAGATTAATTTCACTCATAAAATCATACTATTAAAGGGGCTAAATAGTGTCCAGTTTGAATATTTTGGATGGGAAAACCTAAAGGGTAAGAGGGACGGTATAGGCTTTGAAAAATGGTTTGTTAAATATTCTGGTATTGATAGCCAGTTAACCCCTCAAAAAATGAAAGTGAAATTAATGAAAAATGGTAATGCTATACAATTCCCAATCCATTTAGAATTAAACCCTGAGCGCTGGCTAGGTTTTTATATGGAAGAGATTGAATGAACAATCGAGGTATTGCACTAATTCAGGTACTATTAATCACTGCGATTTTATCAATTCTTGCTATGTATTTGACTATTACAGCTCAAGATCAAGTTAAAATAGCTCGATGGTCAGAGGACAAAGCCGAGGCGCTAGTTTTATTGCATAACGCAGAGTCTAATTTATTATTTAACTTGCTGACAGAAGAAAAAAAACATCCAGCTGAAAACATAAGTCATGAAGATAAAATTATAAAAAATTGGAACTTTTACGGAGAGAAATTTAAAATAGGAGAAAGTATATCTGTTTCAATACAAGATCAAGCTGGATTATTACATGCTTACAAGCCTGATCATGAAATATTTTCTCAGGCGCTAATTGGATACGGTATAGATGAGGCTGATTCAGAAAAAATTCTGGCTAATTTGGTCGATTGGCAAGATGTTGATAATGTTTCTGCGTTGGCAGGCGTAGAAAATAAAGGTTTTTTTGGGGGCCCCCGTAATGGTAAAGTATCCAATCTTTATGAATTTTTGTATATAAATGGCATATCAAAAGATATATTCAATTTTTTGAAGAATATGCTCTCTTTACATAAGCAAGCAAGTTTTAATCCTATGGTGGCGCCAAAAATAATTTTGAGCGCTTTTCTTAGTTCTAATGGTATAAGTGATAGTAAGTCATCTGAAATTATAGAATTAAGGGCTGAGGGATTATTAACTAAAGCGATGTTTATTGAAATTACAGGTATAAAAGAAGATGATGAAAAAGAAATTCTTTTTCATATTACAAGTATTCTAAATATTAGAATGGAAAGTCAAATTGGAAACTCTAAAGTCACAAAAGAAATGATAATTCACATTAACCCATATGCATCTAATGGACTTAGACCTTTAAACTATTTTTTAAACAGAGGCTAGCCCGTGGACAAAACAGATAAAAGTTTATCGTTAAAACTTATAGCGATTAAAAGGATATTAGTAAATAAAGGGGCCTATTTTGATGGTGAAATAAGGCGCTTTAGTTTAAATGATAATAAGTTTCAGTTAGCTAAACAACCTGGTAAAGATAATTTCAAACCTCTAATCATGATTGTTTCTAGAAAATATTATCAAGAAAAGCAATCGACTTTTCCTATTGATGACAAAGCAGAATTAAATAAATTATTGAAAATTCAATTTTCTAGTCAAGGGCGGACTAGCTATTGCATTAATGATATTAAAAATGGTAAAAGCTATGTGAATAGCTGGTCCTTCAATTATAATGTTCCTGATAGTGTAATTATTTTACCTGAAAGTTTACTTTTTGCTCTAACTATACCCGATAAGCAAGTTCTCAATATAAAAAAAGTAAACGAAGAAGAGCTTTTTGTCGTCCGCTCCCAAGAGTCCACATTTTCATTGGTGTTAAATTCAAATATAAACACAATTCAAAAATTTTCACTTGCCGTCGGTGTTTCCCAAAATGGAAATGCAAAACCAATCAAAACAGGTGAATTCGCGGAGGGCTTGGCTGAAGGTTGTAATCACTTAACTTTATCATTATTAACTCGCTTTTTATCTTCTGTAAAATCGGAAAATAACACAAAATTAATAACAAGTATTATAATTCCTGTGGTAAGCATATTTACAGGTTATTTATTACTTTCAAGTACTTATTTAGTATATGAGAAGGGGAGGTTAGAAGCCGTATTGAACTCTCAAAATCAGGAGGTTACAGCTGCACTTGATATCCAACAGCAATATGATACTAATGTGGTTTATAGAAATGAAGTATCACAGGTATTTAATTTAAAACAGCAAAAAACCCCGATTTGGCTTGTATTAGATACTGCTTTTGGTATTGCAAATTTCACCAACATTAAATTAGACAATAATCAATATATATTGAGAGGAAAAGCAAACAGCTCAGTTGAATTGTTAGAGTTATTATCAAATCATCCATATGTTAAAAAAGCTATTTTTGATAGCCCGTCTTTGGTAACTAAAAATCAAGAGTTATTCGTAATAAGTATCACATTATTCAGTGCCATTAATCGAAACGTGCAAAAGCCAGAAATTAATATGGCTGTTACTCAACCATTAACTTTAGAACAAGAAAAGCAGCCAGTAGGCACTAACAGAGACTTAAATAATGGATGAACTAAAAAAAAATGTATTTCTTTTAACGTTTCTTGCCATTTTATTAGTTGCAAAGTTTATCTACTTTCCGATAATTAATTGGCAAAACTCACTTTATAATGAAGTTACCTTACTTGAAAAACGAGTTAATAAAGTTAAATATATCTTAGAGCAAAAAAATGAAATACAAAGTAATAATGATAAGTTAACTCTAAGCTTGAGCGTGACTAATGATTTATTTCATCCAAAACAAGAGCAAACAAAATTTCAATTACAGCAACAGAAAAAATTTGAAAAGATTCTTATCAAATATAAAGCAAATATAACTAAGTTTGCTTGGAAAAAAAGTACTGATTTACCAGCTGTTACTGCAAAGAATTATCAGTTTCAAGTGTTTTTTAATGCTGCAACATTAAATATTATAAAGTTAATGGCTCATTTGGAAAAAAGCTCTCCTTATATTGATATTCACAACTTCTCTTTTACAGTTAAAGGTCAGGATAAGGAAGGTTTAGGTCGAGCTATTGGAAACATGACGATTAACTTATATGTAACAATTAATGATGTTTAGCATTTTTAATATATAACAGGTAAATAAAAGAGAGTACAAAACTTGACTTTTAAAAATAGAAAAACGTTAGTTTTCATTGTTTTCATTTCTTTGGCTTGGGTATTCGTAGATGCGAATGACAGGTTTACTAACAAAGTGAAAAAATCATTTAATGTGAAAAATGAATATGAAAATATTAAATTAAATAAACCACAGATTAGCATTTTTTTAGTGAATGAGTTGTTAGATAATTTAAAAAAATATGAAAAACAAACAATTAAAACAGTGAAAAAAAGTAATGTAATGTCTGTTGTACAACAAGCTGAACAACGGGGAGTGTTGCCCAACCTTTATATTGGCAACAACAAAATAATACTAAAAGCAATTGTACATAAACGTAGTGCAGGCTTAAATGTTTTACAAGCTTTAATATTAATTATAAATCTAGAAACTGGAGAGCAAGAGCTTAAAAAGTTTTTAAATAATGAGCATGTATTAGGGTATTTGCTTAATATAGAAAAAAACACTCAAGTAACTTTGACTAAGCAACAAAATCAAGGTCTACAAATAATAACTTTAACTATGTATAAACCTATGGCAGAAAAAAATGAAAAACATTAAGCAAGTGATTATTAGCCTAATCTTAACTTTCACTTTAACTGCTTGTGCTACTAATACACAAAAAAAGCAATATATTAATAGTTCATATTTGAAAGAAAGTAAAGACACTCAATTGAATATTGATAATAAAGGTATAAGTTCAAATATAGAGATTAAAGATGCGAAATTAAAAACCTTAGAATATTTACCTCCATTGAAAACAGAGAGTAAACGAGATAATAACGTTAATGATCTGACAACAAAATTTAGCAGTAATGACTTAGTTCAAATAGCAGTAGATGAGCTTGCGCTTACAGACTATTTACATTATGTATTAGGAGAGTTACTGGAAGTTAGTTATATACCTGGGGAGACTGTAAAAGCAGACTCAAAGACAATAACTTTAAATATACAAAAGCCAATTAGTAAACGTAAATTATTCTCATTAAGTGAAGAGCTTTTATCTGAACGTGGTTATGTAATCCGCTTTGAAGATGGTATTTACTATATTCATAAAGCTGATAGCACAGGTTCGCAAGGCGAAATAACATACGGTTATGGAAGTCATGTGGATAATGTACCAAATACATCTTTAGATATAATTCAATTAGTTCCTTTTACGTTTGGTATGCAAACCTCTATTTCTAATACTTTAAGAGGGATTGTTAAAATAAAAGCTACCCCAGATTTTCAACGGAATGCGATTATATTACAAGGTAAGCGAAAAAATATATTAAGAGCGTTAGAGTTTATTAATTTAATGGATCAACCCGTATTCAAAAATAGACATATTGGCTCATATAAAGCGACATATGTTGATACTGCTACTTTGATTGATAAATTGCCTGGACTATTAAAGCAAGAAGGAATTACAGTTAGTGCAAAAGGTCAAAATGATCAAGCTGTGTCTTTAATTTCATTAGAAAGAATCGGTACTTTAATTTTATTTGCAAATAGTAAAGAGTTAATAAATAGAGTTGGTTTTTGGTCTCAGCAGATTGATAAACCATCAAAGGGTAATAAACTAGAATATTTTATATACCATCCTCAGTTTGCGAGGGCTACTGATTTAGGTGAAAGTTTACAGGTTCTTATTGGAGGAAAAAGTAATTTAGGTAATAGTACATCAGCTGCTTCACAGAATAAAAACAAATCAAGTTCAACTAAAGGTAACAGTATATCTGCTACTACGGAAGATTTATCATTAGTTGTTGATGAGCGAACAAACGCATTAATATTTAAAGCCACAGGAGATAAATATCGCCAACTTTATCCTCTTATTCAACGGTTAGATGTAATGCCAAGGCAGGTGTTATTAGAGGTCGTGATTGCAGAAGTTAAGCTTTCTGACACCTTTAAACAAGGTGTTGACTTTGTATTAACAAATCAAGGAGGAGCGTCTACAGTTGGTGGTTTTAATCTATCCAGTGGCTCTAAAGGATTGACATATTTACTTTCAGGGAGCGATGGCAGTTTAACGCTAAATTTATTACGAACAAACTCTAATGTGAATGTATTGTCTCGACCTTCTTTATTGGTAAGGGATGGCGTAACAGCTTCCATTACAGTGGGAGATGATATCCCGACTGTAGGAGAGATTATAACCGATCCAACTAATGGGGTAAAACATCAGTTGTTTACCGTAAAACGGGTGTTGAGCTTGGAGTTAAGCCAACAATTAATGCACAAGGTGTTGTAATAATGGAGATAGATCAAAAAATTAGTAACCAAGCAACAGGAGATGATTCTGTTGCAGGCTCCCCAATAATATTTGAACGTAGCATAAGAACAGAAGTTGTTGCAAAAAGTGGTCAAACAATCATATTAGGTGGTTTGATAAGTGAAAACAGCTCCGTAAGCGATACTAGCGTACCATTTTTTTCTAGCATACCAATAATAGGTAGTTTATTTAATTCAACCAATGATACGGGAGATAAAACTGAATTGGTTGTAATGGTGACGCCAAGAGTTATTGAATCAGTAGATGAATGGGAAGCAATAGTTGAAAAATTTTCATCTGGTTTTAACAATCTTAAATTGAATCAATAAATCATGCTTTTATGTACAGATTTATATTGTTAAAGCTTGAATTGCTAATGAATTTTAGGTAACGTTAGTTTGATTAAGTTTATATTGAATAGATTGCATGAAAAACGAACAGTTCGGAGTGCTTTGTATATATTTAGTATGAAAAATGTTAATTTTGTTGACAAAGCAACTTAGCAGATTAAACTTATTCATCGTTAGAAGTCGCTTAGGCGACGGCCTAAGCCTAATTGTATTATACAAGGTTACGCTTTCATAAAGCTGAGCTTTAAATTAATTACAATTAAAAATAAATTTTGAGTGCATTATTTCGCTCAAGTTTCATGAAACAAAGGAAAATAAAATGTTTAAAAAAAGTCTTTTAGCTGCGGCTATTACATTAGTAACTTTAAATGCTAATGCAGCAACAACTGCAATTACAGGTGTAGTTGCTTCTCAAGAAGGTTCTGTTGGCGCAGCAAGTGTTACTGTACCAAACGCTTTAGTTACTGTGAATGCTGAGTACACTGTTGGTGATACAGTTACATTTACAGTTTCAGGTGCAAGCTTTGATTTAGCTACATCAGTACCTGCACTAACAGGTGTTTTACTAGGTAGTGATGGTGCAGCCGCTGGTGCTGGTGATGCTGCAGATGATGCTGTTACTTTTGGTTTGTTATCTACAACTACAAGTTCAGTAACTTTCCGTATCACAGCGCAAACTGATGGCGGCACTGATGGCGTAACTTACACTGATGGTTTAGGCGGTGCTTATGCTGATGGTGTTTTCACTCTTGCTGGTATGACGCTTACTACATCAACTGTTACTGATGCAACTGGTGATATTGATGTTACTTATTCAGCTAAAACATCTACTAACTTAAATATTGACCAAGAAACTGTAGCTGGTGGAAACACTGATACAGCGGTAACGGTAACTGCGCAATTCGCAAGTACAACAACTACTGCAGCTGATGGTATTATTGATGTAAACAATGCTCGTAAGCAGTTTACTGTAGGTCCACTTACAGATACTATCGTATTAACTCCTACAGAAGCCGTAGCTGCAGTTAATGACGCGAATTATACTGGTGCAACTCATGTAATCAAAGGTAAGTTTGATTGGATGGAATCTGATGGTACTGCAGGTATCGATGCTGCTGAACTAGCTGCTGCATTTGGTATGGCGGGTGCTACTGATGATACATTTACTAGCGTAATCAATTCTGCAGCTACTGAAATTACAGTTACAGCTACAGATGGTGGTGGTAATAATGTTGAAGCGCATACAGCTACTTTCACTGTTTTAGGTAACGGTGTTTCTACAGCTCCAGTTTTACCAACTCAAACTTTCACAGTTGATACAACTATTGCGTACACTGATGTTGCTGGTGCAAAAACTAAAGTTGTTAAAACTGATGATGCTGCCGGTGCATGGACATTAAATGGCTCTACATTTACAGTGCCATACATGCCTTTCGGTGCTAATACTTTCCCAATTCTAAATGTACAACACACTGGTACTTTAGCTGGTGAAATTTTAGTTAGATACCTACTTGAAGGTGAGACTACTTGGACTACACTTGCTATGAATGGACAGCAAATCTCTCCTGGTCTAACTAACCTTGATAACATGGTTACTGATGCAATTAAAGCTGACGTGCTAACAAGAACTGCTGCTACTAGTGGTAAAGTTGCAATTGAAGTAACTATCAATGCTCCAAAAACTAGCATCTCTGCATTTGCTGGTTTCAAAGTTAAGCACCCAACTACACTTTCTGAAAGCCGTGTAACTATCGGTACTTACGGTCAGTTAGGTACGGATAAAAATGTAACTTTCTAATATAATTTTTTATATTTAAAAGTTTAAAAGCGAGCTTATGCTCGCTTTTTTTATGGTAATAAGATGAAGAAGTATAAACATTAAGATATTGAATATACGAACTTACTGCCATTTAAAAGATTAGGTTCATTCAGATTCATCTGTATGGGGCCTAGTTAATTGTGATTGTTTGGTGGTTATTTTTGGTGATACAATAATGCTTTCTGATGAAGAGTTGTAGCTTACAATCCAGTCTTACATATAATCACAACTACAAATTTAGGCGTTACTTGTATATATGAACCTAGCAGATTATAAATTTGTTAAACAATTCTTTATTTGCGACTCAAATTTTACATCAGCAACCAACCAAAACTTAATGCCGCCTTTATTTAATGGTTGGCAAGTAACTCGATTGTTAAACAATGCGACATTACACTGCCACCCAAAACTAAATATTACTGACAGGTTTAAGGGAGTCGTAAGGCTTATTTGTTTAGGTTCAATAATTAACCCTTATCAGCCTGAGCAAAACAATGAACAGATCCTGAATGATATCGTATATAAGATTGCTAAAGCTATTATCGATGAAAGTGATAATAAAGTCGGTTTTGATGCTTTAGAAAGTAATTTGTATGACTCAGGCGGGCGTTTTGTATTAATTGCAATGATAGCTGATGAAATTCGTATTTATCATGATGCCGCGGGATTAAAACCTGTATTTTATAGTACTAATTCACGTGTAAATACCAAGCATAGACCTATTATTGCTTCGCAACCTGCTTTATTGGCATATTTAGGTGTCACATGTAAGAATACTGTTTTGTTTGGCGAGTTTGAGCAATTTAAAAATTCGAGCAGTTGGCCAATCAATGTTGTGCCTTATGATAATGTTAAACAATTAATACCTAATCATTATTTAGAGTTAACATCGCTAACAAGTAATCGATTTTGGCCAAAAGAAAATAACAAAAAGAGACCGCAAGCAGAATTAAGCTTTATCGTTAGTCAAATGAATGAACTATTAAAAGGCACAGTAAAAGCACTTACTTTACGTAACAAATGCACCTTATCACTCACTGGTGGTTATGATTCTAGAATGTTATTTTCTTGTGCGTTAGCTAAAAAAGATAATATTAATTTTTTCACCACTGTTTCAGATTTTACACCCCAATATGAAATTGATACAGCTACAAAAATTGCACAAACCTATCAGTTAGATCATCAATTTACTCAAAAAAAATTAGGCATGAAAACAGAAGAGAAAATAATAACAGTTTTAAATGAAAATGTAGGCGGAATGTATTACGACCGATCAAGGCGTAATATTTTTGCTTTTGCACTCGCTATTGATGCAGGTACTCATTTACCAGGTTCAGTGTCAGAAATAGCACGTTGTAATTATTATCCTTATGGTAAAAAAATGCGTAAACCTACAGGCAAGTTATTAGCTAAATATACAGGCTTTAAAAATAACCCTATCGCAGCGCAAGGTTTTGATTATTGGTTGAAAGAACTCCCTGTAAATTTATCCTTTAATGTGCTCGATATGGTTTACTGGGAGCATCGATTAGGTGTATGGGGTTCTTGTGGGTTAACTTATAGAGAAGGGGTTATAGAGCAAGTGCCACCAATGAATAATAGGGCTTTTATGGCGCTGTCGTTAGCTGCTGATATTAAAGATAGATTACCACCGCATAGATTAATTCGTGAAATTATAAAAGCGAATGCGCCTGATTTATTGGATATTCCTTTTAATGGTGAGGGATCTAATAAGCTATACGATACATATCCGAAAATAAAATATATGCGCGAAGTGCTGTTTGGTTGGGTTAAGTAGAAGTATTAATTAACAAATCTTGAGCACCTGTAAGATTAAATATTTAAACAAGTTAAGCTAAAACTCAATCCACAAAATAAATATAATATTGTAGGATAGGTTTTGGCTTAACTGTTGTAAATCTCGGTATTAAACTATTAAACTCTTAAACTCGGAAATGACAAGTTGTAGGGTTTTTGTTTATGGCAATTATTTATACTGGCCATTAAGTGTGTCTTTTGCCAATATATATTGACTGTAATTAGTGCTAAATTTACTGCGGGTTAATCCGTACTCACCTAAGTCATTAGCGTCTAATATTGGCATGTCTGAATCTAATGCATAAACCGTAATGTTATATGAATGATTGCTTGGCGGGCAAGGACCATAGTATTTATCGGCGTTTTCTAACATAGATGCACTTAAACTTTCACCTTGTGAAAATTCTGTTTTTGCTAAGGGGATATTAACGACATTCCAATGTGAGCATGCACTATCACCTGTGCCACAAGGTGATATTTCGTCGTCCATAATAACTGCAAAGCTATTTGTTGCTGCTGGTGCATTAATCCATTGTAGTTGCGGTGAAAGGTTATTCCCGCCTTTAGTGGTACATGCATGAGTTTTGGGAATTACAGAGCCATTTTCATAAGCTGTTGAGCTAATTTTAAAATCAGCCATAGAAGTTGCTTCTGCCGACATGTTAGTCATAAAGCCATCAGGACCTGAAAGCAAATTAACAAGTGTAATCGCATCATCTGAAGTGACTTTTAATTGCCATTTTCCAGTGCCATTTCCTAATCCCCCACTTAAGCCTTTTGTATCGTTACCTGCTTCAAGATCTTGAGAGGTGATTACTAAGGTACTGTTTGCAGCGATAGACGCACTGATAGGGCCCTTAGTTTGACCATCTTCATCTGTACCTGTAATTTGGATTTGACTTGCGTTTGCTTCATTATTAGAGATACGAAGGTAACTAACCTTAGTTAAGTTTGAACCAGGGTTAAATATTGGTATGTGAAACTGATTACCTTTCTTAGTGATCGTATCGTTTAATTTAGTGATGTATCCTTTTGAAGAACGTATATATGCATATAGGTCAAAATTTAGGGGACTATTTATCGTAAATTTCCATGGTCCATTACCATCGCCAAATTGGCCAGTTAACCCCTTAGTAACACTCCCATTTTGTAATTCGATTACTCTGAGACTTTTAGTTTCGTTAGGCTGAATCGTAAAAGTAATGTCGCTTTGGCCTGCATCGCCATTTTCTGTTGAACCAGATACTGTAACTAAAGCAGATGTATTTTCATTATTTATTATGCGGATAAATGAGTCGACAGAAGAATCGTCATTAGCGTTTGGTAAATACCAAAGTATTTTTTCGGCTGCAAAGCTAGATTGAAATGATAAACCTAAGCTTAAAAGTAGCAAAAGTCCTATTTTACTTTTTATAAACATATTAATAATCCTTATCATATTATAGAAATTGCAATAAAGGTACATGGTTTTACATTTAAATCAAATATTTAAATTGTAAGTGAATACTTATTAATAAAATTGATTGCTAGAGGTATAACTGTAAATAGCTAAATAATCGTTTTACATGATAAACTCAGGAAGTTTTAAATTCTTAGGATAAATTCCAATGACATGGCGTGCGCCTCACAATATTACCTTACCTGATTTTATTATAAGTGGTGCTATGAAATCGGGCACTACCACTTTGCATGCTATGTTAGGGCAACATCCAGATGTATTTATACCAGATGAAGAACTGCACTTTTTTGATATGGATAGCCTTGTTCAGCATCCTGATTTTAATGTGTTTGAGGAAGGTGAATGGCATTCGCATGATTTGATTAAATCACCAAATCAATATTGGCAATGGTATTCAACTAAGTTTGCATCTGCTACAAAAAAACAATTAAAAGGTGAAGACTCTACTACTTATTTAGCATCAGAGTCTGCAGCACAGCGTATAGCTTTACAAAGTAAAAAAATAAAATTGCTTATTATGTTACGCCAACCTACGGCGAGAGTATATTCTCATTATTGGCATATGGTAAAAGCTGGTAGAGCGATGTTTAGTTTTGAAGATACCTTAAAGTATTTTCCCCATAACTTGTTAGATCGCAGTGGTTATTTAAGACAATTAAAAGCAGTTTTTAATCACATACCTAAAGAGCAAATTAAAGTGATTTTATTTGAAGACTTTATATCTAATAAAGAAAGTGTACTGAAAGAGGTTTGTGAATTTTTAGATTTAGATTTTAATAAATTGCCGAAAGAAGCGCTAAGTTTACATGAAAATAAAGCACGTATTCCTAGGTTTGTATCATTACACTTGTTTAAAACTCGGTTATTTAGAAGTAAAGGAAATGCCCAATATTTAAATCACTTTTTAAATGTTGGCTCTAAGCTAAATGTTAAAAGGAGTTTAATAGCTAGAGCTTTTGATTTTTCCTATCGTTTGATTAATCCTTTGGTTTTAAAAAAAACAGAAAGAATAAATTCGAATACAAAGCAGTTTTTAGATGATTATTTTTATAAAGAACTAGAAGGTTTAGATGAATTGTTAGGCAAAAATATATTATCTAAATGGTTTAAATAATTGGCTTTAAGAGTAGTTAATTAATGCAAGTTTCTTTCATTAAATTTTTAAGTAAGAGTAGTTTTTTATTAGGTTTAAAACTGTTAACAGCGGTTTTATCTTTACTATTTTATTTTTTATTAGCGAAGCAATTACCAGCTAATCAATTTGGTTTATTTTCTCTTGCAATGAGCTTTTTATTGTTTTCAACAGTGCTTGCAACACAAGGTCTAGAGCAAGTAACCGTAAGGTTTATTGCAAAAAACAAAAAGGAACACTCAGGTAACTTATATTGGTCAATACTCTTCTATTCATTTATTAGTTCATGTTTAGCCGCTTTAATGGTTTATCTATTTTTACCTTTATTTTCTAGTGAAATCATTAATCAAATACTACCTGAAAAGATAGCTTCTTTAATTGCTATTTTAACTATATTGCAAACGATTTTATTAATAAACAGCAGTGTACTGAAAGGTAGGCAGCATGCAACTAGCTCACTAGTACTAACTGGTTTGATTACTTTTACGATAGTGCTTTTCTTATTATTTATTTTTCCTATTAGGTCGGCAACCCAAGCTTTAGCTTATTTTACTTATTCAGCAACTTTAGCAGCTATTGTAAGCTTTATATTAGTAACTATAAAATTTGGTTCTGATTTAAAAGTTAATAAACAGCAAGCTGTGAGCGAAGTAAAAAAAGAACTTAGTGAAATTTCTATTGTAAGCCGTCGTCTATTTGTGATTTCTTTAGCTGCATTAATTACTCAGCAACTAAGTACTTTAATCGTAGCTCGTTATGTATCTCTTGAAGCGTTGGCAATTTTTTCTTTAGCGCTTAAGTTATCACTATTGTTGAGTTACCCATTAATAGTCGTGAATACGATGACAGCGGCTAAATATGCAAAGTTATATCAAAAACAAAAATTAATTGAATTTAAACACTTAGCATTAAGTGTCACTAAAGGATTAATAGTAATTGCAACTATAGGTGTTTTGGTTATTTTTATCGG
>Ga0105355_10003151_pt1 | contig 14596 bp, 14 predicted proteins | sample GOMGulsemesocosm_2_FD_83508 | JGI IMG/M metagenome (GOLD analysis project Ga0105355, IMG submission 83508) | Methane-oxidizing microbial communities from mesocosms in the Gulf of Mexico - GOM9C Gulf of Mexico | ecosystem: Environmental > Aquatic > Marine > Cold seeps | place: Gulf of Mexico... | reverse complement strand
CTAAATCTAAAGTGCCCATACTGACTTTATCGACATGTTTAGCCATGGTGGTGACAGGGCGAATAACAAAGATATTAAGCAGTATGTTGAGCATAATGCCAATCACCACAAAGACACTGATGATAGTGCCCATAAAGAGTAAAAACTCTTTATCCGCGCGATCATGAGCTAAAGATAAAGGTACTGAGACAACTTGGGTACCAATCACTTCGTTGAGTTTCCAGCCAAAGCCATTTGCCTCGCCGTATTTTGCAATCATCGCTCTAGGGGCGGCTTGTGGGGTGGAATGACAGGCTAAGCATTTGCCATTAGTGATACGTATCGGTTTGGATAGATAGAGTGAGCGCCCAGTGGGAGTATCGCGCTCCCCAATCACTTGCTTGTCTGAATGGGTTCTAAAATAATTAATAATATCTGATTCCCAGTCTGTCGCGCGGTTGTTGGGGTTAGTTGGGTTAAGTGCCGCTTCTTTGTAGCTGTAATCAGGGTGCTGCTTTTGCAAATTGGCAATATATTGAGACGCCGCATATGCGGGAACCGTTTGTGACAAAAAAGTGGTTTGCGAGGCATTGCTAATTAAAGGTCTTACTTCTTCTACCGTATAGTTACGTACAGCGATAGCGCTTTCTAATAAAATAGCAGCAGTCTCAAGTGCTTCTTTACGTGCGTTATCTCGTTGTAAGTTAAAAGAGATAGCGCCTGATATTAATATGCCAATAATACTGGTCAACATTAATATTAAATTGAATTTGAATCTTAATGACATATAAATATGGCCTTGTTGGTAATGTTATATATTACTTATATTGTTTTTATTTGAGCAAAAAGCGAACAATAATTTAAAAAGCAATCAACTTGAGTATACTTTAACTGTTTAAATAATGTACATTTGTTGTATAAAAATTAATCGTAAACTAATCTTTAGTTCATTAAGTGTAGCTAAGAAACTGCTGATAATTGTAAGGCCATAGTGGAATAAAACAATTAATTATATTTATGTTTCATTCAGCTTTAAGTGAGTGCTTTAAATATTGCTCAATTAAAAAAATAATCTATGCTTAAACTAACTATGAATAAATATAAAAAAGATAACGTTCTTACTAAGGTCGCTTTAGATGAAATAGATCAATCAATTGCTTGGGGTAGGGTGTTTTGGGGATCCCTTCTTTATTATTTTGCATTGGCTTTTTCTATTATTTTGCTGTTGTTGTATAGAGTCTTTCAAGTGCCAGCAGCGACTCAATATATCTGTGGAGAACCTGCAGAACTGGCTTGTTATCTTTATGTTATGGATAAGCTAGTAACCACGATGCAGTGGCAGGCGATCCAGTTAGTTGTCTATATAGCAATATCATTAATATTATGGCCTGTATTTAAGCACGCCAAAGGTAAGGTACTACTCAACTTAGGAGCCGTCTCTTTTATTGTCTGTAGTTTATTATTTTTTAGCATAGACAATAATGGGCCTGAACTTCTGGCTGCAGCTGTTTGCCCATTGTTTATTGGACTACTTATCTTACGGCGCCGTAAACAAAAAATTGTCTTTAATAGAGATGAATTAGACCAAGCCTAAATCATCAAGGGTTTAATTCCTCGAGGACCTTTATTAATCCTATACGTATTCAGAAACAAATCTCAGTAATCATTGAACGTTTAATTCTAATAAAAAGGTGATGTATGAAAACAAGATTGAAGCAATTGGGGCAGGGCATGACAGAGTACATTATTATCGTGGCGTTAATAGCAATTGCCGCTATTGCTGTCTACGGCTTTTTTGGAGATGCAATTAGGTCGCAAGTAGGTGCTATGACTTCAGAGCTCTCTGGCGTTAGCACTACAGCTTCTAAAGATGCGGCTGCAACTGCTGGAAAGGACGGGGATAAAGCCGGTGGGAAAACAGGTAGTTTAAGCAACTTTACTGAAGGTGGTAATTAGTAAACACCCTTAGTCGTTATAAATGGTTAATCACAAAGTGAGATAAGTGTGACGAAATTACTCCTAAAAAAGTCATCTAAACAATCAGGACAAGCTATTGTGCTCATCCTATTGTTAACGGTGCTAGGAGTAATAGGCGCTATCTCATTAATCAGCACTGGGATATTAACCAGTGAGAAAATGCAACTGCAAAATGCTGCAGATGCCACCGCCTACAGTGTCTCTGTGCTAGAGGCGCGCGATCTCAATTACGGCGCCTATATCAACCGAGCGATGGTCACCAATGAAGTGGCGATAGGGCAGATGGTTAGCCTCCACTCTTGGATGATTATGTTGGAATCTGAACCGACTAATCTGGATGCATTAGCTTCACTGTTAAGTGCTATACCTATTATTGGATCTGGTTTGGGTGCTGGGATAAGAGGTATTTCCAAAGTCAAAAAAACCACTTCTAATGCAGCCAAAGGTGTGGTCAAACCTATGGCAAAATTGTTTGCCAAAGGTCTGCACACTATTAATTTGATTTATGGTGGCTCGCAGCAATTAATGCACCTAGCTACTCTCACTTTTAGTTACTCGGCGCTCACTCAAGTGCCTCAAAATAATGTTGGGGATTTACAACAAAGCGGCGTGGGCCTATCAAATTTTGGCCTGTTCTCTGTGGCCATGCATTACGGTAGTTATTACGGGGATATATTGTCACTACCTGTCTACAACTTTGTAAAGCACCCAACAGGCACCGACAATGAAATGGCGCGATTTGCACAAGTCATCAATGACTCACGAGATAACTTTACCCGTAATAGACCTTGCGGGGAAGGCGGTTTGGTCAAACAAGTGCTAGATCAAATTCCCAAATTTAATAGTGAGAAAATAGTCGCAGAGGCGGTCGCTTTTTTAGAGGGGTATATTCCAGATATACCCGTTATCGAAGATGTTGCCCTTGATCTTATTGAGGAAGCTGTAAGTGCTTTCTCTCCTAAAATCGAACTTGAAGCTTTAGCACTGGATTGTCACATAGATGGAGGAGTGTCGACAGGGGGCTGGGAGTTAAATCTACTGAAAGGCAAAGTGACTGTTGGCCCAATGGTTACAATGGATTGCCCTATTCTGTTAGGTTGCGCTGTCCCTGGAGTACCTGGTACTTGGAGGTTTGGTTATGAAATTGAAGTGAAAGCCAGAGCGAGCGCTGATAGAACCGGGGGCAGTCAAGTGATTCTAGATAAGGACAAAGACTATGTTTGGAGTGCGGCAGATGGCTCGGATTTAGCAGCATACGTAGAGCCTAGCTTAAGAATCTGTGTGGTTGAATGTTTTAATATCGATGTACCTGAAATTAGCTCCCCTCCTTTTCCGTTGGGGGCGGGCGCAGCTGTTGCCGGTAATGGCCAGCCGGAAGTGAGCGGTTTCAGCGCAGGGGGACGCAATCAAATGTATGGTGATGTTTGGGAGAAAACGATTCCCTGGTTAGTGATTAAAGGGGAGTTGAATAAATCCAGCAATAATGTGGCGACTAATTACCGTATGGCAGCGGGAGGTCATCAAATGGTGAATGCGCTGCCTGAAATAGGCCAATACAATAATTTTGGTTCAGACCTCTCCAGAAAATCTAATACTTTGCTTTTTACTGGTTTAGAAGCCCCTTACATGTTGATAGCGCTAACTCAGAGAAAGACCAGCAGTTTCTATGGGAGTGCCATGCCTAATGGTAATTTTGAGCTGGATGAGCCTGAAGACGGAGAGTTAGCGATAGCGGTCATAGGTAAATCTGAAGTCTATTACAGTGAACCTGCCGATCTTGATTATTTTTCAATCAAAAGCGCTAGAACCAATGAGCAGAGCATTGGTTCAAATAATGGTTTTAACCCATACTGGGATGCACGATTAGTTGATACCAGTTACTTTGATCGTACAGCGGCGCTGGCTTTTCAGTCGGGCCAAAATCCTTTTGCAGTGGAAATTAACGCTACCATCGAAAATTTTAAATCACTGTTAAACAATTTGCAGGGGCTGTTTTCCTCGGATATTGGGGGTGTCATTTGAAGCTTGAGGTCACGGCGTTTTTGCAAAGAGGTCAAGCGATGACTGAAATGTTGGTCGCCAGCGCTTTTGTATTAGTACCGTTGTTTTTAATTGTTCCTATGTTGGGTAAATACATCGATATGCAACACGCAGCAGTCAGTGGCGCGCGTTTTGTTGCATGGGAGCGTACTGTTAACTTAGCGAGTGATGATCGGGATGAGTTTCAGCCCAATGATTATAATGAAACCGCTACCCCTTATATAAAAGCGGCCAATTTAGTCGACAGTATGAAAAACAAAATACTCAGCGAAGCTGATCAATATAGTGCCCTTAATAAGGACGGTAGAGAGCTTTGGAGATATCATGATGACTCTCAGATATTGGCGGAAATTAATGTCAGCGGCATTGATACTGATCAAACAGTACATGGTCCATTAAGCGGTGTTCTGGGTGTGTTCGGGGATGTATTAGGGGCGGTGACTTCTGTGCTGACGTTTGGAAATACGACTTTTGATGTGATCAATACAAACGGGATGTCTAATGCTACTGTCGAAATGAGCGCCCATAAAGCACCCATTTTTAATAGCTTAAAAAAAGAGCCCGATAGTGCATTAATCACAGCATCTACTATTAGCTTTAAAGCCAGGGCTCAAGTTTACACGCTGAGTTGGAGTGCTGGCGGTTCCGATCATTTAAAAGATAAGGTGACGCCTCTAGCGCCCACAGCTATTTTATCTGACCATATTGAAGCGGCAACCGCTGCTCTGGAAAGCTTATTGCCATTTCCTCTGGGGAATGTCACCGCCCAAAACATTATTTCGGTTGCCTTATTATCCCCAGAGATTGACGACGACGAACTTAGGTTCGGACATATGGATATGAGCGTGCTGCCCCGGGACAAATATCTTGAAGAGGACAGAAAAACGAACAAATACGATGATGACATCAATAATTTATTAGGTAGCGATCTATGTAATGACAAAGAGTACTGTCGCAATGAATAAACTTATTCTCGTGTTATTTTGCCTATCCGCCAATATTTCCTTTGCGAATAGTTTTCCTCTTCCCGCTAAAACTATTGTCGGTACGGTGAGTAAAAGTGCTCAAGCACTGGGGATGACACTCTCTATCCAAAAGTTTGAATCAAGACTGAGTATGTTGAAATTATTAGCTTACTACCAAAAGCTGTGGGGTGAGAATGGCGTACAAAGTGAAATGCCGCCCTGGAAAATGATCGGCGCTAAGGTAAAAGGCCACTACTACAATGTGCAAGTGCAAACCAATGGGACGGGAAGTCTAGGCTTTTTAAGTATCAGTGACCTTCCTGAGCTGATTGAAAAAGAGCAAATTAATCATCAGACCATGTTGGTGGATTTTCCTAAGATGGGAGGCTCTGAAATTATTGATAATCAAAAGCATAGTGATCTTTTAAACACGAGTAGAACTGTACAAATTCGTAACAAATTTAGTATTTCAGCCAACAGTCAATACTATATCAATCACTATCGTCAACGAGGCTGGGCATTACAGAATGACACTCGAGGTAGCGGCTTGAAAGGGAGAGTTTTATTTTTAGCCAAAGGTAAAAATAAACTGAGTTTGACGATTAGCTCACTCGCTGGAGAAAGCCATATTGTCGCTAACTTAAGTGGGGCTAACTGACCGATGCCTAATCATAAAGCAGGTAAACGATACCAATTAGGTCAGTCAATGGTTGAGTACACAGTGATATTAATCGCTTTGAGTACTGCTTTGTATACAGTGACAAATTCAGAGTTTGGTCATGTAGGCACGCAGAAATTGGATGCTAGCGACCCTAATTTTGAAAAATATAATCGCTCCTTATTACAGGCGATGCACAACAGATATGAAGCACAGAGTTTTGGGTTACGTATTTCGGAATTACCAGAACGCAATATTGATGAAATTACCGGTTATTACGACCGTCTTGAAAAGTTTCCAACGCTCTCTTCCGAAATAGGTCAAGTATCGAGCAATTTGAATAAACTGAATCAAAATCTCAACGACGTGAATGATGGTATTTCGACATTGAATACCTTGAAAGAGAGTGCTGAGTCAGGACTGAACACCGTTAAAGACAGTGTTACTGATGCTTTAGATATATTTTAAATAGAATGAAGCGGTTAGGCCTTAACGGATTAACAGGACTTTTTAAGTTCGAAATAAATAACGCTGGTGTAGCAGCGTGGGGGATTGAACATTGGCTTCGAGTAGTAAAAAAACAATGACCTTGTTGTTTGTAGCAATAGGTTTAGGAGTACTTGGCGCATTTTTGGCAATGCTTTACCTAAATGCACGAGAATCTTCCCTGCGCGATTTATTAAAACCTAAATCGGCACTGATTGGCATTGTTGTTGCCAGTAAAGATTTATTGAAAGGGGATGTCTTAGACGGCAGCACTTTATCAATTCGGGACGTACCTGAGAATTATGTGGATAACAATGCCGTAAGACCCGAGCAGTTTGAAACTATCAAAGGCAAAATTCTACAGCAGAATTTAAGTGCGGGCAGGATGCTAATGTCGAGTTATATCGGTAGCAGTTTCCCTTTGGACTTCTCAGATACTATTGTCCTTAAGCGCCGTGCTATGACCATTCAAGTCGATGAAATGAGCACCTTTACCGGATTGTTAAGACCGGGTAATCGCATCGATTTGTTTGTGAATATCAGTATCGGTGGTTCAGATGAGAAGAGTATTATGCCGGTGCTTGAAAACGTAGAGATATTGACTACAGGTCGTGACAGTGCACGCGATTACACAGAAAAAGTACGCTTTTTACGCGGCGGTGTCGATGCGGGAATCAATCAAGCCTTCACCACCGTGACGCTAAATGTTACCGCTAAAGAGGGCGCTATTTTAGCCTCTGCTCGAGATAAAGGTGACTTGTTAGCACTGCTGCGTAATCGTGAAGATAACTCTGGTTCTGGGTTTAGTGTTATATCCAGCAATGATGTATTAGCCAATGCAAAGCAGTTGCAGCGAAAAGAGGAGTTGCGTCGCAGTACTGAGCAATTAAGCGATAGCATTGTTGTGGGTGAAGATGGGGTGCTGCGCACTAAAGATGGTGTGGTGTTGGCAAATCAGAATTTAGTCATAGGGGCAGATGGCACTATTAGAACTAAGTCGGGGATAGATCTAAGCAGCCGGGGGTTGACGCTGAATGCAAAGGGGGAAATCGTCGATAAGGACGGTAATGTCATTGATCCCGATTCTCTGTTAATCGCTGCAGATGGTACGTTAATGACGCAGGACGGCAGAGTTCTTGATGGCGAGAAAGTTAAAAATCTAGTGGGAGCTAAGCAGTTAGAGGACGGTTCAGTCTTATTGGCAGATGGCTCAATTATTAAAGGGGCGACGTTAGATGCCAACGGTAATTTAGTGATGGGCGATGGCACTTTAACCAATGCAGAAGATGTGAGTAATGTTTTAAATTTGAGGACTAGTGTTGATTACCTCGCAGGAGGTATCAGTAAAGACGGGGTATTAACCGTGCAAAAACTACCAGTAGCTAAGTGAGAGAGTGAAAATAATGAACAACTTATTTAGGATTTCTATGGCTGTGTTGCTGGTCAGTTTAAGCGCAGTATTACAAGCCGATAACTTTCGTTTATTTGTCGGTGAAATGAAAACATTGGCATTACCTGATATAGACAGAGTAGCGGTCGGTAATGGTGGATTAGTGAGCACCTCCATTATGGATAACGGTGAACTGTTAGTGCTCGCTGAAAAAGCCGGAGATACTGAAATTCAGATATGGCTGAAAGATGGCGAAGTAGTCGCGCACAAGTTTTATATTATCCCGGCCAATACGGCCCGCAATGTTGCTGAGGTTCGCTCTATCGTCGGTAAGGTGAAAGGACTGAGTGTTCGACAAGTAGGTAGTAATATTATTTTAAAAGGAGACATTAGCCATAAAGCTTCAGCAATCATTAAAAAAGTGAGTGAGGTTTATACGAATGTTCTAGATTTAACCACCGCCACTGCGAGCGACGATTTAGCTGGCGTATTTAGCAATATGCTAGATGTTAAAGTACGTAAAACGGGTGAAAAATTGGTGATTTCTGGTGATGTGACCGCTGAGGATAAAGCCTACATTGAAGCGGTTAAAGGTTCATACCCTGAGCTGGTGGATTTAACTAATTCAAATGCGACTAAACCTATGGTGTATATGAATGTAAAAATCACCGAATTTAGTAATAAAGGTGCTGAAAAATTAGGTATTGAATGGGCGGGCTCGATGGTAGGGCCTGGATTACATCTTAATACCTACAATGGTGAAGCATACAATCCAGATGGCGTACGCGATGTTACTTTCGGGATTGCCAGTTCGTTGACCAGTGCGATTAACTTTGCGATCAGCTCCGGTGAAGCGTTGTTATTAGCCTCTCCAACTCTCAGCGCACTCAGTGGTAGCAAAGCGGAGTTTCTCGCCGGTGGAGAGTTTCCAATTGCAGTGCCTGATGGGGAAGGTGGTACCACTATAGAATACAAAGAATACGGTATTATCTTAAACGTAAAACCCGACGTTGATACCAATGGCAGAATCATTGCCAGTATTGAAACAGAAGTAAGTAGCATAGATTCTTCAGTAACGGTCAATGGTGCACCGGGCTTGAAAAAACGTAAGACAACAACGGAAGTGAGCTTGAAGCAGGGGCAGACTTTTGCCATCAGTGGTTTGGTTAATCAAGACATCAGCAAGGATATTGCTAGGTTTCCGTTTTTAAGTAAAGTACCGGTACTTGGCGCTTTGTTTAAATCGAAAAATTTTGCTAATAATCGCTCTGATCTTATTATATTTATCACTCCCAATATCGTCGATGCCGACAGTAAGCTGAATACTGATCAAATCGCCAATGCTCAAGCTATCGAGGCCAAGTACCTCGAGAAATATGAATTCAACATGGAGATCGTTGAATAATGTTTGAAGTCGTCGTGATCACAGATAATGGGGCCAATGTAGAACGTGTACGCTGCACTTTGCGTCACTGTACTATTGGAAAGTCTAGAGATAACTTAGTGCAAATTCGCGGTTGGCGAGTGGCGCAAGTACATTGCAAAGTAGAGCTGACTGATAAGGGGCTTTATGTTGAGGACGTCAGTGAAGGCTCTGGTATCAGTGTCAATGGTAACAAAGTCCCTTTTTACGGGCCGATACGTAGCTCTGATGTTATTAGTATCGGTAGTTATGATTTTCGTTTAGGGGCAGTGGAAGAGAATAAAGAAGCTAATTCTGAAAATACGACAGGCGCAACAGCATCTGCGTCAGTGGTGCAAAAAGTAGCTGTTGATGAAGATTGGACGATGCAGACTTATATCGGGGGATCTTTAGGTGATAAAACGCCCGAAGATAGAGTCGGTGAGATAGAGCGTCAGCGCATGTTTATGTGGCGCAATCGTATCCATCAAGAAGTATTGCGTATGATGGATCTAAAGCGCACCGATGTAGGTTCAATGGATGAAATCGAACTCAAGCAGAAAGTAGAGGGCATGATCGATGATGCCCTTGAGGCGATGGCCAAAGAAATCCCCGATAATATTGATATTGGAGAACTTAAAACCTCGGTATTGAATGAGGCTGTTGGCTTAGGCCCGCTGGAAGCTTTATTAGAAGATGATGATGTCACTGAAATTATGGTGAATGCCTTTGATGATATCTATGTAGAAAGGGTGGGGAAATTAACCCGCAGTGACATCTCTTTTAGCTCAGACTCTGCGGTGATGTCAGCCATAGAGAGAATAGTCTCACCGCTGGGTCGGCGTATTGATGAGAGCTCACCTATGGTGGACGCACGCCTTCCAGATGGCTCACGTGTTAATGCTATTATCCCCCCATTGGCGTTACGTGGACCTACCTTAACCATTCGAAAATTCGCTAAAAAGAAATTGAATGTCGAAGATTTAATGGGCTTTGGCACTATAAATTCTGCGATGGCTCAGTTTTTACAAATGGCTGTTGAGCAGCATTGTAATATCATTATTTCAGGGGGCACAGGCTCAGGTAAAACTACTTTACTTAATATAATGTCTAACTTTATCCCGACCACAGAGCGCATAATCACAGTAGAGGATGCTGCGGAACTTAAACTTGTGCAACCGCATGTCGTGTCTCTTGAATCTCGCCCAGCCAACTTAGAGGGTAAAGGCGCAATCCCAATACGTGATCTTGTGAAAAACTGTTTGCGGATGCGCCCTGATCGTATCGTAGTTGGCGAGTGTCGCGGTGGAGAAGCCCTCGATATGCTGACAGCCATGAATACCGGTCACGATGGCTCGTTAACCACAGTGCACGCCAATACCCCCCGTGATGTTATTTCACGTCTAGAAGTGATGGTGATGATGGCGGGAATGGATTTACCCGCGCGTGCAATACGTGAGCAGATTGCCTCGGCCGTACATGTCATTGTGCAGCAGAGTCGTTTGGCAGATGGTAGCCGTAAAATTACTCATATTTCTGAAATTACCGGAATGGAAGGCAATACTGTACAGCTCAACGATATCTTTCTCTACCAGCAAGAAGGATTTGATGAAGAGGGTAAAGTGGTGGGGCAATATATGCCAACAGGCCAAGTGCCTCATTTTTATGAATCATTACGCGCACGCGGTATAGGCGTTGATATGAGTATTTTTGGATGATGGATTATCTCGCAAATGTGGCAACAGATACCGTGTTTTGGTTATCACTCTTAGCTATCTTTTGCGCAGTGGGAATCGCCTCATGGTTGATCGCTCACCGAGTAAATATATTTATGGGCGAATACCGATCAGTCTTTAAAGAGACTGCGACCGGCAACTTAGAAGATATGTTTCTCTTCATTGATCCACAACAGTTGTTTATCGCTAACATAGTCGCTTTAATTCTGGCGCCTCTATTGGCCTACCTACTGACCGGCGACCTGATGATAGCGTTGGTTATTTTTGCGCTGTTAATTATTATCCCGCTCTGGGCTTATAAAAAAATGCGCCTCAATCGTCTAAGAAAATTTGAAAAGCAACTGCCGGATGTACTAGTGATGATCAGTGGCGCACTGGCTTCTGGCTCTAGTTTAAACATGGCATTGCAGTCAGTGATGTTGGAACAGGAAGCGCCGATCTCTCAAGAATTTATGCTATTTGTGCGCGAGCAGCGCATTGGTGTTGAATTTGACGCGTCACTGCGCAATATGGAACGTCGAATTCCCCTACTAGATTTTGCGATGTTTACCGCGGCAATGCGAATTTCCCGTGAAGTAGGCGGAGACTTAGGAGAAGTGCTCTCAACACTTGCTGACACTTTACGACGTAAATCTTCTATGGAGGGTAAAATTGATGCCTTAACTGCTCAAGGGCGTATGCAAGGCATCGTAATGACAGGACTACCGCTACTACTTGGTGGTCTATTATTCTTCTTAGAGCCCGATGCCATGAGTAAGCTGTTTACCACGCCTATGGGATGGGGTGTTGTCTCTGTTATTGTGGTGATGGAAGTAATGGGCTACATTTTTATCAAAAAAATAACCAGCATCGATGTGTAGTCTAAGATGGCGAACTTAAGGAGAGTGGTGAGTGTTTGAAATGACTTTAGAGGTGGTTTATCTCTCTGCCATTGTTGCCATAGGCGTGAGTATCATGGTGTTATGTTATTTTATGCAAAGTGCCATGCCAGATACTCCTGAAGATGTGCGCACTTATATGGACCCATTACCGGGCGGTTTAAAACTGATTTGGCCACTGGTATTAATGTGTTCTGTGTTAGTTGAAATGCTCTATTCAAATGCGTATCTTGATAAAGTTGAAAAAAAGCTACAGCACACTGGGGTTAGCTATATATTAACGGCTGAGCAATTTATTGCTCTGCGATATGTCTCGGCATTTATCTGTATCTTGTTAACTCTGCTGGTTTTATTTTCTCTAAAAAATGTCACTGATATCTGGCTTTTTGTGGTTTTGGCCATGGCTGGTGGCTATATGTTTCCCTCAGTATGGTTGTCAGATACCCGAAAGCGTCGCGAGATGCAGGTCATTAGAGCGCTGCCTATTTATTTAGACTTTACTACTATGGCGGTTGAAGCAGGGCTAAATTTAACCGGAGCGATGCAGCAGGCACTCAATAAAGGACCCAAAGGTGCGTTGCGCAACGAATTTAGTATTGTGATGCGTGACATGCGCTCCGGAGTAACTCGCGCCGAAGCCTTAAAACGTATGGATGCTAGACTGCGTGTTGATGATATTAGCCGCTTTGTAAATGCTATGATTCAAGCGGAAAAAATGGGTTCGAGCATGGCTAAAACCTTGCGAATTCAATCGGAGCAACGCCGTACAGAGCGCTTTCAAAGAGCAGAGAAAAAAGCGATGGAAGCACCGGTAAAGCTAGTGTTTCCACTGATTGTTTTTATCTTTCCGGTTACTTTCATGGTTTTGGGTTTCCCCATTGCGATGAAATTTATGTCGATGTGAATAGCTAAATGCAAATACGTAAAATGTATTTTTCGGATCGGGATTACTTGCGAGTACAAGTGACTGAAAGTTTTAAAGAGCGCAATCGTGGCCTGTTAGCTTTAGATGTATTAGAGCAGGGGGAAGGGTTGTTAATTACTCCCTGTCGCTCGGTACACACCTTTGGTATGGGCTACGCGTTGGATTTGGTGTATTTAAATAAATCGTTAAAAATAGTCAAAATAATAAAAAGTATAGTGCCTAACAGGATGTCGATAGCATTGTTTGCTCACAGTACGCTTGAGCTAAATAGTGGTGAGGCACAGCGCTTGGATCTGAAATTAGGCATGCAGTTAATCATAATGTCGCAAGCTCGATAACCACTTTGGAGAGAAAATGAACATCAGTAAATACGCGATGATCGCATTGCTTTTAGTACTATCGGCGTGTAACTCAATGCCGCAAAAGAAGTTGTCAGATGAAGCTCTAGAAGGTGTTGGGCTTTATAAAGCTAATTTAGAACAAGCAGATCAACTGTATGCGCAAAAAAAATATCAAAAAGCTTTAACTGCCTATCAAAAATTGCATGAAACAGAACCTAAAGATACCCATGTGATGTTTCGTATCGCCAATACCTACACACACTTAAAAGTGCCTAAATTATCGATTAGATATTACGAACTAACACTTAAAGAAGATATCCATATGGCTAAGGCTTGGTACAACCTAGGTGTCGTTCAAATGAAAGAAGCAGCGAAAACTTGGACTGCTATGAGCAAATATGCCGATCGTGATGACCCCTTATTTAAATCATCGAAGCATTATAGCCGTGGTATGTTAGAGCTTATTCGACCTGCTAAGCCCTAATTGATGCGCAAAAGTATGACAGTGAAATTTCAGCGCGGGCAGGCCATGGTCGAGATGATCGTCATCGCCTTTGTTACCTTGCTGCTACTTTTTGGAATTATTCAATTTGCACTGTTATACAATGCTAAAACCATACTCAACTACGCGGCTTACGAAGCTGCTCGCATTGGCGCTTTAAACTATTCTCACCCTGAAGCTATGCGCTTAGCACTGGCGCAAAAGCTGGCGATTTTAGAGCCTGTGAGCGGGCAGCAAGGAGAGAGTGATTACAATCAACTGGTAGCCCAGAGAGAAACCTTTTTAGAGGTGTTTGATTCTGTCGCTTGCATTAAAAGAGTGAATCCTGGCAATGATACTGGTGGTCATTGGAGCGCAGACCACAACACCCCGCAGAGCTCCTTAGGCATTGCCAATGACCATTTACTCTATCGAGACCCCACCGCTAAGGGCGCGGTTCCACAGTCTATTCAAGATGCAAACCTTTTAAAAATATCAGTGACTTACTGTCCTAAGATGGTTGTGCCTATCGTCTCTCAAGTGGTGAAAAATTTGATGGTGTTTGAGCTTTACGATGCGTTACCAGAAGAGCGAAGCTTTACCGAGAATAAGATAGAGGGTTATGCACCTGAGCAAAAGCCAGCGAATGATTTTAAAAGACAATGCTACATGGCTGATAGATTCCCGATGGTTGCTCAGGCAATGATTCGTATGCAGACTCCCCCCGGAAAGTACGGCTTTAAGGACACAGATTGTAATAACTTTCCGACCACGCTAGCTGATCAACTAGGGAGTGGGGCGCCATGATAAAGCGGGAGAATAATAAGTTTAATTATGCCAGTTGTACGGATATAGGCCCAAGATATCTTGTTAACCAAGATAGTTTAGAGTGTTCTATTGATAATCACTGTTTTGTTTTAGCCGACGGCGTAGGTGGGCATCAAGGCGGTGAAATCGCCAGTGAATTTGTGGTAAAAACACTGCTTGCAGCACAAATTGGGTTATCGCAAAAAAGTACAGTTCCCTCTCCTAAGCAAATACTCAAACAACTAGTACTTGATACTCATCTTCAATTAAAAACGCTAGGCGCGGATAAAAAAATTGAGATGGGCACCACAGTTGTTACCGGCGTAATCATTGATCAGCAGCTACATTACACCCATGTCGGCGATTCAAGGCTCTATTTACTCAGAAATAACCTATTGGCACTATTAACCAAAGATGACACGTTAAAACAGCAAGTATTAGATAGCGTCACCTTTTCCAATGGAACAATAAGTAGTGCTGTCCCTGCTAATATTGTGACCCAGGCATTGGGTCTCAGCGAAGAGATAAATG
>Ga0105355_10003140_pt1 | contig 14618 bp, 15 predicted proteins | sample GOMGulsemesocosm_2_FD_83508 | JGI IMG/M metagenome (GOLD analysis project Ga0105355, IMG submission 83508) | Methane-oxidizing microbial communities from mesocosms in the Gulf of Mexico - GOM9C Gulf of Mexico | ecosystem: Environmental > Aquatic > Marine > Cold seeps | place: Gulf of Mexico... | reverse complement strand
TCCCCGCTTACCTGGGTGCAGCTTATGTAGGTTATAGCCGGGTCGAATCAGACAACCATCATGTGGAAGATGTAATAGCCGGTGCGGCACTGGGGATAGTCACGAACTTGTACTTCACCAGGCGTCATCAAAACTACATGCTCAGCCCCATGGTCGGCAAAAACAGCTACGGATTTACTGTCGCCGGTCAATTTTGATCTACTTAAACTATCGCCAATACAAAGGAGTAAGACATGCTGCAGATTCTAAAATTAATCCATGCAGGAGACCCCTTAACCTATGGCCTGGTATTCATTGGCTGGGCTTTACTAATATTGGCGATCAACTACAAGGCAAAAAGCCATACCGCAGGACCCTGCTGAAATATGGCATCGGCAACTTAGCTCCATAGTAAAGACAACTGTGCAGCACTTTTAACCCGGGGCTTATATCTGAGCAGCACAGCGCTTATACTACTCCTACAGTAATTTATTGAAGCGCTACTATGCACAACACAGATTTTTCCAACATTAACAACTCCAGTGCACTTTCCTTCAAACAGCAGAAGAACATGATCAAAAAACTCGGTAAGGGCGCCACGATCCTCTGCGATAGCTGTGGACAACCACTAAAACTAGTGACCCCAAAAAAAGGCGACAAACAGCGAAAGACCGGTGTCAGCTGTGCTAAAGGCTGTACTGATATCGAGTTAGAGTTCTCTGCATAGGCAGGAAAATGCTTTACTCACAACCGAGACATTGATCGTTTTTTGATCTAAACTATAAGACGCACCTGAACAGGCCCCCCAGTGCCAGCACATGCACTAGGGCAGGTCAGGATCTTTACAGTTCTGCTAAATAGTAGGTCATAGTTACTGCTAATGGCCCCCACTATTGATTAATCTGCACTTTGTAGTCCTGCCAAAAGATCAATAACTTATCGCTGATAGGAGCCATACAATGGCTAGTTATCTAATCACTGGTGGTACCGGCCTGATCGGCTCAGCGTTAATAGAGCGGCTGCTATCAGATGAAAACCAAGTCAGTGTCCTAACCCGCGACCCGCAACAAGCCAGTAAAAAACTCCCCGATAACATTAAGCTTATTCGACAATTACAGGAACTGCCTCGAGATTACCCCATTGATTATGTGATTAACCTTGCCGGAGAGCCGATTGCCGATAAACGCTGGAGCCAGTCGCAAAAGCAGAAACTCTGGAGCAGTCGAATTACTTTAACCGCTGATCTCGTCGCCTGGCTGAAACTGCAAAAAAAATTGCCCAGGGCATTGATCAGTGGCTCCGCTATTGGCTGGTACGGTGATGGCCAGGATAGGCTGTTAACTGAACGCAGTAGTGCAGCTTGCGAATACACCCACACTCTATGTCAGGCTTGGGAGGAAGCGGCCAGTGAGCTAACCGATCAAGGGGTCAGGGTCTGTATCTTTAGGACGGGCCTGGTAGTCAGTGACAGAGGAGGTTTTTTAGATAAATTACTGCTGCCATTTAAATGCGGTCTGGGCGCACGATTAGGCAATGGCAGCCAATATATGTCTTGGATACACATTGAAGATATGGTGCGCGCCTTAATCTATTTAATCGATGATCACAAAGCTATGAATACAGGGCAAAGCAGACCTGTTGGTATATACAACTTAACCAGCCCAACCCCTGTTACTAACCATGCTTTCACTAAAATCTTAGCTAAGCAGCTAGGGCGCCCTGCCTTTCTGATAGCACCTGCTCCCGTTTTGCGGCTGCTATTAGGCGAAATGGCCGGACTTTTAATCACCGGACAGAGGGTAAAACCGGAGAAATTGCTGACTGAAGGCTTTAGCTTTCACTATTCAACCTTAGATCTGGCGCTAATAAACGTACTGCGCTAAGGAGTAAAATATACTGACAAGTCCAACAGTCAACGCGTGAGGTAAAAAATGAATACTATAATGATCGAGATTCCCCCTCAGTTAAGGCACTTCACCAATGAAGTTACCGAGGAGGAATTAACCGCTGTTAATGTCGGTGAAGCACTGCTGCTGCTATGCCAAAAATATCCTGATCTCAGCTCACACTTAGTGGATGAAAACAAAGATTTGCCCAGTTTTGTTACCTTGTTGATCGATAACGTCGATATTAAAAAAATGGAAGGGCTAAATACCTTACTACAGGAAGACAACGTACTTAGAATTGAGATGCCGATCGCCTTTTAAACCTAAATTGAGTTTGTCCACACCTTGCAAGGAGGCTGCAATGAAGCCAAGGCTCACCCACATTGCCCTGCACGTAGAGAAACTGGAAGAGTGTGTGCAGTTTTACCAACAATACTGCCAGCTGCAAGTGATTCACCGCCGCCAGAGTCGTCACACCGAAGTCATTTGGATGACCGAGTGTGGTCGAGAGCAAGAGTTTGTCTTAGTCTTATTAAAAGGTGGTAGAGAGCAGTACCCCAGAGCCGATGATTTCAGCCACTTAGGCTTTGCCGTAGAAAGCAAACACGCTGTAGATGCCATCGCCGAAGAAGCCCGGCAGCAAGGTCAACTGGTATGGCCGGCAGTACAAGAAAGCTTTCCCGTGGGCTACTACTGCGGCCTGAAAGATCCCAACGGCAATTACGTGGAATTTAGTTACGGTCAGCCGCTGGGGCCTGGGGCGGAGGAAGTGCTGGGGGATGGGGGATGAGGTTTCAGTCGTCAGTCGTCAGTCGTCAGTCGTCAGAATATAATGTTAAAAGCTGGTCTTTTACGACAGATAAAGAGCACCAGATGAAATACAAACACTGATGGACTTATCTGATAATGCTTCAATACCCAGGAGCCTCACTGGTCCTGGGTGCACTTTAGCAGCTTAGAGTGTCAGTCATTTTTTTCACTCCATGCTCGCCACTCCTATGCGATTCCAGGCATTAATAGTCGCCACTAACATAATCAACTGCGCCACTTGGTCTTGATCAAAGACCTCTGCCGCTTGTTCATAGACTGCACTTGGCAGTCCATGATCAGACACATGTGTCAGTGATTCAGTCAGTTGTAGAGCCGCTTGCTCTTGCACAGAGAACAAATCACTGTGTTGCCAAGTGCCAATTACTGCCAGCTTCTGTTTACTAATACCTAACTTTAGCGCCGCTTCGCTATGCATAGTCAAACAGTACTGACAGCCATTTATACTGGATGCACTAACCCGAACCAGCTCTTGTAAGCTGGGATCTAAATTGCACTTTGCTAAATACTTTTCCAGCCCAAACATAGCGTCGTAGGCTTGTGGTTGACGTTGTTGAATGTTTACTCGGGACATTTTTTATACCTCAAAAATTTATATAACTTGCAACGACCGTCACTATAGCCAATAGTTACTTATGAAAAAATCGCTATAATCTCATAATACAATTGCAAATATGGCAATAATCAATGATTAAGACTCAAGTACAAGAACTGGAAATATTTATTGCGGTAGTTAAACATCGCAGCTTTTCCAAGGCGGCACAGGAACTGATGATTGCCGCGTCTGCAATAAGCCGTAGCATTCAAAAGTTAGAGTTCAAGTTACAAGTCACTCTGTTTAACCGCACGACCCGCAAGATAAATTTAACCTGGGAAGGTGAGCTGCTACTGGGGCAGGCAACGCAGATTATTGAGCAGCTTGGCAAGGTTGAAAACCAGCTTACTAAGGCGCAATTACAACCCGCGGGAGTCATTAAGCTGGATGCGGCCAGCCCTTTTACCTTGCACGCAATTTCACCCATAATTTGCGGTTTCCAACAGCTATTTCCAAAGATCAAAGTCATACTCAGTTCCAGCGAAGACAATATCGATTTGATTGAGCGAAACGTCGATCTGGCGATCCGCATCGGCGAGCTGTCAAACTCTGGATTAAAGGCTAGGAAACTGGGCAATAGCTACCGCAAGCTCTATGCCTCGCCAACCTATTTGCAACAACATACTGCAATACGCAAAGTCAGTGACTTAGCTAGCCACAGTTGCTTAGGGTTTGCTAAAGCAGAAAAATTAAATAGCTGGCCGCTGCTGGACAATGATGGCCACTGGTTAAAAATCCAGCCGCAGCTACTTGCCGATAGCGGAGAGACTTTAAAACAACTCGCGGTGCAACACTGCGGCATCGTCTGTATTTCATCATTTACAGTCAAGCAAGAGCTGGAATCAGGGAAGTTGGTTGCCATTTTGGAGCGGGAAACCCAGCAAGTTGCAGTCCCTATTTATGCCGTTTTTTATGCAGATAACGAAGTGAGCTTACGGATAAGGTGCTTTTTAGACTACATGCTTGAACATATAGATTTGGGGGAACAGTAGTGAGTTGGAAGTTGGAAGTTGGAAGTTGGAAGTTGGAAGTTGGAAGTTGGAAGTTGGTCATTAACCGCTTTAGAGCCCGCTAGTCAAATATAAGGTTTATTGACCACTCCACTGGCAGGTTTTGCTGTAAAACTATTCCCAATGAAATTGAGCCGTGGGTATATTGTAGGGTACAAAGAAATTATCTAACATTATTTGTCGCAATGTACCGGTGCTTTTTATCTCGGCCATCGCCGCTTCCAATTTATCCAACTTGCCAAAGTGCTGCGATTTTTTCGAGACTCCTACGTATCTTGGACTTTGATCTTTATAAAAAAAATCAGCTTTCTTTATTTTATCCCGTAACTTTAGTTGATGGATTAGAAATTCCCCCTGATCTTCAGCTATTACAATCAGATCAATTTTGTAACGTATTAGCTTAGCAAAGTTTTGTTTGTTGTTTGGCGCCAGTATTTTCTTCAGTGAATTGTCCAGGTCAAATCGGGGAAAATATTTAGCACCAATCTTCGTCCCAATGCTGGGAGCACCGTAAAGGTCTTCATATTTATTGGGCGAGAAACGACTATTTCTCAGTGTGTAAAAGACTTTAGCGGAGCTAGACCTGTAGGCTGTGTTTAAAAATTGTATATATTGCTGACGCTCAAAAGTATCTTTAACACCAATAATAATATCAGCATGCCCTACTTCCATCATAAATAAACAGCGTTTTAGCGAGCACAACTCAAACTTAGCTCGCATATTTAGGCGCTTGGCGATCTCTCTCGCCAGGGCAGCGTAGGCCCCTTTAAACTGCTTATTCTCTACAATTTTCCACGGTCGCAACTCGCTAAAGGCAATCACTAATCTTTCTTCACTGGCGTAGCTCGTAGAAGCCGGGCCCACTAATAATAAAACCAGGACCAATGTCAGAAACTTTGGTTGGCTAAACATACATTTTCCTTTATCTACCTGTCCAAAGAATACAACCTAGTGTATCCCTGTTGATAATTATAAAATTGAAGATGATAAATAACTCTAAGAGATTTGCCTGTTTAACCTCGGGCGTAACCAGTGAATTTGGCTTGAGGCTTGAGGCTTGAGGCTTGAGGCTTGAGGCTTGAGGCTTGAGGGTACGGTAACGGGGCTGTGGGCTAAGCGTAAATTAGTCTTAGCTAATTATAATCTCGCTTAGCCTGACAATAGAGCTGTAGCAACAGCTGCAACATTGTTACGGTTTTAAAAAAGCCGCTGTATTTACTATCTGCTCGCGTTCAGAAAAACTGCAAATTTCTGCTGACAATGCGCCGCTGTGACCGCTGCACAAGATCTCGGCCAATACGTTCTGCATCCCGGCGATGGCGGCCCGCTGCAAGTCAGATGGGATAATAATCAGCTGGTATCCCATCTGCTGCAGATCTTTGCTACTGACCAGCGGTGTTTTACCGCTGTGGAACATATTGATCAACTTGGGCCCTGGTACTTGCGTCGCTATTTGCTCTATCTGCGCTAAGCTTTCAGGCGCTTCAACGAAAATCATATCGGCGCCGCTGTCGACATATGCTCTGGCTCTGTCTATTGCATCCGCAAAGCCACTGACCGCGATGGCATCAGTGCGGCCAATCACTAACATATCTGCTGCGTATTTTTTGGCCACTGCAATTTTTTTGCACATGTCATCCCTGCTCACCAGTGACTTACCCTCTAAATGGCCACAGCGTTTGGGAAATTGTTGGTCCTCTAAATGCAGTGCGCTCACCCCCGCCTGTGCGAACAGTTGCACTGTGCGCTTAACGTTTATCAGCTCACCAAACCCCGTATCGGCATCCGCGATTACCGGCAAAGTGGTTGCCGCGACAATCTGCCTGATTCGCTCGACCACTTCAATCAGTGATAACAACCCAATATCTGGCACCCCTGTACTACGGGCAATAGCACCACCACTGGCATACACAGCACTAAATCCTGCATCCTCGACTAACCTGGTGCTTATGCCATCAAATACTCCCGGGGCGGTCACTATGCCCTGCTGTTCAATCAACTGTACTAATCTATTTTTCATCATCACTCCTGGACTTCGGTTGCTTTATTGCGCACTGATCTTATACTGAACAAAGATGTCTTTCTTACTATGAAATGACAATTTATATCGAGACAAGGACATTCGACAATGCAGCAGCAAAAGCCCTGGCAGCAATTCCAGCCCAGGCTGGGTATCTATAAACATCTGCCTATGCCTGTGTATATGAAGGCTAAGGATCTGCCGCAGTATGGCGAAGTAGTACTGCACAGCCACGATTGGGAGCAACTGATCTTTGCCCTGTCTGGCTTATTAGAAGTCACCAGCAGTAAAGGGCAACATTTAATCCCCAGCGGCCAGGCAATTTGGATTCCCGCCAACCACAGCCACAGTATCGCCACTGTTACTGGCGCCAAGCTGCGCAGTGTGCATTTAGAAAAAAAACCGATTAGACAATTCGTGCAGCAGATAACAGTATTGAAAGTGGACCCCCTCACCCGCCTGCTAATCGCCAAAGCCAGTGATTTTTTTACAGATCACGATGCCAAAAGCCCTCGCAGTAAAGCACTGGCGTTCAGCCAGCAGCAACTGCGCTTACTGGATGTATTGATTGATCAAATTGGCGGACTGCAAACCCAATCTTTGTCATTGCCATTAGCGGATGACCGGCTATTACTGCCTATATTGCAAGCTCTGCAGCAGCGGCCCGAACGTAAAATAACCTTGGTTCAGTGGGGCGAAATTTTAGGGGCGAGCAGTAAGACAATCGCCAGGCGCTTTGAAGCTAAACTGGGAATGAGTTACAGCCGCTGGCGTGAACAATTGATTTTGCACCGTGCGATTCAGGGGCTCAGTGAAAACCGCTCGGTCACCGACGTGGCGCTGTCGTTAGGCTATGAATCACTGCCGGCATTTATCCATATGTTCAAGAAGCAGATGGGGATAACTCCGGGGAAATTTATAAGCGGTGAATAAGTCAGCGGGGCAATTTTTTGCTGTGGATGGTTTAATAAGCAACTTATGCGCACATAACCGCCAGGTCACTTTCTCGATTTCTTTTAAAGAGTCGCTGACTGTTGAGTCAATATATAGTAATAAAGTTCAAGCACTTTGGCTGCTGCTAAACTATTATAATTAGCAGCAGTTTGGCGCTCGTTTAGCATCGATAAGCATATCTAAAAACGACATTTTTTAGCCTTTTTAAAAAGCTTTAGAGAAGTTTGATCTTTAGTAAAAAAAATGCATAATTAGCGCCTAATTGGCAACGCGATTGCTTAATTTATTTTCTATCCTTTAAAAGCAATTCACCCGTTACACAGCACCTAATTACTTAAATTTACTGAAATAAATCTATGCACAAGCAACTTCCAACAAATGCAGTCTCAGAGACAAAAGCCCCCTGGAGCGTCGCCGACAGTGAAAAACTGTACGGGGTAAACCACTGGGGCTCTGGTTACTTTAACATTTCCGATAAGGGTGAAGTACAAGTCAGTGTGCAACATCAGGAGTGTTCTACTTCAGTTTCACTGTTGGAAATTATCCAGGGGATGAAAGAGCGCGGCATGCAAATGCCAGCCATATTGCGCATTGAGAACGTTTTAGACCAGAGGATAAAAGAGCTCAACGAGGCCTTTATCCGTGCTATTGCAAACGTTGATTACCGCGGAGACTACCGCGGGGTGTTTCCGATCAAGGTAAACCAACAGTGCCATGTTATCGAGGAAATCGCCGACTTTGGCCGGCGCTTTAACCACGGCTTGGAAGCGGGCAGTAAGGCCGAGCTCATTATCGCCCTGTCACAGCTTCGCGATAACAACAGCTTAATTGTCTGTAACGGCTACAAAGACGCTGAGTTTGTCGACTTAGGTCTGTATGCCAGACAGCTGGGAATTAACTGTTTTTTTGTTTTAGAGACCCCCGCCGAGTTACCAATAATTCTGCAGCGCTCTAAAGCGTTAGGCATTAAACCGCTAATAGGTGCACGGATTAAATCTTCGGTGATTGTCGACGGCCACTGGAATGAAGACAGCGGCGACAGATCTATCTTTGGACTTTCGACTACTGCCCTTTTAGATGTTGTAGAGCAGTTAAAAGATGCACAAATGCTCGATTGCCTACAGTTATTACACTGTCACTTAGGTTCACAAATCCCCAATATCCGCAACATCCGTAGCGGGGTGCAGGAAGCTTGTCGCTTTTATGCCGGCCTGATCGCCGAGGGCGCGCCTATGGGCTACCTGGATCTAGGTGGTGGTTTGGCCGTTGATTACGAGGGGGCGAGAACCAACAGCACCCACAGTATGAATTATCGACTAGATGAATACTGCGTCAATATCGTCGAGGCCATCGTGGAGAGCTTAGATCCACTGCAAATAGAGCACCCGACTATTGTCACAGAGTCTGGCCGGGCGACCGTCGCCTACTCGTCACTGCTGCTGTTTAACGTATTGGATGTACGCAACCATGACCCACAACCTCTACCCCAGACACTAGAGGAGACTGATCACGAGACCTTACGTAATCTATTTGCAGTGAACCTGGCGGTCAATGAGCGTAATTTTCAGGAGTGTTACAACGATGCCTTGTACTATCGCGACGAGATAAGAGAGTTGTTCCGCCGCGGACAGGTGGGGCTGCGCGACAGAGCATTGGCCGATAATATCACTTTAGCGGTACTGGATAAGATTGCGAAAATTTTAAAGACTATCCAGCGGGTGCCTCCTGAGCTGGAAAACTTGCCGGAATTACTCTGTGATATTTACTACGGTAACTTCAGTTTATTCCAATCGCTACCAGACATTTGGGCAATAGACCAAGTATTCCCGGTGATGCCGATACACCGCTTGGATGAGCAGCCGACCCGCGAGGCTATTATCGCCGACATTACCTGCGACTGCGACGGTAAAATTGACCGTTTCATCTCCCCGCAGGGTATCCGTAATACTTTGCCGCTGCACAGCTTAAATCAAGACCAGGAATACTATATCGGGGTATTTTTAGTCGGAGCCTATCAGGAGACGCTGGGGGATTTGCACAATTTGTTTGGCGATACCAACGTGGTTAGCGTAAAAGTTAACGAGGATGCTAGCTATGATTTCGTGCGCGAGTTTCACGGTGACAGCATCTCCGATGTGCTTAGTTATGTAGAATACGAACCCAAACAAATGCTGGAGCAATTTCGCCGCCGCGCCGAACAGGGAGTGCGTGATAAAACCATCAGTGCTTCACAGCGACAAAAGATGCTGGCTGCTTTTAAAGATAGTCTGCAGGGCTACACCTATTTCGAGCGCGAAGATAACGATTAGCCACTGACAACAGCTCAGCCAAAATAACTAATAATTAAGCAGCGCTAATAGAGTGCTGCTAAAATGCATAAAAATTTAATGGAAGATACAAGTATGTCCAAAGTAATCATTATCGGCGCCGGTGGCGTCGGCGGCGTTGTGGTACAAAAATGCGCCCAAGTAGCAGATATCTTCAGTGATATTTTACTGGCGAGTCGCACAGAATCTAAATGTGTGGCGATCGCCGCCGCGGTCAAGGAAAGAACTGGCCAAGTGATTCGCACCGCCCAGGTGGATGCCGACAACGTACCTGAACTTGTGGCGCTGTTAAAAGCAGAGCAACCACAATTAGTCATCAACGTGGCCCTACCCTACCAGGATCTGACCATTATGGATGCCTGCTTGGAAGCAGGCGTCCACTACATGGACACAGCCAACTACGAGCCAAAAGAGACGGCTAAATTTGAATACAAATGGCAGTGGGCCTACCAGGAAAAATTCCAAAAAGCTGGACTTACCGCGCTACTTGGCAGTGGCTTCGACCCTGGCGCGACTAACGTATTCACTGCATACCTGGCCAAGCACTATTTCGATGAGATTCACGAGCTAGACATCATCGACGTCAACGGTGGCGATCACGGCTACCCTTTCGCCACCAACTTCAATCCTGAGATCAACATTCGCGAAGTCACGGCAGATTGTCGTCACTGGGAAAACGGCGAGTTTGTGACGACCGATCCGATGTCGAAAAAAGCCAGCTTTACCTGTCCGGAAGATGTCGGCACTTACAATATCTACCGCATGTATCACGAAGAGCTCGAATCGCTGACAAAGCACTACCCAAGCATTAAGCGCGCCCAGTTCTGGATGAGTTTTGGCGATAGCTACCTCAAGCACTTAGAAGTTCTGGGTAATGTCGGCATGTTGGGAATAGAGCCAATTGACTACCAAGGTCAGCAGATCGTACCTATTCAATTACTGGCGAAAATGCTGCCCGATCCCTCCTCACTGGGGCCGCGTACTATCGGTCGCACTTGCATCGGCGTTGTAGTACGCGGGATTAAAGACGGCGTGGAGAAAGTGGTTTACCTGTACAACACATGCGATCATCAGGCTTGCTACAAAGAAGTGGGCTCTCAGGCTATCTCCTACACAACTGGAGTGCCCGCTATGATAGGCGCCAAGCAGATGTTAGAGGGCAACTGGATTAAACCGGGGGTCTGGAACATCGAACAATTCGATCCCGATGGCTTTATGGATGACATGAATAAACACGGCCTGCCGTGGAAAGTAATTGAGTTGGACCATTTCAATTTAGACGCTTAATCCGCGGTCTTTGCAGCACCACTGATGTCCTCAGTGGTGCTGAACTCACTGTCCTGTTTAACTGCTAACGACCTTTGATACTATGCAATTTACCGACTTTTCTAAGCTGGATTTACAGCGACTGCCCTCCCCTTGTTTTGTAGTTGATCAAGTTGCCATAGAGCGTAATTTAAACATTCTCCAGCGTGTCGGGGATGCCAGCGGTGCCAAAGTACTAGCGGCACTGAAAGCTTTTTCGATGTGGCAACTAGGTCCGCTAACCGCCAGCTATTTGGACGGCATTTGCGCCAGTGGTCTGCACGAGGCACTACTGGGAAAAGACGAGTATCATGCCCAGGGGCGCGCTAACGAAGTGCATGTATACAGCGCTGCTTTTAGTGACGCTGATGTAGCTGAACTATTAACCTTTGCCGATCACATAGTCTTTAATAGCATCGGCCAGTGGCAGCGTTTTCAAACCATCATTCAGGCAGCTAAGGCCGAGCGCCCTCAATTAGCATTCGGACTGCGTATTAACCCTGAGCACTCCGAGGGCAGTGTCGCTATTTACGATCCATGTGCGCCTGGATCACGTTTAGGCATTCGCCTCGAGGATCTGCGCGGACAAGATTTAACCGGTATTAGCGGACTGCATTTTCACACTTTATGTGAGCAGGGCTTTGCTGAATTGGACAGGACTTTAACAGCTGTCGAAGAAAAGTTTGGCCATTTACTTGAACAGATGCAGTGGATTAATTTTGGCGGCGGCCACCACATCACAGCCCCCGGCTACGATGTGGCAGGCTTAATAGCCAGAATCATAGCTTTTGCAGAAAAATATAGCGTACAAGTTTATATAGAACCCGGTGAGGCAGTGGCAATAGGCACTGGTGTGCTCTGCGCCCAAGTACTAGATATTATAGAAAGCGATGGCCAACAGGCGCTGTTAGACACCTCGGCCACTTGCCATATGCCGGACACATTGGAAATGCCCTACCGCCCGGATATCATGGGTGCCAAAGAGGTAGATCAGTTCCCGTACAATTACCGTCTCGGCGGCCTAACTTGCCTGGCAGGTGACATCATCAACGACTACAGCTTTGCTCAGCCATTGACCATTGGCCAACGTTTAATCTTTGAAGATATGTCACATTACACTATGGTCAAAACCAGCACCTTTAACGGCACTAAGTTACCGGCAATAGCGCTGTGGAACTCACTAACCGATGAATTACAAGTGATCAAAGAATTTGGCTATGAAGACTTTAAACAGCGCCTTTCCTAAGCGCCACCAGCCGATTAAGTAGCTAGCAAAATATAAACCAGCGATACAGAGAATAGACATGACTTACAGTAGCGATGACTACCCGATCTTTTTGGGCTCAGAAATTGAGCAACCAGTAGCAGATAAGGCCGCTTTTCAGATACTGCCAGTACCCTACGAGAAGACTGTCTCCTACGGTGGAGGAACCGCTAAAGGCCCCTCGGCAATCTTGAAAGCTTCCTGGCAGTTAGAGGAGTGGGATGGCAAGAGCAAGCCCTGCGATTCTGGTATTTACACTTGCCCGCCAGTAGATTGCAGTGTCAGCCCGGCTCAAGTGATAGATAACATCGCCGCGGCCACCGCCAAAATCGTTGCCGATGGCGCCATGCCAATAGTCTTTGGCGGTGAGCACACTGTTACATATGGGGTTGCCAAAGGTCTACGTGACGCGGGTTACGATGATTTTGGCATAGTGCAAATTGATGCGCACGCCGATCTGCGTGAAGCTTACGAAGGCGATGAGTTAAGTCACGCCTCGGTGATGAAACGGGTGGTGGATTTGGGTATTCCACTCTACCAATTGGGGATTCGGGCTTTCTGCGAAGAGGAAATGCAGATCCGACAACAGCACGGAGTATATTTTCAGGACGCCGATGAGATTGTGCCGACTAATATCCAGGAGATCCAACTGCCGGATGACTTCCCGGAAAAAGTATTTTTTACTTTAGATATCGATGGAATGGACCCCTCAGTATTCCCCTCAACAGGTACGCCGGTTCCCGGCGGTTTAGGTTGGTATCAAACCTTAAACTTGTTCGAATCTGTGGCTAAGCAGCGCACTATAATTGGTTTTGATATTATGGAGTTTGCGCCTATTCAGGGGTTCCACGCCTATGATTTCGCAGCGGCACTGTTAACCTATAAGATGATGGGGATTGTTGAGAGGAATCGCTGATTCCTCGAAGTTGGGAGTTGGGAGTGATGTGGTCAAGTTAAACTGTACAGCTCTTTGGGAGCATTAAATTTAGTTTCTGCCATATTCGGTGAGAGGTAGTTATTGTAGCTATGCCCCCTCACCGGATTGTAGTGCTGTAGTATGTATTTTAGTGCATCATGTTCTGCATCAAGGTAAGTTTCATAACCTAACTTGGGCATCCATTCGGTTTTAAAGCTTCTAAAGAACCGCTCCATTGCTGCATTGTCCCAACAGTTTCCTCGACGGCTCATGCTTTGAATTAAACGATATTTCCATATAGATTGTCTGAATTTAATACTGGTGTAATGGCACCCCTGGTCAGAGTGGAATAGCACTTTTTTAGGCCTGCCTCGGCTTTCATATGCCATCCTCAAAGCTGCACATGTCAAATTACTATCAGGGCTGTCTGAACAGGCCCAGCCGACTATCTTTCTAGCATACAAGTCCATTACCACACCCAAGTATAGCCATTGCGTACCTGCCCAGATATACGTTACATCGCCACACCATACTTGATTAGGTGCATTTACATTGAACGCGCGCTTTAACAAGTTAGGAGCAATCCTGGACTCATCTTCAGCTATTTTGTATCTCTGTTTATTGGGTTGTTTGCTGCGTATATTTGCAGACTTCATCAGGCTCGCTGCTTTATAACGACCAACATTTTCACCCTCTTGTGAAAGCTGGCCTGCAATAGTTCTAGCCCCTGCGGAGCCGCGGCTTGTTCTGTGAATATCCTTGGCCTTCTCGATGAGTCTTAACCGATTAGGGCTAACTTTATCTTTGTGTTTAATATGGTAGTGATAGCTACTACGTGGTATTTCAAATAAACGGCACAACTCGCTTACCGGGTGTTTACTCGACAGTTTAACGATTAGCCCTATCGTATGATATTTTCCTCCATGAGTAGAGCTGTAGCCTTTTTTAGGATGTCTTTCTCCCATTCAATCTTCTTAATACGGGCTTCAAGTTCTTGAATCCTCTGCTGATCAGTTGTCATTGCTTTAGCAGCCGGGGTCACGCCTCCACGCTCAGCTTGCAATTGTTTAACCCAGCGACGCATAGCTGTATGACCAGTACCGACCGCCTCACATGCTTCAGCAATTGAATAGCCTTTGTCTAAAACTAAGCTAGCAGAATCTAGTTTGAATTCGGTTGAGAAAGAACGACGAGTTTTAAGCATTAATTTCACCTTTAAAGTTCATGAGTTATTTTACCCATTAAGGTGTACAAGATCATTAAGCCACATCAGAGTCGCGAATCAAGTGCAGAGGGTATAGTGAACCTCAAATATTTAGATGTAAAACAGCTTAATACCGACCACCACCTAATCGAAGAATTTGATTTTCTGACTGAGGCGGTCCCACCGGTTCATGTGTTGGATCGCTCATCTGAACTGTTGGATCAAGGTGTGAAGCCTGTTTGGGCGCTCGCCTATTTAATGCTTGCGGGCAATCGAGTTGTGGGTTGTTGCGGTTTTAAAAATGCACCTGTCGAGAAATCAGTTGAAATT
>Ga0105355_10003132_pt1 | contig 14648 bp, 10 predicted proteins | sample GOMGulsemesocosm_2_FD_83508 | JGI IMG/M metagenome (GOLD analysis project Ga0105355, IMG submission 83508) | Methane-oxidizing microbial communities from mesocosms in the Gulf of Mexico - GOM9C Gulf of Mexico | ecosystem: Environmental > Aquatic > Marine > Cold seeps | place: Gulf of Mexico... | reverse complement strand
GAGTGATTTTACATAATTTTCACGTGCTTGTGCAACATTCATTATATCTCTGGCGGTCATTGTAATACCACCAGAGTAATCATCAAAGCTGACCTGTCCTTTACAAACTAAAATCGCGTCATTTACCAAGAGTTCCTGAAACGCATCATAATCATCTGGAAATAACCGAATATCCATACGAGCGCTTTTATCATCTAAGGTAACTAAAGCCCAACGCCTACCTCTTTTGTTAACTAAAACCCTTACGCCAATCACTAAACCAACAGCTGTAGATATTTTATCTTTGTTGGTAGGTTGTAGCGCAAGTAGACGACCCGATGAATAATTTTTAATTTCCTTTAAATAACGGTTAATCGGGTGCCCTGTAAGATAAAGCCCTAAAGTTTCTTTTTCTCCATCTAACCAAACTTCTTCAGGCCATTTAGGTACTTCTTTAAATGACTGCCTAGTATCTTCCGGCTCCTCGTTAATTAAGCCAAATAGATCTTCTTGTCCAATTGCTTGCGCTTTTGCATGTTGATCAGCGGCTTTGATGGCTTCAGGCAAACTTGCAAACAAAGCTGCTCGGTGTGGACCTAAGTTATCTAAGGCACCTGCTTTGATCAGCTTTTCTAGCACACGTTTATTGGTTTTCTTTAAGTCGAGTCGTGCGCAAAAATCAAATAGATCAGTAAAAGGGCCCCCTTCTCTTCGAGCTAGAATAATCGCTTCTATAGGTCCTTCACCAACTCCTTTTACCGCGCCAATACCATAAACAATTTGGTCATCTTCATTGACTGTAAACTTGTACTGCCCAGCATTTACATCTGGAGGCAATAAATCGATGCCCATGTTTTCACATTCATCAACTAAGGTAACAATCTTCTCGGTATTATCCATATCAGCAGACATTACGGCTGCCATAAAAGGAGCTGGAAAGTGGGTTTTCATCCACAAGGTTTGATAAGAAACGAGTGCATAGGCTGCCGAGTGAGATTTATTGAAACCATAGCCAGCAAATTTCTCAACGAGATCAAAGATCTTCATCGCTAACTCACCATCAACACCACGATTGACTGCACCTTCTTCAAAACCAGTTCTTTGTTTAGCCATTTCTTCTGGCTTTTTCTTACCCATAGCGCGACGCAACATATCCGCGCCCCCTAAGGAGTAACCCGCTAATACTTGGGCAATTTGCATCACCTGTTCTTGATATAAAATAATGCCGTAAGTGGGTTCAAGAATAGGTTTGAGATCTAGATGCTGCCAAGTTTCATCGGGATAGCTAACCGCTTCACGGCCATGCTTTCGTTCAATAAAGTTATCGACCATGCCTGATTGCAAAGGTCCAGGTCTAAATAAGGCTACTAGTGCAATAATATCTTCAAAGCAATCGGGCTTTAACTTAGCAATTAGTGACTTCATACCACTAGATTCAAGTTGGAAAACCGCTGTAGTTTCTGATTTAAGTAGTACTTTGTAACTTGCGGGATCTTCCAACTCAATAGCGGCAATATCTATTGGTTCTTTGCCCGCTTTAATGAGTTTGTCGTCAGCCATTTCTATTGCCCATTGCAATATAGTGAGCGTACGTAAACCTAAGAAATCAAATTTGACTAAGCCGGCATCCTCAACATCATTTTTGTCAAATTGGGTAACTGGATTTTTACCTTCATCGTCACAGTAAATAGGGGCGAAGTCGGTAATAGTGGTAGGCGATATAACTACACCACCGGCATGTTTACCCGCATTACGTGTGGTCCCTTCAAGAATACGGCACATATCAATTAAATCTTTAACTTCAGTATCTTGTGCGTAAACCTCTGGCAGTTTTGGTTCCATTTCAAACGCTTTTGCCAGCGTCATTCCTGGGTCACCTGGAATTAATTTTGAAATTCGGTCAACGAAGCCATACGGGTGTCCCAATACCCTACCGACATCACGAATTACAGCTTTTGCCGCCATTGTACCGAAAGTAATAATTTGAGAAACGGCATCTCTGCCATATAATTCGGCAACATGATCGATAACTTCATCACGCCTATCCATGCAAAAGTCGATATCGAAATCTGGCATTGATACACGTTCAGGATTTAAAAATCGTTCGAAAAGTAAATCAAACTCTAAGGGATCAAGATCTGTGATTTTAAGGGCATATGCCACCAAGGAGCCCGCACCTGAACCACGACCAGGTCCTACAGGAATATTATTATCTTTACTCCATTGAATAAATTCCATTACAATCAAGAAATAACCAGGAAACCCCATGTTATTGACGACTTCTAACTCAATGGCAAGCCTGTCATCATACTCCTTGCGAATCTTTGCAAAATCATCAGCTTCTCGGTCGAACAATTCATCCAACCTTTCTTCTAGACCCTCTTGAGAGACTTTGACCAAATAATCTTTAATATCCAAGCCTTCCGTTGGGAAGTCCGGTAATACATATTCACCTAAAGTTACTGTAACGTTACAACGTTTCGCAATTTCTACAGTATTAGCCAGCGCTTCAGGAATGTCAGCAAATAGCTGGCACATTTCTTCTTCAGAACGTAAATACTGCTCTTTGCTATAGCGCTTAGGGCGACGTTTATCGTCAAGCGTAAAACCATCGTGAATTGCGACACGAATTTCATGTGCTTCGAAATCTTCAGGCGTTAAAAAAACGACCTCATTAGTGGCAACAACAGGTAGTTGCTGATCTGTTGCAAATGTTACAGCTTGGTGTAAATAACTCTCTTCCTCTGCACGTCCTGTTCGAATCAACTCGATGAAATAACAATTGGCAAAGTTTTGTTGATAAAAACTAACAATCTCTAACGCAAGCTCTTGATTACCTTTTAACAATGCCTGACCAAGATCCCCTTCTCGTGCCCCAGAAAGTAGGATAAGGCCTTCTTTATGTTCAATCAGCCATTGCTTATCTAAAACGGCCTTGCCATTAACATGACCACGTAAATATGCTTTTGAAATTAATTCTGTTAAGTTTTTATAGCCTGTATTATTGGTAGACAATACAACCAATCGCGTTAACTGGCCTTCAAGCTCATCGCTAATGACCCAAAAATCAGCGCCGATAATTGCTTTGATACCCGCACCGTGAGCGGCATGATAATATTTAACTAAACCGCAAAGGTTGGTTTGATCGGTTAATGCTAGTGCCGGCATTTTCAAGTCTGCTGCTTTGGCAATAATAGGCTTAACTTTCTTTAAACCATCACACATTGAAAAATCGCTGTGAACACGCAAGTGAACAAATTTAGGATCGGACCCTACTATCGTACCTTCCAATGGTTCTTCAGCTACAGAAACATCATTAACATCGACAATGGCTTCTATTTCAGGCATTAATTGCTTCCTTGTCGACCAGCGGCAATAACATTAGCAACAGGTTTAAAACTTTGTCGATAACAATCTAGTACGCCGAATTTAATAATGTTCTCGAGGTGTACTTTAGTGGGGTAACCTTTATGTTTAGCAAAACCATATTCTGGATGCAGCTTGTCTAAAGCTATCATTTCTTCATCACGAACCACTTTAGCAATAATGGAAGCTGCACTTATTTCTGAGACCCTATCATCCCCTTTTACCACTGACTGACATGCTATGAGTTGTTGATCTAAATTTGGGTTAGCTGAGCCTTTTGAGTTCTCTGAAGTAGCATTAGTTGAACTTAAAAAAGTAGGGCACCGATTACCATCAACTAAGACATAATCAGGTTCAATCTCAAGGCCCTGCACTGCACGTTGCATTGCAAGCATGGTTGCATGTAATATATTTAAGGTATCTATCTCTTCAGGGCTGGCACGACCTACTGACCAAGCCAATGCGTGCTGCTTAATTTCAATGGCCAATAAATTTCTTTTTTTTTCAGACAACTTTTTTGAATCCATTAACCCTTCAATAGGGTTGTCTGGGTCTAATATAACAGCAGCGGTAACTACATCGCCCACCAAGGGGCCACGACCAACTTCATCTACGCCAGCAATACAATAAGCGATAGGATATTCAAAAGTTGGAAGTTCTTTCTTTAATTTAATATTCTTTTTATTTTCTTTATTTGGCATTTGTTAAATCTGCTTGTTAACTTTATGTATCATTATTGCATTAACGACTGAACCGCTTTGGCGGCTTGTTTACTGGCATTTTGTTTTAGCTTGATATGCATTTCAATAAAATCACTATTTAATTGGCTTTGGTCAGTATATAAACGCTCTCTTACTAAAGGAATTATTTTTTCAGGGCAAACTTGAGCTTGAAGTAACTCTGGCACCAAAGATTTATTAGCAAGCAAATTAGGCAATGAAAACCACTTTAATTTAACCAGTGCCTTGGCAACATAATACGTCAATAAATTAAACTTATAACAAATGACCATAGGTCTTTTTATCAAAGCTGCTTCAAGGCTTACAGTGCCAGACGCCATTAATAGACAATCACTTGCTGCCATTACTTTTTGAGTTTCATTTACAATAATGGTTACAGGTAAGTTAGGTAATATTTCAATTTGAATTTTTCTAAACTGCTCAGCTCTCTTATCGCTTATCATTGGCACGACAAAAATGAGCTCTTTATCTTCCTGTATTAGCTGCTGTGCAGTCAATAAAAATGGTTCGACTAAACGTGATAATTCACCGCCTCGAGAACCGGGCATTAACGCTAGCGTTTTTTTATCTAAAGGTAAGTTTAAATCAGCTCTTGCTTGCTGTTTATCTGAAGTCATTGGAATATCATCAGCAAGAGAGTGGCCAACAAAAGTACAAGGCACCTGATGTTTATCATAAAAATCCTTCTCAAAAGGAAGTAATGATAAGACCATATCGGTAGCACGCGCTATTTTAAAAATTCGTTTTTCCCGCCAAGCCCATACAGAGGGACTGACATAGTGAACGGTTTTAATCCCGTTAAACTTAAGCTTCTCTTCAAGTGTTAAGTTAAAATCAGGCGCATCTATACCAATAAAAACGTCAGGTTTTAAATCGCTTAGCGTACTAATTAGGTCCTTTCTGATAAACATCAAACGTCGTATTCGACCCAAAACCTCAACTATGCCCATCACTGAAAGTTCTTCCATATCAAACAGACTTTCAAAACCAAGTGCTTGCATTTTAGGCCCGGCAATACCAATAAATTTTGCCTTTGGGAAAAGGCAGCTTAACTCAGCCATCAAACCAGCACCTAATGTATCGCCAGAGTGCTCTCCAACAACAATTGCAAAGGTAGGAGAATCATTTTTGTCTTCTGTGTAAACTTCTTTTTTTATTAAGGGTGCGGCCACTTTTTATTCTTATCGGTTATATGGGAGTGAATACTCTTTCACATTAAATTAGTTTAGCCTTTGGCTCACAGCCTTTATATCGTTAGTTCAATCATACTAATAAAGAAAAAAACGGGCGTTAACGACTCATATTTATTATCGAATGATACCGCGTTCTGAGTTTTTTATCGTATCAGCGAAAAGTTTTACTTCAACACTTTGTTCAGTCAATTGCTCAACCTCAATAAGTGCTTCTTCTAATGATTGGTGCTTTCGGTATACGGCCTTATACGCACGTTTTATATCTAGAATTGATTCTTTTGAAAAGCCTCTGCGTTTTAGTCCTTCAGAATTTAATCCATGAGGTTTAGCAGGATGACCTGAAGCCATAACATAAGCGGGAATATCTTTTAAGACTAACGCATTTGCGGCAACAAAACTATGATCCCCAATATGGCAAAACTGATGAACTCCCGACATTCCACCTAATATAACATGATCACCAACATGTACATGACCAGCAATAGAAACATTGTTAGCCAAAATACAATGGTTGCCGACCATACAATCATGAGCAACATGGGTATAGGCCATAAATAAGTTATTGCTGCCAATTTGCGTTAAACTTTTATCTTGTACTGTCCCTCGGTGAATTGTGCAACATTCCCTAAAGGTATTATTATCACCAATAATTAATTCTGTTAGTTCACCAGCATATTTAAGATCTTGGCAATCTTCACCAATACTGGCGAACTGAAAGATCCTATTGCCCTTACCAATTGTTGTAGGACCATTAATAACAACATTTGAACTAATATGGCAATCATCACCAATAGTCACGTCTTTGTTGATATAGGTCCAAGGGCCAATTTTGACATTCTTACCAATAACCGCTCCGTCTTCAATGATAGCTTGCGGGTGAATTGAATTCTCTGGCATTGGATTTCCTATTATAATTCTCTACGAGCACACATTAATTCAGCGGCACAAACAACTTTGCCATCGACTTTTGCTTCACAATTAAATTTCCACATACCGCGTCTTTCTTTTAAAAGTTCAACATGTAGATGTAAAGTATCACCAGGTACAACGGGTTGTTTAAAGCGTGCTTTGTCTATTGAAGCAAAAAGATACATTTCTTTCTCTCCTCTATCTTGTACCGTTTTGAAACCTAATACGCCGGTCGCTTGTGCCATGCTTTCTAAAATTAACACGCCCGGAAATATCGCAAAATCAGGAAAATGACCATTAAATATAGGTTCATTAATAGTGACATTTTTAATCGCGTGTAGCCATTTCCCTGGTTCATGATCAAGTACGCGATCAATTAATAACATTGGGTACCGATGCGGAATTAATGTTTTTATTTCGTTTAAATCAATGGCTTTTTTTTCAGCGTCCAAGTTATACATCCTTTTTACATTAATATATTTTGCTAAAGCAATTTAATATGCTTTGTTCTTGTAATTACTATTAAGTGACTAACAATTGATTTAAATCCATCAGATACAAAATCAAAATCACAAGAAAGTTATAATTCTTTGTTTGCTAACGCTTTCTCTAACGAAGAGATTCGTTTCGTTAAGCTGTCTAATCTTCTTAACCTAGCATTAGTTTTGTTCCAATCCTTATTCAATACCGCTGGCATCCCAGAGGAATACACACCAGGCTCTGTAATTGATTTTGTTACCATAGTCCGTCCCGTGAAAACACAGCCATCGGTAATTTCAATATGACCGTTAATGCCAACTAAGCCAGAAATAGAGCAATTTTTTCCAACAACGGTACTACCAGCAATAACGCTACATGCTGCCATGGCAGTATTTTCACCAATAACTACATTATGAGCTATTTGAATTTGGTTATCTAAAATAACGCCATCATGAATAAAGGTATTATCTAAAGCACCTCTGTCGATAGTCGTACTTGCACCAATTTCCACTCTATTGCCAATAATAACTGTACCCAATTGTGGGATTTTTACCCATTGACCTTGATGATTTGCATAACCAAAGCCATCACAGCCAATTACAGTATTTGATTGAACTAGACAATTTTCACCCATTTCTACTCGATGATAGACACTAACATTGGCCCATAAGGCTGTATTCGCGCCAATTTTAGCCTGTTCACCAATAAAGCACCCAGCGCCTATTGATACATTATCAGCCAGATATACACCGGCTTCAATAACAGCATTTGCACCAATGGTCACATTCTTTCCCAACGATACATCCTCTGCAATAATTGCACTAGGGTGTATGTTACGAGCGGTTTTAGGTGTGTTGTCTAATAGTTGAGCCACTATGGCATATCCCATATACGGGTTATCCATCACCAAAGCGTTTGTTGGACAATCATCTAAGCAATCAGCGCTTAGGATCACCGCACTCGCTTTTGTCGAGCTTAGTTGTTGACGATATTTACTGTTTGATAAAAATGCAATTTTACCTTGCTTTGCACCAGCTAGTGTAGCTAAAGCATCTATTGTGATAGATTCATCTGCATCAGGTGACCATTTTACGGTTGCACCAATTTTTTTTGCTATTTCTACTAGTGTATAACTCATGATATTCCGTCTGTATTATTGACTACCAACCTAGTTAGTATTATTCATTAACTATAAACTAATACCAAATTTTTTATGCTTTTTAATAGCAAAAAAGTACTATTTTTCAATAAGTACTTTTTATTCGTTTAATAATCTTATGCCGGTTAACCTATTATAGGAATCACCGTTGCATTTGAACTATTTAAGTTTGCTGACCTGTTCTACTACTTCACCAGTAATACTAGACTCAGGTTTTGAGAATATTACGGCTTTTTGTTCTAAAATCAGATCGTATTTTCCTTTAGCAGCTATATTATCAATTGCTTGACGTACAAGCGCGACAATTTTATTTTGCTCAGCTTGTTGACGAACATTAACTTTTTGTTGAAAAGCTTTACCTTGTGTTTGGTAATCTTGATACAAAGTAGCAATTTGTTTGTCTAAGTCTTCTTTTTCTTTAGCACTCATTAAAGAACCATCGCGAGTTTTCTTTTCTTGATAATACTTTATATCTTTCTCAAGTTGAGTTAATACTGCCTTTTCATCTTTAAATTCAGCTTCTAAACTTTGCATTACTGCAGCAGTTTGAGGAATTTTACCCATAATTTCTTGAAAATTAACCACCGCTATTTTTTGATCTGCAGCCATAACTGAACTTGCTAATAAAAAACTTGATGCGGCTGTGGTAATCGCGATTGATTTAATAAATTTTTTCAACTTCTTCTCCTACATTATGAATTATTCTGATCTACTGTCAGTTCTTTTTTAAAATGTTTTACCAATATTAAAGGTGAAGAATTTGGTGTCATCACCCAATTCTTCTTTTAACGACTTGGCAAAACTAAAAATCATGGGGCCCATGGGCGATATCCACTGAATAGATAAACCTGCAGAAGCCCTATAGCGGCCAACATCTGAGTAATCATCTATTTTAAGGAACTCATCCTGTGCTAAATCGCGGTAATCGTCAAGGTTAAATTCAGTATCCCATACATTTCCTACATCGACAAAGAGGCTAGTACGTACGCTGTTTGAAAAACCTTCATCTAAAAATGGTGTTGGTACAATTAGTTCAATACCACCTACTACGCTAGCATTACCACCAACAGAACGACTAGACGCGTTAATAAAATCATGATCGGGCCCTAAACAACAACCTACACCACCTAAAGTATCCGGAGTACCTGATATCTTAGTTGGATAGCGAAATATAGCTCGAGGTCCAATGATATTAGTTTCAAAACCACGTAATGTGCTTGAACCACCTGCTCTAAAATTCTCCCAGAAAGGTAATACTTGATCATTTCCCGAGACAGTTCCATATCCATTGCCGTAACCCGCTTGAAAACGAGCCAAAACACTCCAACTTTTATCTCTTGTTAAAGGAAAGTACCACTTAGAATCTAAATTAACTTTAAAATAATTATTATCCGAATTAGGTGTCGTGGTCTTAAGTGAGATATTTTGAGATGACCCTGCTGTAGGGAAAGTTCCTCGATTTAGTGTTGATCTAGAAATACCTAGAGTTAAATCAAAGTTTTCAAATGCTAAACCACCGTCAGGATCATTTGGATCTGAATACAAGTCATAAAATTTCTGAATTTGCTCATAGGTTTGTAAACGGGTAATACCGTTATTCTTATAACCTATACCAAAATTTACTCTAACGTATTCGTTAACTGGAAAGCCAAAATTAAACCCTAAACCATAGGTTTGATTATTGTACTCGACTAAATTTGCATTACCCGCATCAAATTCGGTATAAAAGAGAGTTCCTCCTAAAGAAACACCATCAACAGTGAAATACGGATCCGTATAGGAAACACTCGCACTTCGAGAATAACTTACCGTATTAATATTAAAAGATAAGCGGTTCCCTGTACCTAAAAAATTATTTTGCTGTATTCCTGCGTTCAAACTCAATTTAGTCGTTGAGCCGTAACCAACACCCGCAGTAAATGATCCAGATGGTTGCTCTTTAACACTAAAGTCGATATCTACGAGATCATCTTCACCTGGCAGTTGATTGGTCTCAAATTCGACTGTTTCCAAATAAGGTAGGCGTGAAAGTCTAGATTTTGAGGCTTCTACAAAGCTATTTGATAACCAAGCCCCTTCCATTTGTCGCATTTCGCGACGCAATACACCTTCAGCAGTTACATCATTCCCTTCAAAATTAATGCGATTAACATAAACCCTTTTTCCGGGATCAATTGAAACTGATAATTTAACAGTACCTTCTTCATCATTAATTTCAGGGATAATTTGAACTTTTGGATAAGCATAACCATATCGACCTAAGAAACGACTGATAACATCTTCTGTATAGGTAACTTCGGCACCATTGTATAATTTATCTTTCCTTAATGGATTGATTGCACGTATTGTGTTATCAAAACCCGCCATATCACCGACAAAGTCAACTTCACTTACTGTATATTGCTCACCTTCATCGATGTTCATAGTAATGTAAACAGAGGCTTTATCTGGTGTCATCGATACTTGCGTTGAATCTACTTTATATCTCAAATAACCACGATCAAGGTAATGGCTTTCAATAGTTTCCATATCACCTTGCAAAGTTTGCTTTTGATATCTGTCTTGCGCCATAAAATCCCACCAAGGAGAGGCAAAAGTCAGTTCAGTTCTTTCTAAGAGTTCATCGTCATTGAAAATTTCGTTGCCGACAATATTAATTTGCTGTATTTCTGCAGCTTCACCTTCCGTGAAGATAAAATTAATATTAACTCGGTTTCTTGGCAAATGAGTGATTTCAGCTTCAACATTAGCATTGTACTTTCCAACACTGTGGTAGAAGTCTTCTAGACCAAACTCAATACCCGAAATTATGGTTTTATCCAATGTTTCACCAACGCGAATATCACTATCATTAAGACTTTCAACTAATTGTTCGTCTTTTAGATCGCTATTCCCGTCAAATGTGACCTCATTGATCGTTTCACGCTCTGTAACGCGATAAATCACTTTTTCACCGTCACGGGAAACGACAATATTATTGAAATGCCCCGACTTATATAGTGCCTTTATAGACTGAGAAATTCGAAATTCGTTAAGGCTGTCTCCTACATTAAATGGGATATGCGTTAAGGCTGCACCTAGAGCAACCCTTTGCAATCCTTTAATTTGGATATCTTTTACTTGAAATTCTTCTGCAGCTACTGCTGTTGTTCCCAACGCACCGCATAATACCGCTAAGGCAATTTTTTTAATTATCATAAAATATTAACTTTATTTACTTCTACAGTTGTGTCTTGGTTAAACGTAATTGCTTACTTTCATTTATTTTTCATATATTTGAAAAACTACAAACGGGATATATCATTAAACAATGCAATGCTCATCAGTGCCAATAATGCCATTGCACCTATTTTAAATCCCGTTTCTTGAATCTTGTCAGGAACAGGCTTTCCTGTTAAAAGCTCTATAACATAATAGAGTAAGTGTCCGCCATCAAGTACTGGAAGCGGTAAAAGGTTAATTATTCCTAAATTAATGCTAATTAATGCTAAAAAGCCTAAAAAATAAACAAAACCATAATCCGCATTTGCACCTGCTCCTTGAGCAATAGCAATTGGACCACTTAAATTTTTAACTGAAACATCACCTGTTATAAGTTTACCTATCATATCAAAACTTAAAGTAACTAAATCCCATGTTCTTGTAAAACTTTGGCCCACAGCATCAACAACACCATATGATAGATCAACTTTATATTCTTCAGGCCAAGGTTCCACTCTAGGGGCTACCCCTAAAAAGCCAATTTTAACCCCTCCTACCTTTTGAAGCTTTGGTGTAACTTCTATATCTTGATTTAAACCACTACGAATAATTGCTACTGTGACTTTTTCATCAGGATATTTTTTTATTTCTTCAGAAAACCGCTGCCAATTTTCATCAACTGATTTGCCATTTATAGCAATCAATCTATCACCAACTTTAAAACCAGCAACTTCTGCTGGGCTGCCCTTTTCTATATGAGCTAGTTCATTGTGGATTAACGGTCTAAATGGAATTATGCCTAAACTCGCTAATGAAGACTCCTTAGCAGGTGAGAAATTCCATTCTTTGGTGTTTAATCTATAACTCTTAACTAAGCTAGAATCTAATTGTTTGGTTTTCAATTCAATAAAATCACTACCTATCTCACCGACTAATGCCAAATTAACACTTTGCCAGTCTAACGTTCTTTTACCTGAGACTTCTATAATCTCACTATTTAAAGTTAAATTAGCGCGTGCTGCTATTGATTCTTTGGCAATATTACCTATAACAGGTTTTATGCTTGGCACACCAATTAAAAACATCAAATAAAAAGCAAAAATAGCGAAAGCAAAGTTAGCGAATGGTCCTGCACCTATTATTGCAATACGTTGATAGACAGATTTACTATTAAAGGTTTTCTCTTTATCTTCAGGTCGAACGTTATCCACACGCTCATCGAGCATTTTTACGAATCCACCTAAGGGGATCAATGCTAAAACGAATTCAGTACCATGACTATCTGTTTTACGCCAAATTGCCTTGCCAAAGCCAACAGAAAACTTTTCAACCTTTACACCGTTTTTTCTCGCCACCCAAAAATGGCCGTATTCATGTACGGTAACCAATATTCCAAGAGCAACGACAAAAGAAGCTAAATTCCATAGTAAATCAATCACGTATTTTTATTACCTTTGCTAGTGCTTTTCATTTTACTTACCGTTACAAGTCATAATTTTATTAATAATGATCGTGAATAGTCTCTTGCTCGACGATCTAAATCCAAGACATCATCAATGCAAGTTACCTGTTCTGAGACAAATTTATTCACAGAAGTTTCATTTATTTTGAATATTTCGGTAAATTTTATCTTTTTGTTCAAAAAAGCATCGACTGCAATCTCATTTGCGGCATTTAAAGCAGTGCAAGCTGCCTGACCACTTTTACAAGCTTTTATAGCTAAAGCCAAGTTAGGGTATTTTTCAAAGTCGACGTCTTCGAATTCAAATGCGCGAATATTAAAAAAGTCTAATGGCTCAACCCCCGATTCAATACGGTTAGGATAAGCTAGCGCGTGAGCAATAGGCGTTTTCATATCAGGATTGCCCATTTGCGCAATTACAGAGCCATCTTTATATTGTACCATAGAGTGGATTGTACTTTGAGGATGTAAAACGACCTGAATATCTTGTGGGTCAATATTAAAAAGCCATTTAGCTTCAATAAACTCCAATCCTTTATTCATCATGGTGGCTGAATCGACCGATATTTTTCGTCCCATACTCCAATTTGGATGTGCGCATGCTTGTTCAGGAGTAACACCTGTTAAATCTTCTGTTTTCCAGGTTCTAAAAGGACCGCCAGATCCTGTCAGCAATATTTTCGTCACACCAGAATCTGATAATTGACAATGTCCAGGTTGGTTTTGAACGTCGACGGGTAAACATTGAAATATGGCATTATGCTCACTATCAATTGGCAGCAATTGTGCGCCAGATGCCTTAACAGCATCGATAAAAATGGCCCCCGAAGTCACTAAAGCTTCTTTATTTGCCAAAAGTACTTTTTTACCCGCTTTAACGGCTGCCAATGTTGGCATTAAACCTGAAGCACCAACAATTGCTGCCATAACTGTATTTGTGGCAGGCGATTGAGCAATATTGATTAAAGAAGATTCACCATAATTAACTTTAATATCAGGTAAGCCAGCTTGAGATAACAATTTTAGCAGCGACTGAGCATGTTCTTTACAACCAAGTACAACGACTCTGGGGGTAAATTCCTTGCATTGCTCAAACAACAGCTCAACACTCGAATTTGCAGATAAACTTGTAATAGTAAATTTATCTGGATGTAAGCGAACAACCTCTAAAGTACTCCGTCCGATTGAACCTGTTGAACCTAGAATACAAAGTTTAGTTGCCTCTGTCTTACCTATCTCCGTCATCAATCTACCAACCAATCAAAGCATAACTAAGAGCAAAAATGGGAGCAGTGGCAGTAAGGCTATCTATTCTATCTAATATTCCACCGTGACCCGGTAATATTGAACCACTGTCTTTAATACCTGCTTGGCGCTTAAACATACTCTCATTTAAATCACCAAGTACAGAAACTGTGGTAACAACCATAGTGACAATTAACACTAAAAAGTATTGCTCAAGAGTCCAACTTAAAACATAACCCGCTATTGAAGTGAGAATACATGCAAATATGACCCCTCCTAAGAAACCTTCAAAGGTTTTTCCGGGGCTAACATTAGGCATAAGTTTATTTTTTCCGATTGCTTTACCAACGAAATAAGCGCCAACATCTGCGCTCCAAACCATAACAAAAAGAGTCATTAAAAGTTGCGCACCATGATAACTATCCACTTGATAATTACTGCTTCTAATTACCATAAAAGCCAGCCAAGTTGGAACCAATGTTAACCAACCGAAAATACCTCTAATAGAGCGATGACTCGACCAAAATTTACTACATTTAGGATAGAGAAACATTAAAATGGCAGACAAGGCCCACCAAGCAACAGATAACCATAATAGATAGATTATTGGATTTTGCAGCTCATTTAAGTTCAGCCATAACTGTTGTGGCGGGAAAAAGTACCAAAGTAAGGAGATTAATATTATATTGGTAACGACAAATACTAAACGACGAGGCGTTGTAGCAAAACCCATTAAAGGTCCCCACTCCCATGCCCCAATTGCCACTATAAAAAGTAATAACCCTGAAAAATAGGCAAGTGGTAAATAGAATATCGCCGCTATTGCTGCTGGCGCTAATATTAATGCAGTTAAGATTCTTTGTTTTAACAAGCCATAACCCTTATTTAATTATTGTTTTTGTTTTTGTTTTTGT
>Ga0105355_10003116_pt1 | contig 14693 bp, 9 predicted proteins | sample GOMGulsemesocosm_2_FD_83508 | JGI IMG/M metagenome (GOLD analysis project Ga0105355, IMG submission 83508) | Methane-oxidizing microbial communities from mesocosms in the Gulf of Mexico - GOM9C Gulf of Mexico | ecosystem: Environmental > Aquatic > Marine > Cold seeps | place: Gulf of Mexico... | reverse complement strand
TACTCATCGTGATTTAAAAAGCATTATTGATGACGTCACAATGAACAAAGCGATTAACGCTAACGGTTGGGTAGCTCCCGATAGTACGCCTTATTTGTTAACAAACCCTAATAGTGACATCACGACATGGTTTGATACTGATGGTGACGGCACGTTAGAAGAAGTAACGGTAGATGCTTCATTAATGGGCTACCCTGAACCAACTCGTAAATACAATGCACTCGACTTCACTTTAGGCCGACAGTGGGATGAAGAATGGAGTTTAAATGCTACTTATACCTGGATGAAGTCATATGGTAATACTGAAGGTTCTGTCAAGTCTGATAATGGTCAGGGCGATGCAGGTTTAACAACCGATTGGGATTTCCCTTACCTTATGGACGGAGCTTATGGTGATTTACCGAATGATCGTCGACATACATTTAAAGTCTATGGTAACTATCAAATAACAGACAACGTAATAGCAGGTTTTAACTTGCTTATTCAGTCTGGTAGACCTTTAAATATGTTTGGCGCATCACTTCCTGAAGAGTACGATGCTAATGACCCATACGACTATGGTGCAACATATTACGTAAGAGATGAGGAAGGCGAACATAACTTTATTTCTCGTGGTAAAGCCGGACGTACACCTTGGCTAACTCAATTAGATCTAAATCTTCAGTACAATATCGATGTATCAGGTACAGATGTAACATTCGCAATTAATGTTTATAACGTTTTGGGTAGCACAACAGTTACAGAAGTTGACGAATCAACTCGAGACGGAGCAAAAATGAATACTGAATTGTTACGCCCGACAAGCTTTCAAACGCCGCGATATGCAACATTAAGCGCATCATTCCGTTTTTAAACTCAACTAGCTTAGGCTAAGCTAACAAAGCCCCTTTATTTAAGGGGCTTTGTTAGCTGATAACCCCACACTATTAACTCTTTATATTTCAACTAAACCAGCTCTCTTTTGAATGCAGCATGATATTTTCCCTGCATTCTTTTTTAGGAAAGTGTCTCATATCTTCATACTAACTCCCTAAGTCCTTATCAATTTTTCATATTACATCTAAAATTAGAGTATATTGTTAGTAAATAATTGGATAAATAAAATAATGCTATAACGATATAACTGATATAAACAGACTACTTAACAATACTTTTATACTCTACATAAAGCCCAAAGCAAGTTTAGTTTATGTATGTACTTTGATAAAAAACCGTTTAAGCCTAATGTTACGATCATTACATTTAACCCGACTTTATCAACGAAAAATCAACAAGTGACTTCTAATCAATAATTTCCAATCGCCCATTTCACTATTCGAATTAATACAAGAAAAAGTACCTGATGATCTGTAATAACGTTGTGAGCTTGGCTGCACGTATCCCCCCGACAACATTAAACTGTTCAAAAGTTTAGGATAATTAAAAATTTCAAACCTTACTCTTCTTAGCGAAAAGTACTTCAGAGTTAATAATTTTATACTGGTAGCATTTATACCAGCACGTTATTTGACTTTAAATGCACTGCTTTCATCTAACTGACGATGACTTAAACTCATTCCAAGGTGTAGTAAAGATTTATCATTATTTATCGGGGTATGAGTCAATCTTGCTGTTAGAGCGAAATTAGTAACAGTTGCATTAGATCCAATATCATCGACAACTATTTGATAGCTGTAATTTCAACTATTATTTTCCTTTTAAGTATATCCGTGCACGGCGAATTTAGTTCCCTGAACCACCCACTTATTCAACATCCGAATATGTTACACCCAGCCACATTGCAAAATTAAACATTAATCGGCCATTGATGTTCAAATTCTTCCCATTATTTTCAGACATAGAAAATGGCACTTTCCCCACCTATACCTTATTTGCTAGTACTGACATTGCTACAGATAAATTAAATTAGGACACGCACAACACTGTTGCTGATGAATAGTATGAAAACTGATTATTCATAAAAATCATTTGGTATATATTTATTGTTTTTCTTAAGGGTTTAAAGGGATAGGAGGTTATTGCTAACGAGGTAAAGTGGGATAAATATATTGAGTAAGTGGGTCACCTTAAGCAACCCCATATTTATGGAACAAAATTTATTCTTTAATACTGCGTCTCGAATTGAGTTGTTGAACCTGTTTAAAAACACAAAGTGCATTATCTTCAGGGCAACCCGAAGCAAGTAAACTGATGTTGAAATGCTGTAGGATACTGTTAGCGACATAAGTTTGTGGTAAAACTGTAGACTTACTTTTTTTCTCAATTATCAAGTTATCGTGTAGTGACTTTTTATTAGTCGCATAAAATGCAGTTCTTTCTGAGGAACTTTGACCTCCATGACCGCTACCTTGCTTCTCCCGGCCATGATCAGTGGTAACAACAATGAGATAGTCTTCTTTCATTATTGGACTGCTTTCCATAAAGTCTAGAATATCACCAAGTAACTTATCAGCCACTAAGATAGCATTATTGTATTCTGGTCCGAAACCATGAGCGTGCCCTGCATGGTCGACATCATCCAAGTGCAAGAAAGCAAAGTCAGGTTGACTTTGCATGTAGTGAATAAACTGGTCAACCGCTTCTTGATCACCACTTTTTACGTGGAGTTTCTTATTTAAAAAATCAGTATCACTGTACAAGTTATTATATATCGTTCCCCAACGAATAATCCCCCCCATAGAAGCCTCTGGATAATATAAATGTAACCAATCAAAGAGGCTAGGTACTTTTGACTTCACCTTGTCACTATTACTGGTAACACCATGCTGGTTAGCCCAAACTCCTGTTAATATAGTCGTCCAACCAGGACTAGAATAGGTTTTCTGCTCAGTAACATCGTTCATGATACCGCCGGCATAAACTTGGCTAACATAAAGCCTATCAAAGTTAGGGGTTGGGAGCTTTTTTAACTTCTCATATTGAACGCCATCAACACCTATTAGAATTACCTTCTTTTGCTCTCCATCTATGATTACGGCTTCACTAACACAAGTAACAAACAGAAATGGCAAAAGCATTATTCTAAGTAACAATATATGTGATTTTTTATAAAATATATTCATCTGATAATAGTCTCTTTCGTATATAAAAATAGTGTTTTTCTAGTTTTTCCTGGCTTCTACATTAAAACTCCCATTTAGGAAAAATAGAGGCACTTCTTTCATTTATTATTACTCTTGCTATACCTATAATCCTAGGATATTTATCGGCAAGATATTTTACTCCCTTGGCTATACCCCACTTTGTAGCTATTAACCCAAGGATAAAAAGCTGACTTGACTGCACAAAAATGGATAACAACCCTTTGACTTAGGCAATCATTTGCTAACATTATAGTCTTCCTATAGTGACCTACCTGATTATCATGTTGCTGAATAAAGGGCGGATTCTTAGCAAAAGGGTATGGTTGATTAACATAAATGGGTTTACCAAAACCATTGAGTTCCCAATTGCTAGGGCCCCTATTATTATCCCATTCATAATCATCAAACGTTTCATTAGCAAACTCTGCAATTCGCACTTTACTATGCTCAACCAGTTTAAACTGCCAAAAACCATTTAACGTTAGATAATTCGGCGCATGCACTATTCCTTTCTTTGCTTCATTTTTACTTTTAAAAGGAAAAAACTAGCTCGTGCTAGAAGTGTGTTAATAGCTACAATATTCGGGTTTTCCCAATAATTCTTCGGCTCAGATGTACTAATGGGCAAGATAACTATCCCGATAAATAAACTATTCAAACGAGCAAAATTTAGTTTTTAATCGTTTTAGGCATAGGACCTCTTTAAACAGATACATAAAAGCTTCACAACTAACAATTAGCAACAATTATCAAGCATCAATACAATTAAAACCACCAAAACAACCTTCATTACTTTCGCTTCATTACCCCTACACTCACAAAATAATACAAAACACATATTAATCAACAGCATAAAAACGAAGGATGATAAAAACAAAGATACACCGTTAGTTATGAAAGCTAACGAAAGTGATATATAGTGTCGTTATTGTATATGATTATAAAGTGATGTGTATGAATACTATTGAGAGAAGGCATGACATAGTTCAACAAACATTAAAGCAAGGTAAGGTTGCTGTAACTGAATTAATCAAGAAACATGGCCTTTCTGCAGTAACTATTCGTTCAGATCTCAATCATCTTCATAACAAAGGGCTACTCATTCGCGCGCGAGGTGGCGCAACAGCTTCACACAAAATAATGAAAGAGCTATCAGTAGATGAAAAACATCATGAATACAGCGAGACTAAAAAAAAATTAGCACAACTTGCCTGCTTAGAAATTAATGAAGGTGAAGCAATTATTCTAGATTCAGGTTCAACCATGGCAGGAGTTGCTGAATGCCTGGTTAAATTCAGACGTTTAGTAGTCATGACCAATGGTTTAAACATTGCCCAAAATTTATTGCATTCAGATGATTTTGAAATACTAGTAACAGGTGGAACCCTACGTAAGAAATCTATGTCATTTTATGGTTCCCAAGCCGAAGAAAGTATAAAGCGCTACTACTTCGACAAAGTCATTTTGGGTGCAGATGGAATCGACTTTCATGCAGGACTCACAACCCATTTTGAATATGAGGCTATCTTGAATCGTGTTATGTGCGAAGTAGCAAAAGAGGTCATCGTGGTAACTGACTCATCAAAATTCAACCGTTCTGGTGTTCATAAAATTTGTGAATTCCGTCAAATCAATACCCTAATTACCGATCAAAACATTCCCGATAACTTTGCCCAGAGCATAGAAAAAGCTGGCGTAAAACTTATTATTTCCCAATAACGTATTAAGAGTTAATATTATAAAAATGAATATATTTCAAGACATTATAAAAACAAATAGACAAGGTGCTCCTATTGGCATCTATGCAATTTGTTCTGCTCACTCACTAGTCATTGAATCAGCAATGGAACAAGCTAAAGCAGATAAAACACCAGTACTAATTGAAGCAACTGCCAACCAAGTAAATCAATTTGGCGGTTACACCAACATGACACCAAAAGACTTTTATCAATACGTGATCGAAATTGCTGCTTCAGTAGATTTTCCTGTTAAACAAATTATTCTTGGGGGTGACCATTTAGGTCCTGTTTGTTGGAAAAATGAAAATGCTGATAGTGCAATGTCAAAAGCAGCAGAATTAATTCGTCAATTTGTTCTTGCTGGCTTTAAAAAAATACACTTGGATTGTAGTATGCAATGCGCTGATGATATTAACCCACTATCAGACGAAATTGTTGCTTCACGAGCTGCAATATTATGCTCAGTAGCAGAGCATACAGCATGCCTTACATTTGGGAAGAGTGATATAGTTTATGTCATAGGAACTGAAGTTCCTCCACCTGGTGGAGCAGATCATGAAATTGACATCCTTGAAGTAACCAGTGTGCCAAGTGCTAAAGATACCTTAGCAAAACATAAAAAAGCTTTCGAAAATTTAGAGCTTTTTGATTCCTGGTCTCGCGTTATTGGTTTGGTTGTTCAGCCAGGTGTTGAATTTGATCATACCTCGGTTATTGAATATCAACCAAATAAAGCTGAGTCACTAAAAGAAATAATTGGCGATATCGACAATATTGTCTTTGAAGCACACTCTACCGATTACCAAACAGCGGCAAGTTACCAGCAGCTCATTAGAGATCATTTTGCCATTTTAAAAGTAGGTCCACAGTTAACTTTTGCTCTTAGAGAAGCCTTGTTTGCCTTAAGTTATATAGAAGAGCACCTTATAGAAGCTTCACTTACCTCTAAGCTACGTGAGGTATGTGAAACACAGATGCAAGAATCACCTCAATATTGGCAGCCATTTTATAACGATAACCTTGAACAGCAGCAACTCTATCGACAATTTAGTTATAGTGATCGCATAAGGTATTATTGGCATGACAATAATATAGTTAAAGCCACTGAACAACTATTTTCAAACCTAACTGAAACTGAAATCCCTCTGCCTTTAATTAGTCAGTTTATGCCTGAACAATATCAAGAAATCCGTTTAGGTAAATTAAAGAATTCCCCAAAAGAATTAGTAAAATCTAAGATAAAGCAGGTTACAGAAATTTATGCACAAGCCTGTTGGAAACAAAGCGTTTAGCTACTGGAATTATGAATTATGAACAACTATTTGAATATATCATCAACACAATTAAAAGCACAAAATGGCTATTGGACTGCAAAAGAAATTTGCCAACAGCCCGAGACTTGGTTTAAAACCAGTAAAATCATTCAGGATAATAAGGCAGATATTGATGAATGGCTAAAACTAATCCTCGCCAGAGAAAACTTGAGAATTATATTAACGGGTGCTGGCACCTCGGCCTATGCAGGGGAAACATTAGCGCCAAGCCTGACTGAAAAAATGTCAAGGCTAGTAGAAGCTATCAGTACTACCGATATTGTCGGAAATCCTCAACAGTATTTAATTAAAAGTGCCCCAACATTGCTGGTTTCTTATGCCCGCTCAGGTAACAGCCCTGAAAGTGTCGCAGCTGTAGACATTGCCAACCAGTGCATTGATGAATGCTTTCATTTAGTGATCACCTGTAATTCACAAGGCGCATTGGCTAAAAGCGCAGAAGAAAGTGAAAAAAGCTTTTGCTTATTAATGCCTGAAGAAACATTAGATCAAAGCTTTGCCATGACCAGTAGCTTTACTTGTATGATGCTCAGTACCCTATTGATTTTTTCACCTGAAGATAATCAACTTAATAAAGTCATAGAAGCAAGCGATTTTATTTTAAATACACAGTTAGAACAGATCCAGGCTCAAGCCAATAAACCATTTAATAGGATTGCTTTTTTGGGTAGCGGCTCACTCAATGGTATTGCCACCGAGGCGGCTTTAAAGATGCTTGAATTAACTGCAGGATTCATTGACTGCCATGCAGAAAGTCCATTAGGGTTTCGACATGGACCAAAATCCATGATCAATGATCAAGCAATGCTTATATTATTAACCAGTAATCATGTTTATAGTAAAAAATATGATCAAGACCTACTGGCAGAACTATTAAAAGATGGAAAAACAGAACTAATTTATGAGCTAAGCAGTGCTAAACTACTCAACAATATTCAACTAGATGATGTTTGGTTGGTATTTCCATATATTCTCTACTGCCAGATATTATCTTTTTATAAATCCCTTGCACTAAATATTACACCTGATAATCCCTGCCCAAGTGGGGAGGTCAATCGTGTGGTGCAAGGTGTTGTGATTCACGGTCTTGAGGAATAACGGATGATTTATGGTTTAGATATTGGTGGCACTAAAATTGAAATTGCCATTTTTAATGAAAATTTAGAACTATTAGAGACTACGCGTATTTCTACCCCGACAAGCTGCTACTTAACTTTTATAGATGCTTTGGTCGATCTAGTAACTCAGGCAGATGAGAAATATGGAAAAAAAGGCTCTGTCGGTATCGGTATACCTGGCCTAATTAATAAAAATGGTCAATCACTGTCTGCCAATATCCCTTGCATTAATAATAAAAATGTTGCATTTGACTTCAAGGCTCGTATCAATAGGAATATTGCAATAGAAAATGATTGTCGATGTTTCGTTCTTTCGGAAGCCGTTATTGGCGCAGGTAAAGGATATAAAAATGTTTTTGGTGCAATTATAGGGACAGGTGCTTCAGGTGGTTTTTCTATTCAAGGAAAACTTTATAAAAGTCGCCAAGGAATTTCAGGGGAATACGGTCACATCCCTTTACCTGCGTTTTTACAACAAAAATATCATTTACCAATAGAACAATGTGGATGTAGCTTACCTAGTTGTTTTGAAAGCTATGTATCAGGTCCTGGTATTTTATATTTGAATAAACATTTTGGTGGAAACAGTAGCGATGTACCTTCTTTAGTAAAGTTATGGGAAAGTGGTGATGCTATCGCTAAAACTACGTTTGAGTGCTACCTAGATTTATTAGGTGCTTGTTTTGCAAACATAGTTATTTCCTTTGATCCTGATGTCATTGTCGTAGGAGGAGGTATTTCTCTAATAGATAATGTTATTGAGAACTTACCGAAAGCAATAGAAGAACACTTATTTACCAACTTCAACTCACCTCCAATTATCCGAGCAAAATTCGGTGATTCCAGTGGCGTTCATGGGGCAGCTATTCTTGCGAGTCAACAAAATGATGAATAACTCATATGCTGTATTAGTAAAAAGGATCATTGCTGAGAAAACAGATTATCTGGATCACTATATTGTGATTGAAGCAGGGAATATTTCAGAGATCACCAATACGCTTAAAAATGATATTCCTGTAATAAACTTGGCTGAAATGACCTTAGTTCCTGGCTTAATAGATCTTCATATTCACGGTAGAAAGGGTTGTGATGTGATGGATGCCAGCATTGAGTCAATGAACACTATCTCTAATTCTTTGGCCAGTCATGGTGTTACTGGCTTTCTTGCAACAACCGTTACCAGCTCTTGGCAAGAAACTCTTGCAGCTATGAAGGTTATTGGTAAAACAGCAAAAAAACTTATGCCAGGCGCTCAAGTTTTAGGTGCATATAGCGAAGGATTATTTTTTACCAATAAACACAAAGGCGCACATAACGAAGAGTTTTTTTTGCCGCTAACACGCGAGCGAATTGAACAATTAATTTTTGCATCACAGGAAGAGTTAAAAGTTTTGGCTCTTGCTCCAGAAATTGATAATAGCCAAAACATGATTCAATACCTCAAGAATCGAGGTGTAAAAGTCATGTTAGGACACACTGATGCAACCTATCAACAAACAGTTGATGCACTCGATGCAGGGGCTTGTGGTGGTGTTCATGTCTTCAATGGTATGCGAGGAATTCATCACAGGGAACCTGGCTGTACAGGCGCCGTATTAGTACATGACACCAATGTTGAAGTTATTGCTGATGGCGTACATTTACACCCAGCCATTTTACAGATGATATGCCAGCTGAAAAAGACTGAACAGATAACCCTGATCAGTGACTGTGTAAACGCTGGTGGCCTAACAGATGGGCTATATCAACTAGGAAAAATGGATATTCAGGTTAACGATGGCATTGCTCGCACCAAATCAGGCTCTCTAGCTGGTAGTACATTAACATTAGAGAAAGCTGTGCAAAACATGTTCAGTATGACTAATGTCGCCTTTCGTGATGCGGTGCATATGGCAAGTTTATCGCCTGCAATTTTCCTCGGAATAAATGACTACACAGGCAGTATTACTATAGGTAAACACGCTGACTTAACTATTTTAGACACTGCAGGCGCTGTTCAAATGACCTTTGTGCGAGGTAAACCTGTTTACATCTCAAATAACTTAGCAATCAACGATGACGACAAAAGTCTTTTACGTAACATATCAAAAGAAAATGATTAAAAAGGAAAAACAATGAAAAACATGTTATCCAAGTGCCTTTTTTTCTTAGCTATATATTCTGCTTTTTATAGCACAGTAAGTGCTAAAGAGTTAGGAGCGATAGCTTCAATAAAGCAACAGAATAATCGTATAGAAATTACCACAAGCGATAAAGAGATTGTCGCTATTGAACTAATAAAAAACGATGTCATTAGAATTTGGGCTGGTATTGATAGACAACTCCTTGATGCCAAAAATAACAAAGCTAAAATCGTTTTGCCTTACCAATTGGGTGATGTGAACTATAAATTATCGTCTGAAGAGGGCTACCACTTAGTACAAACATCACAGTTAGCGCTTCGAATCTACAAAAGCCCATTAAAATTTGAGGCATATAAAGCCGATAATAAATCTTTAATATGGCAAGAATTAAAACCCATTGATTTATCAAGAGAGCTCAGTTATCAAACGTTGAGTACAACCCCTGATGAGCACTTTTTTGGTGGAGGGCAACAAAATGGACAGTTTGAATTTAAAGGGAAAACCTTAGAGATATCGTATTCTGGCGGCTGGGAAGAGTTTGATCGCCCTAGCCCCTCACCATTTTATATGACGACTCAAGGCTATGGTGTACTGAGAAACACTTGGGCCAATGGTAGTTATGACTATCGCTCTGACGAGTACATAACCACAACGCATGAAGAAAACCGTTTTGATGCTTACTTCTTTTTTGGCGACTCAATTAAAAGCGTATTAGCAAACTTTACTGAATTAACAGGACGAGCAGAATTACTACCTAGATGGGCATTAGAATATGGCGACGCCGATTGTTATAATGATGGTGATAATATCAAAAAGCCAGGTACTGTACCTGATGGCTGGAGTGATGGTCCTACAGGAACCACCCCAGATGTCATTCAATCTGTTGCTGCAAAATTTCGTGAACACGACATGCCTGGGGGATGGATTTTGCCAAATGATGGCTACGGCTGTGGTTATACCGATCTACCAAAAGTCGTCGCAGGATTAAAAAAGTACGGTTTCAGAACGGGTTTATGGACTGAAAACGGTGTAGATAAAATTTCATGGGAAGTAGGTTCGGCAGGTAGTCGAGCACAAAAACTTGATGTGGCCTGGACAGGAAAAGGCTATCAATTTGCCCTAGATGCGAATAAAGATGCTGCGCAAGGTATTTTGGATAATTCAGACAGTCGCCCTTTTCTATGGACAGTTATGGGCTGGGCCGGCATGCAGCGTTATGCGGTTACTTGGACCGGCGACCAATCAGGTAGTTGGGATTATATCCGTTGGCATATTTCGACCTTAATAGGCTCAGGCTTGTCTGGTCAAGTTTACGCTACAGGCGATGTTGACGGCATATTTGGTGGATCCCCAGAAACCTATACACGTGACTTGCAATGGAAAACGTTCACTCCGGTATTAATGGGTATGTCAGGTTGGTCAAAAGCAGAAAGAAAACATCCATGGTGGTTTGAAGAGCCATATCGCAGCATAAATCGCGATTATTTGAAATTAAAAATGCGTTTAACGCCCTATATGTATACCTATGCTAGGGAAGCCGAGCAAACAGGCGCTCCTATAATACGAGGCTTAATGTGGGATCACCCAAATGATCCTAATGCGAATACCGAGAAGTATAAAAACCAGTTTTTTCTAGGGAAAGACTTTCTAGTTGCCCCTGTTTATCGTAGTCAATCGGCAAGTAAAGGTTGGCGTGCAGGTATTTATCTGCCGAAAGGTCAATGGGTAGACTACTGGGACGGTAAAGTCACTACAGCCCCAAAAGAAGGTAAACTCATTGATTATCCTGTGAAACTGGAAACCTTACCCGTATTAGTACGTGCCGGTGCAATAATCCCCATGTACCCAGAGTCGCTATATGATGGCCAAGTTCCAAAGAACGAATTAACCCTAGATATATATCCTCATGGAAATTCTGAGTTCTCTTTATACGAAGATGACGGGGAAACAAGAGCATATAAAAAAGGCAGTTTCAGCCAACAGCAACTTTCTGTGACAGCACCTATAAATACAACTGGCAATATACTTGTCAATATCGATGGTATCATTGGTGATTACCAAGGCATGGAGCTAACTCGAGTATACAAATTGCAAGTTCATAGCCGAGTAAAACCCAATCAAGTAACCCTCAATGGCAGTTCATTACAGCAAGTAAATACTAATGCCGAACTAGAACAAAGCCTATCAGCTTGGTGGTACGACAAGGATAGCCAGTATGGTGTCGTCTATGTTAAAACAGAAAAATCTTCTGTATTTAATGATTACCGATTTGAACTAAACATTGGTACAGATCAAAAGTTAACTACAACTGCTAGTTACCCTCAAATGCCTGATTTAGGAGCACAAATATCTAGCGATAGCTTTGTTATTTTAAATAGACCTGCAGAAGAAGCTGGCCACCCACTTGAAAATGCATTTGATAACAACCCCGAGAGTTGGTTTAGAACGGTAAGAGATCAATCACATAAAACGGGTGCCCATGAATTTGTACTTTCCTTCGGTGAAAGAAAAGTCATATCGGGTTTTGAAATACAACCACGTAATGATAAATATTGGGAGCATGGTCAAGTTAAAGATTATGAAATTTACATGGCTAACAGTAACGGAGAATGGGGTAAGCCTGCACACACAGGTACTTTATCATTACAGCAAAATTTACAAAAAGTAGAGTTCGAACCTATCATTGGGCGTTTATTCAAATTTAGAGTGCTAGCAACACAAAAACAAGCTTCTTCTGGCGGGAGCGATCCAATGATCACCGCAGTAAAAGATAATGATGCTTTTACTAAACCCTATAAAGCCTTTGAACCAGTACTAGTTAAACCTACCACTATCGGTGAGTTCAAACTGATTGAACACCAGCTTCCAGGTACCTCTAAGCATAATGATTATTTATCAAATATAGACTGGCTATATCATGATGAAAATCTAAGTAAAATCTACATTAATAACGCAGCTTCGAACACTGACAAAAATAAGAAAATGAGCATGAATGGCTTAAAGTTTAGTAGAGGCTTAGGTGTTAGAGGTGATAGTCATGTTGACTATGCAATACCAAAAAACGCTCAACTCTTTCGAGCTGATATTGGTATAGATGATAGCTGCAAAATAAATAGCCAGATTAGTTTTCAAATTTATGGCAACGATAAACTCTTATTTAGCAGCGGAATAATCAAAGCTCCAACGGTAATAAAACCTGAGATTGACATACGCACATTACAAACGTTAAGCCTACGCACCAAAGGCAATAGCAACAGTTGTGCTAACTGGGCTAATGCTGTAGTTGTCACGTTAAAGAAAGATAAATAGAGCATAATAAGGAAACAAAATGGAAGCAATATTAAATACAAAGCAAAAGCAGTCTACTAGTGTCATACCCATGATAATCATAGGTTTGTTATTTTTTATCTTTGGCTTTGTCACCTGGCTCAATGGCTCATTAATTCCTTTTTTGAAAATAATTTGCCAATTGAGTACATTCCAATCTCTGTATGTAACCCTAGTTTTTTATATTGCTTATACGGTAATGGCACTGCCTTCTTCTTGGCTCTTAGCTCGTACGGGTTACAAGAATGGTATGGCTTGCGGTCTAGCGGTTATGGTAGTGGGTACGTTATTATTCATACCTGCTGCGAATTCAGCCAACTATGTCTTCTTCTTAATAGGGTTGTTCATACTTGGTACAGGACTAACCATATTACAAACAGCAGCTAACCCCTATCTAGTGATATTAGGCCCGAAAGAAAGTGCCGCCATGCGTATAAGTCTTATGGGTATAGTCAATAAAGGCGCAGGCGTTATAGTACCTTTAGTGTTTAGTGCTTTAATTCTTTCTGACTTGGGCGATACATCAGAGCAGGCTTTAGCTACACTTGATGAAGGCCAGATTCAAGCATTGTCAGAGCGCTTGATCTTGCCGTATCTATACATGGCAGGAGCATTAGTATTTCTAATTGCTCTGGTAAAATTTTCATCATTACCTGGAATAGAACCTGAACAACCACAAGATAATAATGGTCAATCGGGTATTTTGCAATTCCCACAAGTGGTACTTGGCGCTTTGGCATTATTTGCTTACGTTGGTGTTGAAGTTATTGCCGGCGACACTATAGGGTTATTTGGTGCTGATTTAGGTGTAAGTAACTTCGCCACGCTAACCTCTTATACTATGGTCTTTATGGTGTTAGGCTACTTAATTGGCATCATCTGTATTCCTAAATATTTACAGCAAAAAAATGCCTTGATAACTTCTGGTATTGCCGGTTCATTATGTGTTTTTGGCATAATTGTTAGTTCTACTGAATCGTCATCAATCTCTGGATTTCTATGGGGATTCACCACTATTGCCACTATTCCTGACCCGGTATTTTTTGTTGCCTTAATGGGATTATCTCATGCACTTGTTTGGCCTGCAGTTTGGCCATTGGCACTTGATGGCCTCGGAAAGTTTACCGCTCAAGGATCGGCTTTGTTAATTATGGGGATTTCAGGCGGTGCATTAATACCAATGCTGTACGGTGGTTTTGCTGAGGCAAATGATACACAAAGTGCGTATTGGGTAGCACTACCTTGTTACTTATTTATCTTATTCTATGCAGTAAAAGGCCACAAAATGAGAGCATGGAAAAAATCAAAGTAAACGAATAAAGGTTCATATCCTCGTTGGGCAAGTGTTCATTGATTGTTTTGAATCAGTGAGCGCTTAACTTACCTGTATATAGCAAAAGTAATTACCTAAATAAGTTAAAAATATAGCTAGTTCGTACAGTAAATTAGTCAACTATAATTAATTTAACTCCCTGCTCTTTCAATGATTTAACCATGGCATCGGAAATTCCACTATCAGTCACTAATACATCAATCTCATTCAACTTTCTAATTTTATAAACACTAGACCGATTAAATTTCGATGAGTCTGTCACAACAATAACTTCTTTTGCAACCATGCACATTGCACGGTTTAGAATACACTCTGGTTCAAAAAAAGTCGTAAGTCCAGCCTCAATATCAAAACCATCTGCACCAAGAACAACTTTGTTAAAGCTATATTGAGCTAAGCTGGCTTCAGCTTGGCTGCCATAAAATGACAGTGATTTCTTTCTTAAAGTACCTCCTGTCATTAAGACTTCAACCCCTTCCATATTCATTATATTTTGAGCAACATTCAAGCCATTAGTCATAACAACCAAATGCTCAAAGTCATGTAAGCAATTGGCCACTTCAGCTGTTGTTGTCCCAGAATCAAGAATAATACTTTCGCCATCACTAATTAATTGAGCTACAGCCAAACCTAACT
>Ga0105355_10003112_pt1 | contig 14699 bp, 14 predicted proteins | sample GOMGulsemesocosm_2_FD_83508 | JGI IMG/M metagenome (GOLD analysis project Ga0105355, IMG submission 83508) | Methane-oxidizing microbial communities from mesocosms in the Gulf of Mexico - GOM9C Gulf of Mexico | ecosystem: Environmental > Aquatic > Marine > Cold seeps | place: Gulf of Mexico... | reverse complement strand
TAGTTCATATCATTTCCTCATATCAATTTTAAAAACTTACCACCCACTTATTAATGAATAAAAATAGGAAAAACACGATGAACAAAGTTATCAGCAATAAAGATTTAATTAAGGGGTTTAGCGCTCCTGTAGGGCGATTATTTCTAGCCACTATCTTCTTTATGTCGGGTCTAAATAAACTATCTGGCTATGCGGGCACACAAGGGTATATGGAGGCGATGGGGGTTCCGGGATCCCTACTGCCATTAGTGATTGCCTTAGAGGTTATTGGCGGCGCTGCCATTATTTTAGGGTTCAAAACTAAATTTGTAGCCCTGGCACTAGCCGGGTTTAGCGTTGCTTCTGCCGTTTTATTTCACGCAAACCTTTCAGATCAAATGCAAATGGGTATGTTCATGAAAAATATCGCTATTGCCGGTGGTTTCTTATTATTAGTTGCTCAAGGACCTGGTGCTTATGCATTGGATAACCGTCGCGCTAAATAAGATTCCTCACTGAGCATGATATTGGTTAGGGTTAACTTAAATCGCCAATATAAAACACTAAAACATAGTAATTTTTTGGAGAAAAAAACATGGGTTTATTAATTGAAGGCAAGTGGCATGATCAATGGTATGACACGAAATCATCTGGCGGGCGGTTTGAACGTAAAACGCCAAGCTTTCGTCATTGGGTGACCAAAGATGGCAGTGCAGGCTCATCAGGAACTGGCGGGTTTAAAGCCGAACCTAATCGTTATCATTTATATGTTTCACTCGCTTGCCCTTGGGCTCACAGAACCATGATTTATCGAAAACTCAAGGGACTAGAAAACATGATTTCGGTCTCAGTAGTCAATGCATTTATGGGTAGTGAAGGATGGACTTTTGCGCCAGGTGAAGGCGTGATTGCAGATCCCATTTTAAACGCCACTCACGCCCATCAAATATATACTGCAGCACAAGCAGATTATACAGGCCGCGTTACTGTACCTATTTTATGGGATAAAAAGACACAGACTATAGTGAGCAACGAATCTTCTGAGATCATTCGCATGTTCAATACGGCATTTGATGAAATTGGAGCCTTGCCTGGCGATTTTTCACCGCCCCAATTGCTAGAGCAAATTGATGAGTTAAATGAATTTATCTATCCCACCATTAATAACGGTGTCTACAGAGCTGGATTTGCGACAAGTTCACAAGCCTATAATGAGGCCGTTGCTGAAGTATTTGATGGCCTTGATGCGATAGAAGCACGTTTACGCACCCAAAGGTATTTGACGGGAGATAACATTACAGAGGCAGATTGGCGTTTATTTACGACCTTAGTGCGTTTTGATGCCGTTTATGTCGGGCACTTTAAATGTAACTTACGCCGCATTGTCGATTATCCAAATCTTTGGGGGTATTTACGGGACTTATATCAAGTGCCAGGCATCTCAGATACTGTTTCGATGGATTATATAAAAGAACATTATTACGCAAGCCATGAAACAATTAATCCAACACGTATTATCCCCGTTGGACCCTATATAGATTTTTATAGTGCTCATCATCGTGAGAAACTATCAACAGCGTCTCTGAATGAGAATAGAAAAGTTCAAGTCGTTTAATTCGGATAAACATCTGAACTAGGAGTAAAAAAATATATATAATTCTTGCTCCGGCCTGCCCTATATTTTAAGGGCAGTGCTGGCGGATTCCTCACATATTACCCAGCTCACTGCATGAAGGACAATGCCCCTGTGAACAATCAAATAATATCCAGCAAGATCCCTAAAGACAGCCAAATAGCGCTAGAAAAAAACGGCGCTTATTTTTTTGATGCTTACACCTTTAAAACAAAATCACCTCACCTAACATCACTAGACATATGGTTAAGCCACATGAATACAGTACCAACGTGGATAAATGTCTTAATGCGAACGCGCAATAAAATTGTGTCAATGTTTGGCTTAAAAGACTTAGGCGCTCTGGGCGATATAGATGCCAACAAGGCAACATCTGATTATCAAGTGGGCGATATTATTGGGATATTTACATTAAAGTATATTAGTGATGATGAAATCATCTTAATGGATAGTGATAAACACTTAAATGTTTCGTTGTCCCTTCATCGTGCAGAAAAAGGGAACTCTCAGATGACAATTTCAACCGTTGTTCATGTTCACAATTGGCTAGGGAAATTGTACATGCTAGTGGTGGGCCCTCTTCATAAAATTATCGTTCCCGCGTCCATCAAACGGGCAGAGTTTAGCTAATTATACCAATTGAGATAACTATATAATCTTAGTATTAGCATCATAGAACCCAGTCTGATTCACAATAAACCAGGTGAGCCTTAGGTTCATCTGACAAAATAAGTTTTGCCCCTGACTGACTCGATTTGTATTGCGTTAATCGCGTATCATCTTGTGGCTGCCAAAGGCTTTTATGATTGACCTTAAAGTTGGTTAAGATTGTAATCGCCTGTGTTACCTGATCTAATTCATAGTAAGCGCGCGCCAAATATATAGCCTGAAATCGTGTCACTATCTTCTCATGAGCCATTGCTGTAATAGCTTGATAATTCCCCTGTTGCAGATAAATCCGCATCATCGAATAACTACTATACGCCAGTGTCATTTCCATACCCAATTGACCATTGAGCTGCTTTGCTTGGTTTAATTGATCTAATGCTAAATCAAGCAAGCCTAACTCTGTATTGGCCCAGCCGAGAAAAACTAAGGCACTGCCTTGCAGGTCTAAACTTGGTTCATTAGCGATAAATCGCTGCAAGTAAACAATGGCTTGGCGAAGTTTATCTTCATTAGTGCCATGTCTTCCCAGTGAACTCTGATCTAGTCCTTGATCTAAAATTGCAAAAGCGAGATAGAAATCACTCATTTCCACCAAAGGCTTAGCACCCAGAGATTGAGCGATAGCTTTGGCCTGTAAAAAATATTCACTGGCTTTAACGCCTTCATGGAGCTGCATGTGAAAGAAACCGGCATAGTTTAATGCTTGCGCTAATTCATAAGGTTGCTCTAATGCTTCATACATGGCCAAAGTTACTTTTAAAGCCGACGCGCGTCTTTTGAGCTCAAAGGTATAATTCTTGGCAATAGCAAAATGACTGGCCGCCACCATCGTTTTATTATCAAGTTGCTGATAAAAATTTAGCGCTTTTAACAGACTCCCTTGATTCTCAGTTAAATTATTATCAGGCGATTTTTCTAATCCGATATTACTTGGATTGCCTAAATAAAATAACTGCTCAGCTTCAATGTTGAGCTCATTATTAATGGCAAATAATTGCTGTGCTTTCGTTGACCAACGCTTATGTGCTGGCCAATCATTTTTATGCCACGCTATTTGTGCCTTTAATCGATAACCTCGAGCCATTTGTTTAGCATCACTGGCTGCTTCGGCTTTATTGAGTGCCAGAGTAACAATATCGTCTAGTTGCTCATCACCGCGGCGAAAAGCAATTTCTGCTCGCCAATAATGCACAAAAGCATCCAAACTAGGATCGCTCATTAATACATTCGGTGGAATGTGATTAAAATCTGTTTCAGCCATCAGCCATTGCCCTAAAGCAATTGAACTTCTAGCGCTGTAGGCTCGTGCCCAATAGTTTTCTTCTTCGATCAAAAGCGTGGCTTGAAAGTACTTTCTTGCCCTGATTGGCCCTTCTTTCTGCAGTGCTTGCATGCCCTGTGCTAAAGCTTGAGCAGCAATGGGATCGTCTTCCAGGTGCTGTTTTGGACGATTTTTTTGAGGGTTTAATAAATGCAATAATTGCTGACTAATCGATTGTAAGGATGCAGGTAGTGAAGGATAACTAATACTGCCCTCTTGCGTTTTTCCGTTAGCATGAATAATTTGAAAGTCGAGTACTTGCTGCTCTTTATGAAGACGAACACTCGCAAAAATTGCGGCGCCAATGTCATGTTCCCGCAATAAACTGCGTATATGTACTGGCAAGGCCGGCCATTGTAACTGGGCATTAACGAGTAAAGCATTGGCAATGGCAGGTGGAGTCACCAGCAATTGATTATTAGCCATAGCATCATGACGTTGTAGATCTACGGCTAACATGTCCGCTAAGCCCAATTCAAGCCAAGCCATACTAGGTTTCTCTGTTGCGTTAATAAACGGCAAAACTAACAAAGAGTCAACTTGCATGTTTGATGAAGTTGTCGGTGCATCGGTGTTCTGCTCACTTATATAGTGATTAAACACCACAGCAAAAACTATCATCAACAGTGCTAAAAAAAATCCGACATGGTAACGCCTAAATCTCTTTATTGGTGATTCATCAGCATGCATTTCAGAGGGACTTTGCAGCACATCATTCGTGGGCTTTATTGAACTTTGAGCGACATCTTGCCATGTGTTTTCAGGGCTGGAGCCACCTTCCTTGTTAGCATTATTGTTATCGCTAACCTGACTGTCTAATTCACTCTCTGCAAGCGCGACTGAGGGCATCCATTGATAACCACGTTGAGGGAATGTTTTAATAAAACGTGGAGATTTTGCATTATCGCCAAGGGCAGCGCGCAGTTCGCGAATACTTTGGGTTAACGAGTTTTCTCTGTAATCACCATGTTGCCACAGCTTATCCAATAACTCCTCTTTGCTAATAATACGATCTCTATTTTCAATTAAATAGGCCAATAAATTAGCTACTTTATGACGTAAATGTACCTCATTTGATGGTGAATCCATATCTGGGTCATGACTAAGATCACCGCTATTATTATCGGGGTTCATTGCTAAAGGACGTGAAACAAGGCTGCCACGCTTATCGTCGAAACTAAAAGGAGAAAATAGATATATAGCCATGACTTAAATAATAATAGAGAGAATAACTTGTTGCTAATTCTACGTGATAGCGCCGTTAAATAATATCTCTATCGAATATGGAACCTAAAACACCAACAAAATAACCCATTGTTTTTAAATGTAAATAATCAAAGTCACATAATTAAATAAATATTTCACATCGATTTTAGTTAAATTTAACATCAATTGAACCTCGATTTCATAACCCCTTCCTTGTTTTTGCGTATAACTCAATCATCAACACAAACATACCAATGCATGACGTCATAGTCGTTTGTGATTCGTTGTGAAATTAGCATTAAAAGGGACAACCAATGGAAACAATTATTCAATCAGCATTAATGGAAGGACAACAATCTTTATGGGTTGTTCTTATCGTTTTTGCGACAGGGCTTTTAACAAGCCTAACACCCTGTGTATATCCTATGTTACCCATCACGGTATCAGTTATTTCTAAACATGCTCAGACCAAAAAGCACGCAATCTCTCTTTCTTTAGTCTATGTATTTGGTCTCTCCCTCGTGTATGCCGGGTTAGGTGTATTAGCCGCTAGCACTGGTAAGTTGTTCGGCTCAGTAGCTAGTCATCCAATAACGTTAATTATTGTTGCAACCTTCTGCGTACTTATGGCGCTGTGGATATTAGGCTGGTTAACAATGCCAAGTTTTTCAGTGTTCTCGAAGAAAGAGCCAAAGAAAAAATCAGAGAAAGCCACCAGCAACTACCTCACTATTTTTATCGCAGGTTGCATATCTGGCTTAGTGATGGCGCCTTGCACATCCCCCGTCCTTGGCATGTTACTGATGTATGTCGCTAGTGAAGGTGACCTAGTGTGGGCCGCATCATTAATGTTTACCTTCGCTTTGGGCATGAGTGCATTGCTCGTAATAGCTGGCAGCTTTAGTGGTTTTTTGACCTTATTGCCCCGTTCGGGGCACTGGTTAAATGCCGTTAAATGGATTATGGCAATCCCTATGTTAGGGGCCGCTGTGTATCTACTTATCCAAGTGAGTACTTAACAACTCAAGGTAATTTCACACAATATTAAACAAAAAAGGAAAGAAAATGAATACAAGTGCACCCACTTTGACCGAGCAACATACTCATGGAAACGAAACCATGTTTGAAAAATCACTGACTATCAGCGCACTGTGGCGCTCTAAGAAAAAACCATCGCCACCTAAAAGATCAGCACTTAAATCATTGTTTCTTGCGATGACTGTGGTGGCATTACCAAGTATCACGCAAGCGGAAAACTTAACCATTGGCGATAAAGCACCAGATTTCACAGCAACTACATTAACGGGTGATGTAGTTCGCCTAAGTGATTTCGTGAATAACAAACCTGTTTACTTAAAGTTTTGGGCGACGTGGTGCAGCTACTGCAAGGTCGAAATGCCGCACTTACAAGCCATATATGATGAAAACGGTAATGATATTGAAGTGCTAACAGTCAATGTAGGCATGAATGATTCCATTGCTAATATTGAAGCTTTTTACAAAAAAGTCGGCATCACCCTGCCCACTGTTTTTGATAAAAAAGGAGCACTAACGTCAAGTTATGGGGTTGTAGGTACTCCTTACCACGTCCTTATCAACAAACAAGGTAAGGTCGCATATCAAACATTTTTAGCCACTGACAAGCTTGATCAAACCATAACATTGTTGTCTCAAGATAATCCTACAACTAAAAAAAATACAAAATCAAACGCTAACACTGGAGCAGCGCAATGAATAAACTAATTCCCCATTTAATGACGGCTGTCGCCTTATTAACAATGTCGCTAGCTTCACAAGCAAACAACTCCACTGATAAGTTAAATCCATTACCTCCCTTAACATCTTTAATGGGCAAAGCTGTTGTTCAAGATAAAAGTAAGCTTACTCATTTAGTGTTCATCGATGTGTGGCGCAGTTACGAAGGCAAAGGGGATGAAGAAATGATAAATGCCCTACCTCATCAATTTTTAAAACAGAGCCAGAAAATTTGGATTCAACCTGATATTAATGTCACTAAGGCACAGCTTGTCGAATTTCAGCAATATTTTAGCCAAGTTACGCCATTAGTTGTCGATAAAAAATTCGTATTAATGAGGGCCTTTAATATTTGGCAGTCTCCGTATCATGTCTTACTTAAAGGAAATAAAGAAATATTCTCAGGTGATGCTAGTGCTCTATCTGCATTTGTATCTAAAAAATACACAGGACTCGATACAGAAAAAGTGTCTATGGATAGTAATCTAATCGACCAGCCAATGCAGAAAATAAAGGATAATACTTTATCCACTGATCTGCCACTAACCACTAAGGTAACAAAGCCTAAAAAACCGCTTATTGGTGACATGGCTCCTAAATTTACAGCAAAGACGCTGACAGGCGTAAAGGTATCTCTGTCAGATGAATTAGCTAAACTGACGAATCAAAAGCCACTCAATTTAATTTTTCTTGATGCTTTATGCCCAATGCCCCACTTTCCTGACTGTGAAGATAAAATAGCGCAGCTCAACAAGCGCATTAAGGCAGATAGCAGCCAGCAGTGGTTAGGCGTTGTTAATTCTTATTATGTGAATGAAGAGTACGCTCAGGGATTTGTTAGCAAGTTTGCTTTAACTTTGCCTGTAATTTTCGACCATAACAACAAAATATACCGTGCGTATGATGTGTATGCATCCCCTTATCAAATAAAAATAAACCACCAAGGCATCATTGAATCTCGTAGCGACTCAATGAATTAATCGGTCACAACTGAATTTACTTACCCAATACAGCACGGCGCCATTGTGCTGTTCTATTTGAAGGATTAACATGACTGACAAAGCAACAAGCATAAATACAGTTACACGTATCATTCATTGGAGCTTTGCGCTGTTTTTAATCTGCATGTTATGTCTAGGTTTTTACATGATAAATACGCAATACAGCCCTGATTTATACCAAATACATAAATCCTTCGGCGTATTATTTTGTTTATTAATGGTCATGCGATTAATTTGGCGCATCAAGAACCCATGGCGGTCATCATCACAGGACACTAATAATGCGCGTTTAGTGACTTACACCCATTTTATGCTAATCCTATTAATGGGCTTAATACCATTAACAGGGTTTATGATTAGTGCATTTAGTGGCTTTGGTATTCATGTTTTTCAATTACAGATAGTACCTGAAAACGTCACTGGTAATAATAAGATAACGCCATTTAATGATGTTATTTATCAAGCTTCAAAGACTCTTCATTATGTATTTAACTGCGTATTTTCAGTCCTTATTCTTGGACATCTATTAGCGGTATTAAAGCACCATTTAATCCTCAAAGATAATACCTTAACGCGCATGTTGGGCCGCGATAACAACAATTAAAGTTAAAGTGTATCAATAAGCGCATGGCAGCGTGCGCGGACTGCATCTTCATCTTTTCCAAGCCCGCTACTATCAATAAATGTGATATCAGTAATACCAATAAAGCCCAAGACATGGCGAAGATAATCAGATACGAAATCGAGTTCACTGCCAAGTTCAGTACCGCCAGAGGTAATTATTACGTAAGCTTTTTTATTAACAAGAAGCCCCATGGGTCCATCAGGAGTGTATTTAAAAGTAATCTTAGAGCGTACAACTTGATCAATCCACGCTTTAAATGCCGCAGGCAAACCAAAGTTATAGATAGGTAATGCAAAAACAATAACGTCAGTATTAATGAGTTCCTCAACGTACAAATCTGACTCGAGTAAACACGTTTTTTGTAATTGGGTACGCTCATCTTTTGCCGTAAAATTAGCTTGTCCCCATTGCTCATCAATCAATGAAATACCATTTGTTAAATCTCTGCGAGTTACTTTAGCACTATGTATTGTGGCAAGATGCTCGGTTAACTTATCTGATAATGCCCTGCTGTGAGAACCAGTTGTTCGTATGCTTGTATCAAGCCTTAAAATATTTACAGCCATTATCGTGCCTATTATAAAGTGGGTTCTTAATAAAATTTAAATGTCATAATCATAGGCTCTCATTCATAAAGGTGATTGAGAGCCTGGATTAATAGTCGCTAAAGAATTGAATTTATGTTGATTCCACCATCAATATTATATTCTGATCCCGTGATAAAAGAGGCGTCATCTGAAGCCAAAAATGAGACTAACTTTGCTATGTCTTCAGGTTGTCCGAAACGCTTTAATGGAATGCGATTTTGCATCGCAGTGGCAAAGTCATTTAGCTGTGCGGGCTCCATGCCTGTCTTTTCAAAAATAGGTGTATAAACAGGACCGGGATTAACCGAGTTTACTCGTATTTTTCGAGGTGCCAATTCAGTTGCTGCCGTTCGGGTATAAGCGTTTAGCGCAGCTTTCGATGCTGCATAAATAGCTGTATTGGGCATCCCTGTATAGGCATTAATAGACGAAAGGTTAATAATTGAGCCACCATCATTAATAAATGGTAGAAATTTTTCGGTAGTAAATACAGCTCCCTTAAAATTAATACCCATTTGGTTATCAAACATTTCTTCAGATATTTGTCCCACGGGTGCCGGACTAAAAATACCCGCATTTACAAATAAAATATCGATCTTGCCAAATTCATTACTCACTTGTGATACCAATTCATCAATGGCCGTTACATTGATAACATCGGCGACAAATCCTATTACGCCCAGCTGTAACGCCGCGTCATTTACTTTTTTAATATCTCTGCCCGTGATGATAACTGTCGCACCAGCCTCTTTAAATTGTTTTGCCGTTGCATAGCCTATTCCACTGTTTCCGCCTGTAACTACTGCTGTCTTACCTGTTAAATCATTCATTGTACTTTCCTATTTAGTTAACCAATATTTATGTACCGATCGGTACGAATGTTGACAATTTATACCTATCGGTACACAATTGCAAATATAATTTAATAAAAACTATCAGAGAATAATTATGGCTGCTGGACGTCACCGGGAATTTAATAAAGATCATGCGCTTGAAAAAGCGATGCTGGTATTTTGGGAAAATGGTTATCCTGGCACTTCACTAACAGATTTGACCACTGCGATGGCGATTAATAAACCCAGCCTATATTCGGCATTTGGGAATAAAGAAACATTGTTTAATCAAGCGCTTGAACTGTATTTATCAAAACATGCAATGCCTCATTCAGCTCATCTTACAACCAGTGATACATCGCTCATCGAACGGGTCAATAATTACCTATTCTCAATTGCAAACATGCTGACCGATGATGCACTACCTACAGGTTGTTTTGTATGCATGAGCACAGCAGAGGTTGCGGGATCTCGTCTACCAGACAGTAGTACACAAGAGGTGAAAAAGGTTAACCAACAAACTTTAATGTTTTTTACTGATTTTTTTGAGCAAGAAATAAAACGAGGCAATCTTAATGATGATATTGGCTCTGCGGTTATGGCCAATTACATATTAACGATCTTATTTGGTTTAGCGATATCCGCAAGAAACGGTAGCGACATTGACAGTTTGAAAGCTGTTATAACCCTTTCGACAAGGCCACTATTTATATAATGGTTTAGTCACTTTTTAGATATCAGCGTGTTTTGTTATTTTCGCTGATATCCAAAGCATGAGAACTGAGTCTATCTAATTAAACTTATAGTATTGTTTCAAACGATGTAAAATTGATACGCTCACAAATGAATAGATCATGTTCAGAGATGTTGGCTTTATAGACCAGCACTTCAACCCCAGATTTAATAGCTTGCTGTAATAATTGGGCATACTTAATGTCAATATGATCAGCAACACTCACGCTGTTTATGCCTGTGTGCAAAACGGCGAATAGCAAAACAGCCCGATCGCCGTTTTCGACAATTTGAATTAACTCTCTTAAGTGTTTTTGACCCCTGGTGGTTACCGAATCAGGGAAATAACCTTGCTGCTTATCAAGTAAAGTCACACTTTTTACTTCAACATAAGCTTTAGAGCCCTTATCATTTGATGTCGTATTACTCGCTGGAAAGTCTAACAAGAAATCAATTCGACTATTCTCAGCGCCATACTTTACTTCTCTAGTTAAGGCACTAAATCCTTGTAGCTCACTGATAGTGCCATTGAGTATCGCTTGTTCAACCAAACTATTTGCGCGAATAGTGTTTACACAAATAAAATGTTGCTGGTTAGTTTGCGTTAGCTCCCAACTAAATGGATATTTACGTTTGAGATTTGTTGATGTGCTATACCACACCGTATCACCTGGCTCGGCGCACCCAGTCATGGCTCCTGTATTTGCCACATGAATAGTCGTTTGGTTGCCATCTTCTAAGATAATATCTGCCAGAAAGCGTTTGTATCGTTTAATCAGCGTTGCTTTTTTTAATTGTAGTTTCATTAGATTCTTTTATTTTTTTAGTGATGCAGAGCATCTATCCTAGTCATTGGCTTTCGATTATTGTATCGCAATTTTTATTACTACTTATCTTAGTAATTATTTAAATATATGTAGTAAGTTATCAATATTCTGGATACGTTAAATAAAATTTATCAATATTTAAATCCGAGGGAAATATGCCTCCTATAGAGTGTCAGCTAATCGAGCGAGACAGAGTCATTAAAAAAATATTAGTTACTGATTGCGACGATGTGTTTTTCACTTCGATATGTTTGGCGGCATAAAATATATTAATGCCACCGAACAACATTTAGCGTTACTTGAAAGTTCAGATAATACTAACCAACAGGTATACGAATTATTTTGCTCATATATAAAGTTTGGTCAACTTGAGCAAGAGAAAAAAGTAGTCACGATGGTCATGTCAAAGCAATAAAACTTATAAACATGCCGTCCCTATTGTCATTGAAAATGTGTCAGACGGTTGGATTTCTCAACCGTTTCAAATTGTGCGATTTCCTTGTACATAACTTTTATATCACTAATAAAGGCTTTATTTAAAACGGTGCCTTTATTTCAAGCTTCCAAATACTTATTCCAAGAAAGTCTTACTTGATCATAAGCTAAGCCAGTATAGGTTTTATTACCATGGTGAAATACTTTTCTTGCTGTCGCTAGTTGGGTAATAATTCTCTCGCCTAAATGAAAAGGACAATCAGCATAACGGGGGGAGCTGAGATCAGCTTGCCACTGGGTTGTACTTTTACCTGTTATTGTCGGCGGTAACGCGACAATCGAGGGTTGACGATCTAAAAACAAAACAAGATCGTTAATGGTCTCTTCACTAAACATAACTTTAGTCGCTTGGTACTCAAACGAATTAGTGACTCCCTGAGCAGAAAACATCAACGTATAATCTGCTAAAGCATGTCCAGCCATAAGTAATCTAGCTTGCATTTCGCTATAGGCGGTTAGCTTAAATGTACCGCTTACATCAGTCACAACTTTGCCTCTAGAACTTAAATTAAACGGCTGCGTCACTAACACAAGACGGGCGGGTTTTAATGACGAAGCATCAATAACTATCCCGTTTACTTTAGGAGTGATGTACACTGTCGTTATCGTTGGAATGCATGCACTCAGTAAAAAGGTACACGTTAAAAGCAACACAGCTTTTCCAACTTTTGATTTGTTAAAAATGAAGTTCAATTATGCAGCCCTTTAAATTAGTCGATATAACAATATGACAGCAATGGAACACTCTAAATGAAAGCATGGATAATAAATTTATTCATCATCATCATCGGAATAAATTGTTTTAGTCTAAATAGTTTAGCAACTGAGGGAGGTACATGTCAGTCCATGCAAGAAACTGTTTTAATGCAAATCCAAAGTATCTCCGAAGATAATTACGTTCTAAGTACGTCTGGTAACAAACGTGGCCAGAAGCCAGATCTATCTGAGAGACTATTTGACTTACCCATCAGCAAGGTTAATAGTGACATGTCTAAAGAGGATTATTTAGTTGCCGTAATAAAACATTCAGTCTCAGGCAGTTGTATTCCCTTACAGGTGCTCTCCATTGAAAAACTCACTCTGGGACAACTGCAATTAACTGTCGATGAATCCCTATATTACGGTGGCGCGTTTAGGTTAAATGAAGTTCAACAATGTGCAACTAAGACAACACCTGGGTGTGAAAACATAAAAACCCCTGTGTACAATGATCTGCAAATAAGAGAAATACGTGCTATTAATCCTAAAACACTGACTCATTGTTCTTTATCCGTAATAAGAAAAAATAAAGAGAAATTAATGATGTTATCGTCGAATGAATATATTCTGGGTTGTGCTTTTTCTAAAAATCGTCAACAAGAATTCCCAATCTACTTTGAAATGATAAATAATCGATTAGAGTTTAAAGGTGTAATATTCAAGTGATGAATAATTCTATACCGTATCACCAGGCTCGGTGCACCCAGTCATAGCTCCTGTATTTGCCACATGAATAATCGTTTGATTGCTATCTTCTAAGATAATATCTGCCAGAAAACCTCCATATCATTTAATCAGCGTTGCTTTTATTCAAGATATTTTCATTTTATAACTTCAATTTTTAACATTTTCAAATTTTACTCGATGACCTCACACATCACTACTGATCATTAATAATTGTGAATGTTCACATCGGCTAAAAGATAACAAACTATTAAACGTAGATAAATTAACTGTAATTAATTAATAAACATCCCTTTATGTGCCTAGCGCACAAGGAGTTAAACTTTGAGTGTAAAGTTTTCTATACTTGTTATGAATAAAATATTTCATGCATATTTAATTGCTGTATCATTAACTAAAACATTAAGTGCAGTCTATTTAAATTATTGTTGCCGTTTTTATCCAAACACTTATTTCAAATGAAATCATCATCACCAATTTCTTCTATTTTCGATTAAGGAATAATATTCCAATGTTTAACTCTATTAAAAGCAAAACCTTATTTACCATTATTTTAGGTGCGACAGCGCTTTTAATCATGCTCTTCATTACCTTTTTCAGCTTTAATAGCCTAAACCTTGATTATAAGAAATTAGATAAGAACACCGCCGCCAGTGAGCAAATGGTGACCTCGGTAAAAAGTCACTTTTCCATCAGCGTTCAGGAATGGAAGAATGTATTAATCAGAGGCAAGAACCCTGAAAGTTTAGAAAAATATTGGCAAGCTTTTTTAAAACATTCCACACTAGTCGATACAGAAATAGAAAACTTTCTCCAAAATAAAGAGTTGTCTTCATTTCTAGCACCAGAACTGAAAAGCTTTATTAATAATCATAAAGCCGTTGTTGCACTTTATGATCAGGGTTATCAAGTATTTGTTAGCTCTAACTTTGATATTGAGCTTACCGATAAAAAGATCAGAGGCATTGATCGTGAATTGAACCAACAGCTAACACAGATCATTTCATCAATAAAAAAGCATCAAAAGCAGCAACTTAATCAAATAGATCAAAGAGCGACTAAATTAGAGTGGATTTTGCCATTACTGTTTGTCGCCGTTATTTTTCTAATCTTCATCACCATATTCGTTATCATGAATAAACTTGTTATTAATCCTGTTTTCTTGCTCATTGATAATGTGAAGTGCCTTGCGGAATCAAATTATCACTTTGATAACATTTACACCAAAAATGATGAACTAGGTGAGCTATCCAAGCATATTCAGGTCTTAAAAGAGACAATGTCTGATTCTGTATCTCAAGTCTCCGTAGTAGCTTATCAAGTTAACTCAGCTTTTGATCAATTGCGTAATGTGAGCGTAAAAATCTCTGATGGCGCGCAAAATCAAACTATTTGTGTTGATAAAATGACCAATAGCGTTAATGAATTAAATGAAATATCTAGCTTATTAGTTAGCACCTCAAGTAGTGCCATCACCTCGAATGAGAAAGTTGCCCAAATTACAAATACTTGCTTAGAGACTTATCACAACAATCAAGAAAGCATGTCTGAATTGGTCACTGAAATCGATATGGCGTTTTCAACGATTGAAGG
>Ga0105355_10003110_pt1 | contig 14701 bp, 14 predicted proteins | sample GOMGulsemesocosm_2_FD_83508 | JGI IMG/M metagenome (GOLD analysis project Ga0105355, IMG submission 83508) | Methane-oxidizing microbial communities from mesocosms in the Gulf of Mexico - GOM9C Gulf of Mexico | ecosystem: Environmental > Aquatic > Marine > Cold seeps | place: Gulf of Mexico... | reverse complement strand
TAACTTTGTTTATTTTTTTTGTTTTTCTGTGTTTTTTTGTCCCTTTTCTTCGACTTTGTCTATTAACAACAAATGGCATATCTGCAATTGATTTCCTTAAACTTTCCAAATGAACTTCAGCATCATTAACCCCCTTCCCTGGAAAAACCACTGTAAATTCCTCTCCCCCATAGCGATAACAAAAACCGCCGCCACCTACTTTATTCATCTTAGATGCAATCATTCTTAAGACTGTATCTCCCGTATCATGCCCGTATGTATCATTAAATTTTTTAAAATGATCTACATCAAGCATTGCTACAGTGTAAAGACCAGAAATTGATTGGAATTTTTCTTTTAATGCTCGCCGCCCTGGTAGTTCTGTTAATTCATCAAGATAAGCCATTCGCCAGGACTCTTGAACAATTGCATACAGACACATAAGTAATGCAGAACTAATAAATATATTTAAACTATAGGTATTTGTTTTTAACTGTAAAACAATAATAAGAAGGATTAATATGCCAATAGATGTTGCTTTTAGTGGTGAGGGTTTAATTAAGCTTATTAACGATAGGCTAAATAATACAAATACGGCGATAAAGACAACAGTTTGCGGAAAATGTGTCCAGTCAAAATATCGGGCAGGAAACCATTCTTTTAATAAATAAAAACTAACCCAGTCAGGTTTTTCAAAAACAGTCCAAATAGAAAAACCAACAACAGATAAGATCAAAAAATATAGTGGCGTAGCCCTAAAACTAAATAAACTACGCTCTGGTGTAATGGTAAGAATGAGTAAAAGTAGCGGTGAAAAACCTGTTAATAAAGCGTAGTGTAGGTTTGTAGCTAACAAATTAAAATTTAATAATAAGTTCACTAGCATCAACAATACAATAATAAAAAATATTGAACTGCGATTAAAATGTAAAGCTAAAGTAGCTACAAATACAGCCAAAATTGCTGGTAAATACATTAATGAATTGATGATAGGATAAGCTGTACTTAAATTTTGTTGATAACCATATAGCGCTAAAAATAAAATTATAAATATGGGTACTAGGCTTTTAAGAGTATTAAAAATCATTAAGGTGTTTTATTCGAAGACAGCGGAGATATGAATTGTAGAGCGGACCTCAGTCCGCCATAGGTATATTTTATGGTTTATTGCGGACTGAAGTCCGCTCTACAGCAGAAGAGTTCTCAGGTTATTTTTTCAATATATTGCAGCATTAATTGCACCGATTTACTGCCTCTAAATTCATTGATATCCAGTTTATAGGCTGATTTGATTGAACGGGTTCCTAACCAGTTTTCTGGTTTATCAACAAAAAAACAAATAGCATCAATCAATAAGTCACCCATAGGGAACCTAAGTACAAACTTTAAATGCTGTTGCCCTACTATTCTGCATTGAATAACGTCAAAAACACCATCAAATACAGGTTCCGGAAATTCTTGTCCCCATGTACTCACATCGCTTAATTGTTGGGTAAATTCTTCTGTAATTTCCTTTTCTGTTAATTTACCATCAGAATAAATTTTTTGGGCAAGGTCTACCGTATCTAGGTGTTTAGCTACCACTTCATCAAAAGCTAAAGCAAATACAGGATAATCGTGCATTTGAATACTCATACCAGCCGCCATAGCATGCCCACCAAACTTACTCAGTATTTTAGGGTGAGATGCTGCAATTTCGCTTAAAACATCCCTAATATGAACGCCTGGGATTGAACGCGCTGAACCTTTAATTTCACCATTATCAGCTGCTGCAAAAGCAACAACAGGTCTATGTAGGCGATCTTTTATCCTTGACGCTAAAATTCCAATAATGCCTTGATGCCAATCTTTTTCAAACAGACAAACACCAGCAGGTAAATGGCTTTCATCTAGCATGTGCATTTCATTTAATAAAGACATAGCCTCATTTTTCATTTGAGCTTCAATATCTTTACGATCTTTATTTAAATCATCTAATTGTTCTGCCATATCCTTGGCTAATGCTAGATCATCAGTTAATAAACATTGAATACCTAAAGACATATCATCCATACGCCCAGCAGCATTTAATCTTGGACCTAATGCAAAACCAAAGTCTGTCGAGTTAACTGACTTGAATTGTTTACCCGCCTGCTCTATCAAAGCCATAATTCCGGGATGCGCATGACCAGAACGAATTCTTAACAACCCTTGATGCACAAGCACCCTATTCACCTGATCTAGTGCAACCACATCAGCAACAGTACCTAAAGCAACAAAATCCAATAACTGTGCAAGATTAGGCTGCTCAATATTCTGTTGTTCAAACCATTTTTGTTCACGTAAACGGCTTCTTAGTGCCATCAGCACATAAAAAATAACCCCTACACCCGCAATATTCCCACTTGGGAATTTATCATCTTTAACATTAGGGTTTACGATGGCATCTGCATCAGGTAGTTCATCACCGGGTAAATGATGATCAGTCACCAAAACTTTAATAGAGAACTCTTTGGCTACTTTTACGCCTTCAATACTAGATATACCATTATCTACCGTAATGATGACATCAGGTTTTTGTTGCTTGACCAGTTCTACAATTTCGGGAGTAAGGCCATAACCATATTCAAAACGATTCGGCACAACATAAGACACTTTCTTTGCGCCTAACAATTCAAGCCCTTTAATCGCAACAACACAACTCGTTGCGCCATCAGCATCATAATCAGCCACTATGCTAATATTTTGTTGTTCTTTGATCGCTACGATTAAATGCTCAACCATCTCTTCCATTCCTGATAAAAGCCAAGGTGAAGGAAGATTTGCAAGTGTGCGTTCAAGCTGTTGATTTTCTGTAATACCTCGACTAGAAAAAATACCAGATAAAATAGGATCAATATCTTTTAGGTGTGATTTGTTCTTACCAGCAGGTCTAGGAACTATATTTTTTTGAACGCCTTGATGATACATAAATAACCAATATTTTGTGTATAAAGTAAACTTTAGTTGGGTGTACTTTTTTCATTTGAATAAAGTACTACATAGTTCTTAATTATATTAAGATGAAAGCTTTCTGGTATTTTATTCCAGTCCATTACTTGCACTAAAATAGGTATATTAGACTCTTGAATACCTTCTTGAAAACTTATTAATTCATCCCATTCTAATTTTTTGTTAGATCGAACAACTAAATCCAAATCGCTAGCATCATGACTATCACCATTTACACGGCTACCATAAGCCCATATCTGAATTGGTGTTTTAAAACATTTATTAGCAATTTCAATAAGGACTTTATGATCTTTTTCTCTTAACTTAAGCATCGTTTGTAGAGTTAATCACTTTAATAATTTTAGAAGCATCAATTATAAATTGAGGTAATAAGGTTAATGTTTCTTCAGCAAACCCAGCACCATAATCATGTGCAGTACTATTACGATTATCTCTGTATTGCATCCATCTTTCAGTTTCTTCAATAGTAATCAAACTATGATTACAAGCATTTCTAAAAATATCTTTAAAATATAAGCGATCAACCTCTTTAGAACTATGAAAATAAGGTTTTAAACATTTCTTTAATAGCTTACCGCTTTGTTCCAAAATGATTTCAAACTCTTTTACACACGCTGATCTATACATATCATATTCAATGCTTTCTTTATCACTATTATTCAATAATTCTAGTGATTTTTCCAAGGTTTGCACACATCTATGCAAAAAAGTTGTATCAATAATCATTTAAAGCACTTTTTATCTAATTAATTTAAACGTGTAAATATTTTATAGGTTCTCAAAACCAAAAAAGCCAGCATAAGCTGGCTATTAAGATGAATTTTAAGTCACGTAAACTTAAAATTACATATTATCTAAAATTGCTTTTTTAACCGCATCAAGATTAGCTTCAATCGTTACAGGATGAGAATCTTTACATTGATTAATTGCTGTATCAGGGTCTTTTAAACCGTTACCAGTAAGCGTACAAACAATTTTGCTACCTTCAGGAATTTTCCCGCTAGCTATATCTTTTAATGCGCCAGCTAATGAAGTCGCTGATGCAGGCTCGCAAAAAACACCTTCATATTGTGAAAGCATTTTATGTGCTTCCAGAATTTTTTCATCTGCAAAACAATCAAACCAACCGCCTGACTCTTTTTGAGCTGCCCATGCAAAATCCCATGATTGAGGCCTACCAATACGAATAGCTGTAGCAATAGTTTCTGGATTATCAATCATTTTACCGCTGATAAAAGGTGCAGCTCCGGCTGCTTGATAGCCACACATTACTGGGCGTTTAGTTGCTACTGCTTTTAAATCACCTTGATCGGCAGCATATTCTGTATAACCTTTCCAATAAGCTGTAATATTTCCAGCATTACCGACAGGTAAACAATGGAAATCTGGCGCATCACCTAATTCATCAACAATTTCAAAAGCTGCTGTTTTTTGACCATCTATACGATATGGATTAATCGAGTTCACAATCGTAACGGGTGCATGGTCAACAATCTCTTTAACTAATGACATGCCATCATCAAAGTTACCATTAATCTGGATAATTTCTGCACCGTACATTAATGTTTGTGCTAATTTTCCTAAGGCAATTTTTCCATCAGGAATTAAAACAAAGGCTTTAATGCCTGCACGTACTGCATAAGCAGCAGCTGATGCAGAAGTATTACCAGTAGAAGCACAGATAATAGCTTGACTTCCCTCTTCTACCGCTTTGGTTACAGCCATGGTCATGCCACGGTCTTTAAAAGAACCCGTTGGGTTTAGGCCTTCGTATTTGACATAAATATCAACATCTTTACCAATAATTCTTGGGATATTTTGTAACTGAATTAAAGGCGTATTACCTTCACCAATACTGATAACACGTGTGTCATCACTAACGGGTAAACGATTTTTATAACGATCAATTAATCCTGTGTAACGAGTAGCCATGTCTTATCCTAATGTTTCTAAACGAATTCGGCTGATAGAGCCTGTAATAGTTGATAATGCTTCAATTTCAGCAATCGCCGCATTCATTTCTTTTTCTAATGTTGTTTGCGTCAACATAATAACGGGTAAACTTGTATTGCCCTCTAAAGGTTCTTTTTGAATTAGAGCTTCAATACTAATATTGTGTTTCGCTAAAATACTTGTAACATCAGCCAATACACCTGGTTTATCTTCTGCACTTAATCGCAAATAATAAGCTGTTTTTATTTCTTCAGCAGGTAAAACAGGAATATCACTAATTGCATCTGCTTGAAATGCTAAATGCGGTACACGATGTTCAGGGTCTCCTGACAAGACTCTAACAACATCAACTATATCTGAAATAACAGCTGAACCTGTTGGTTCTGCACCCGCACCTGCACCATAGTATAGTGTTGGACCAACAGCATCACCTTGAACTAAAACAGCATTCATCACGCCATCAACATTTGCAATTAAGCGCTTAGCAGGGATTAAAGTAGGGTGAACTCTTAGCTCTATACCTTGTTCTGTTTTTCTAGCGATTCCTAAGTGTTTAATACGGTAACCAAGCTCTTCAGCATACTCAACATCAGCTCGGGTGATTTTAGTAATCCCTTCAGTGAAAACCTTATCAAACTGTAGCGGGATACCAAAAGCTAATGACGCAAGAATAGCTAATTTATGTCCCGCATCAATGCCTTCTACATCAAATGTTGGATCAGCTTCTGCATAGCCTAAAGCTTGTGCTTCGGCCAATACATCAGCAAAGTCACGGCCTTTATCACGCATTTCTGTCAGGATAAAGTTACCCGTACCATTAATTATGCCTGCTAACCATTCTATTTGGTTACCACTTAAACCTTCGCGAATAGCTTTAATAATGGGGATGCCACCTGCAACAGCCGCTTCAAATAAAACCATTACGCCTTTTTCGCTAGCTCGAGCAAAAATCTCATTGCCATGTAATGCAATAAGGGCTTTGTTAGCGGTAACGATATGTTTACCATTATCGATGGCTTGTAAAACTAAATCTTTGGCTAAAATTGTGCCACCAATTAACTCTAAAACAATATCAATTTCTGGATTATTGATAATTTTAAGAGAATCAGTCGTAAGCTCAATACCTTGAGTATCGCAAATTCTTTCACGCGTAATATCTCTGGCTGAAGCGCAAGTAACTATAATTTCTCTTCCCGCTCTACGAGAAATTTCTTTTGCATTTCTTTTAAGTATATTAACGACACCGCCACCGACAGTACCTAATCCTAAAACACCAATTTTTACCGCTTTCAATTGAAACTCCTAATATTTTGTAGAGCGGACTTTTGTCCGCATGTCTTCTTGAGCTTGGCGGACTAAAGTCCGCTCTACAGGTTTATTCTATAATACCGTCTTTTTTAAGCATCGCTCTAATGCCACGTAATGCTTGTCGTGTTCTATGTTCATTTTCAATTAAACTAAAACGAACATGATCATCACCATATTGGCCAAAACCAACCCCAGGTGAAACAGCCACTTTGGCATCAATAATCATCTTTTTACAAAACTCTATTGAGCCCATTTCTTTGTATTGCTCTGGAATAGGTGCCCAAACAAACATGGTTGCTTTTGGTTTTTCGACTATCCAGCCCATACCATTTAAGCCATCGCAAAGTACATCTCTGCGGCTTCTATACATTTCTGTGATTTCAGCCACACACTCTTGAGGTCCTTCAAGTGCGGCAATTGCTGCTACTTGAATAGGTGTGAACATACCGTAATCTAAATAAGATTTTATTCGTGTTAATGCTGAAACTAATGTTTTATTGCCACACATAAAACCAACACGCCAGCCAGGCATATTGTAACTTTTAGATAAAGAATAGAATTCGACAGCTATATCTTTAGCCCCTTCGACTTGAAGTATTGAAGGTGCTTTATAACCATCAAATACAATATCGGCATAAGCTATATCGTGAACCACCCAAATATTATGTTCTTTTGCTACTGCTACTATTTTTTCAAAGAATTCTAACTCAACACATTCACTGGTTGGGTTACCCGGAAAGTTAAGAATCAACATTTTTGGCTTAGGCCATGAATCGATAATAGCCTTATGCAACTCTTCAAAAAAATCTACACCAGGAACCATTTTCACATGACGTAAATCTGCACCAGCAATTACAACACCATAAGGATGAATGGGATAGGCTGGATTAGGGACTAAAACAACATCACCAGGCCCCAAAGTTGCTAATGCTAAATGAGCTAGACCTTCCTTTGAGCCGATAGTAACAATGGCTTCTGTTTCTGGATCTAAATCAACATCAAAGCGGTTTTTATACCAGGTACAAATTGCTTTTCTTAATCGAGGAATGCCACGAGAAACAGAATAACGATGCGTATCATCTCTTTGAGCAGCCTCAACCATCTTATCGACAATATGTTTTGGTGTTGGCTGGTCAGGGTTACCCATCCCAAAATCAATAATATCTTCACCTTCTGAACGCGCTTTGGCTTTCAGTTCGTTAACTATATTAAAGACGTAAGGGGGTAGACGGCTGATACGATGAAATTCTTCCATTGATTATGTCAAATAGTGGCGTAGCTTTAAAATGCCGTATTATAACCTGAATTGAAGTATTTTAGGGTGATGGATTAAGAGAAAGTCAGATATTGATAACAAGATCAATACCTTCCTTACAACTGGCTTTTTAATATTACACGTTCAACACGCTCTAAATCAGCCTGTGTATCAACACCTGCTTCAGGCGCTTTAGCAACAGTTTTAACTAATATTTGTTGTCCGTACCATAAGATTCTAAGTTGTTCTAATGATTCAACTGCTTCCAATTCTGAGGCTTGCCATGAACAATAATCTTTTAAAAACTTAACCCTGTAAGCATACATACCAATATGTCGTAAATAAGGCATAGTATGAGATGGCTCTCCTCCATCCACACTAAAAGCATTTCTATCCCAAGGTATAGCTGCTCGACTAAAGTACAAAGCATAACCAGCTTGGTTAAGCACTACTTTTACAGCATTGGGATTAAATATTTCTTCTGAATCATTAATTTTAGCGGCTAAAGTAGCAATTCCAGCCTGATTTTGCCCGCCTAATGCTAGTGCTACATCTCTGATATATGCAGGTGGAATTAAAGGTTCATCACCTTGTAAATTGACCACAATATCATCATCATCCCAGCCCATTTTTACAGCCACCTCAGTAATACGCTCTGTACCACTTTGGTGATTAGCATCAGTCATCACAACTTTTAAACCTAAAGCCGTTACCTGATCCAAAATGCGTTGATCATCAGTTGCAACAACAACTTCATCAGCTTTAGCTTCAATTGCTCTTTGACAAACATGAGCAATCATTGCTTTTCCTGCAATGTCTAATAAAGGCTTTCCAGGTAATCTAGTAGAGCCATAGCGAGCAGGAATAACAACTTTAAACGGAATATTCATTACTTAGCTAAAGCATCAATTTCTTCATTAGATAATTCACGCGCTTGATCAGCTAACATGACAGGAATACCATCTCTTACAGGGAAAGCCAATCTATCAGCTTTACACAACAATTCTTCCGCCTCTTGTTTATAAATCAAAGTGCTTTTACAAATAGGGCAAGCTAGAATATCAAGTAATTTTTTATCCACGAATTTTCTCTTTTATAAGGGTTAATAGTTTGTCTATAAATTGTTGCTGAGGTTTTGCCTTAACAGGCACAAACCAGTGTTTTTCTGAAGCAAAGTCGAAACATTTTACCGCATCTTTTTCGGTCATTAAAACAGCTTTATCATCATTAAAGTTAATATCAGCCTCTGTAAATTTATAATGATCTAGAAAAGCATGCTTTTCTATAGAAATATTTTTCTGTTCCAGCAAAGCAAAGAAGCGATTAGGATTACCAATAGCCGCTAAGGCATGAGATGGAATATAGTGAAAGTCAGATAACAGTTTCTGTTCTTTAGTGACTAGATTTATGGCAATATCGCCTTCCATAAACATAGAGAATTCATTTTCTTCTTCTGCTTGGCCATTAACAATCACTAGATCAACTTTATGCAGTCTTTCTGTTGATTCTCTTAATGGTCCACATGGTAATACATAGCCATTGCCAAAACGTCTTTGCCCATCAACAACAATAATTTCAATATCACGCTCTAAAGCATAATGTTGCAAGCCATCATCCGATAAAATAATATCGCAATCAGATTTATCTAATAACATTTGTGCAGCTTTGGCTCGCTCTGGCCCAACGGCTATAGGGCAATCTGCATGTTTTGCCATTAATACAGCTTCATCACCGACTAAATTAGGGTTACTTTGCTGATCCACCCATTGAGGCCAGCTTTCCGCACCACCACCATAGCCACGACTGATGATACCGGGTTTATAACCTTGTTCTTTTAAAAACCTAGCCATCCAAAGTATTAAGGGTGTTTTACCTGTACCACCAACCGTAATATTACCAACGATAACAATTGGTACAGATAGTTTAGTTTTCTTTTTTACGCCAATTCGATACAAAAATGCTCTAAACCTCATAATATCGTCATAGACCATAGAAATAGGCATAAATGCAGCTGAAATGTACATTTCTTTATACCAAACATCCTGTAGCCAACGTGAAATTTTTTGTTTCATATTTATATTAAGGCTTATTTTTAGTAGCAAAAATAATTTTCTTAAAACCTAATTGACTAGCAATATCAAGTACAGTCACCACAGATTGATGAGCCGTTTTACTATCTGCACTAATGACAAAGGGAATTAACCGAGTATTACCTGCGGTTTGAATTAATGCCCTTTTTAATGTTTCATTGCTCTGATTAACTAATTGATGAGGCAAACCATCATCACCATTAATAAAGTAAAGTCCATCAGCATTAATGGTTAAAACAATCATTTTTTCTTTACTTTCAGCTTCAGCACCTTTTGCTTCAGGTAAATTTATTTTTAACTCTGACTGTTGACTAAAAGTTGTCGTCACCATAAAAAAAATCAACAGCAAAAACACCACATCAATCATGGGTGTTAATGTAATTTCTAATGGTTGTTTATTTCTACGTGAAAAATTCATCAAACAGTCTCTCTATCTCCAGCCATTAAGTCGACCATTTTTAATGCTTCCTCTTCCATTTTTAAAACATAGTCATCAATTAATCGCTCAAAATAACGGTGAAAGATTAAACTTGGAATGGCAACGGTTAAGCCTGCTGCTGTCGTTAATAGTGCTTCTGAAATACCGCCCGCTAAAATACCAGGATCACCCACACCATGAATCATAATAGCGGCAAAAACTTTAATCATACCGACTACCGTACCCAATAAACCTAGTAACGGAGTAATTGATGCAATGGTACCTAATGGGTTTAAAAACCGTTCAAGCTCATGTACGACTTGTCTTCCTGTTTCCTCAATACTGGTTTTCATCATTTCACGACCATGATGCTTATTGATTAAACCAGAAGCTAAGATAGCACCGAGTGGAGAGTTTAATTTAATACGTCTTAGAGTAACATCATCAATTTCTTTCTCTTTAGCCAAGCCCCACAATTGAGGAACCAGTTCAGGTGGTAAAATTTTATTACGTTGTAATGACCATAAGCGCTCGACCACTATTGCCATCGCAACAATTGAGCAGAGAATGATTGGTAACATTAACCAACCACCATTTTTAATTAATTCAAACACTGAACTTATTCCTTTTAACTAAGGTACGTACATGAAACAACTTACCGATTTCTAACTTGTCTTTTTGCTTCAGATGGAATGGTCTCATTCGTTGCGTAGCCAGCTATGCGCCTCATGAGATCATTCCATCTGAAACAAAAATCCTACGTTATAATTTCGGAAAGTTATTCCATACACGTTCCTAACTATATTTTATACTTTTGTTTTGAAAAGTATATTACACAATATGACTATTTATAATCCACAGCTTAATTTAAAAATAAAGACTAAAACTTTGTAGAGCTGTGGTATTACCAATAAAATGTATTTTAACTTATCACTTGCTGTTTTTCTCTATCGACCCATAAATAAGCAATAATCAATGCAATAAAACAAGAAACGGCGGCCATTGAATACACAAACCAGGCACCATATAAATCCCAGAAATATCCGCTGTATAAGCTACCAATCATCCCGCCCAAACCAAAACTAAGGCTACTATAAAGTGCTTGCCCTTTTCCCTGATGATGCTCACCAAAATATTTATGCACTAAATGAATAGCAACTACATGAGAAGACCCAAAGGTCGCTGCATGAAGTAATTGTGCAAAAACCATTAAAGATAAAGATTCCACACAAAATGCAATCAATAACCAGCGGCAAATACTTAAGAAAACACTGACTAATAAGATGTTGCGTAGCGTCATCCATCTAAGCACTTGTTTCATAAAAACAAACAAAACCACTTCTGCACACACACCTAAGGCCCACAAAAGCCCAATAATACTAGATGAGTAATTAAACTGGTTTAAGTAAATTGAATAAAAAACATAATAAGGCCCATGTGCTAGCTGCAAAAGCATATAAACAAAAAAGAAGGCGATAATTTCAGGTTTCTTTATTATTTTAAAAATACCTACTGTATTTTCTGTTTTATGAGCAACCTTTGTTTCAGGCGTTGTTAAACTTACCAACCAGATCATCGTTAATAAACAAATAATCATCTCAGGTAGATAATCAATACTTAAAAGGTCAATTAACCACCCGATAGATAATACGGTAACAATAAAGCCAATTGATCCCCAAAGCCTTATTTTGCTATATCGATGAGGTTCCTTTTTTAAATGAAATAAAGTTGCAGCCTCAAATTGCGGTAAAGCCGCATTCCAAAAAAAACTGAACCCTACAGTTATCATTGCCACCCAAAGATAACTGTCTTTATAGAAGAAACCCGCAAAAATAATAGCCGCAAAAAAAGAAGCAATACGAATAACTCTTAAACTTTTCCCCGTGTAATCTGCAATCCAACCCCATAAATTAGGTGCAATAATCTTGGTAGCGACCATTAATGCCGAAAGCTCACCAATTTCTAAGGCATTAAATTTAATATGATCTAGATATAAACTCCAGTAGGGTAAAAACCCACCTAATGTCGCAAAGTAAAAAAAATAAAAACTAGATAACCTCCAATATGGAATAGCCATTACTTATCTTAAAAATGGCAGGCCTGAATCTACATCTATATTTTGCGCACGATGACGCATAATATGATCCATAATCGTAATTGCCATCATTGCTTCTGCAATGGGTGTAGCCCTAATACCAACACAAGGGTCATGTCGACCTTCGGTAATAACATCAATCGCTTCCCCGTTAGTATTAATGCTTTTTCCTGGGATACGCAAACTTGAGGTTGGTTTTAAAGCAATACTAGCAACAATATCCTGACCCGTTGATATTCCACCTAAAACACCACCCGCATGATTACTTAAAAAGCCTTCGGGGGTAATTTCATCCCTAAAGTAAGTCCCTTTACTGGCTACACAATCAAAGCCATCACCAATCTCAACACCTTTAACAGCATTAATGCTCATTAAACTATGTGCTAATTCAGCATCTAATCGATCAAAAATTGGTTCGCCTAAACCAGGAGGAACATTCGTTGCGATAACTTCAACTTTTGCACCAATAGAATCACCCTCTTTTCTAAGCGCATCCATATAATTTTCCATTTCTGGAATTTTATCGGCATCAGGACAAAAGAATGGGTTTGTTTCAACAATCGTTAAATCAATATTTTCAACTTTAATCGGGCCTAGTTGTGATAAATACCCATGAATTTCAATGTTAAACTTTTCTTTAAGATATTTTTTTGCAATTGCACCCGCTGCAACTCTCATAGCCGTTTCACGTGCTGAAGATCGTCCCCCTCCTCTATAATCTCTAAAACCATATTTATGCTGATATGAATAATCGGCATGACCAGGGCGGAAAGTTTCAGCAATTTTAGTGTAATCTTTTGATCTTTGGTCAGTATTCTCAATGATTAAACCAATGGGAGTACCCGTGGTTTTTCCTTCAAATACACCTGATAGAATTTTGACCTGATCGGCTTCTCTTCTTTGCGTTGTATGTCTTGATGTACCCGGTTTTCTTCTATCTAAATCTAGTTGTATATCAGCTTCTGTTAACGGTATTCCTGGAGGACAGCCATCCACTGTACAACCTAAAGCCAATCCATGACTTTCTCCAAAAGTGGTTACTGTAAATAATTTTCCTATTGTATTGCCTGACATATTAGATTTTAGATAAAAATAGTTTATGGTATTGCTGAACTTGTTCAGCAGTCAGAAGAAAAACGCCATCACCGCCGCGTTCAAACTCAAGCCAGTAAAAAGGTATTTCTGCAAATAATTGTTGTAAGGTTTCTGCACTACTCCCTACCTCAATAATTAAAACGCCTTGTTCGGATAAAAATTCATTGGCATCCGCCAAAATACGAATAACCAAATCCAAGCCAGAAACACCACCTGTAAACCCCATTTCCGGTTCTTTATGATACTCTGCTGGGAGTTCTTCCCATTCTTGAATTGCAACATAAGGAGGGTTCGTTACAATAACATCGTATTGTTTTTTGGGTAATTCATTAAAAAGATCTGACTGATACAATCCCAGTTCTTCTGTTAAATCATGTTTTTCAATATTGATGCCTGCAACCTCTATTGCATCATTTGATAATTCAACAGCATCAACCTGTGCTTCAGGAAAAGCATAAGCACATGCTATAGCAATGCAAGCACTCCCAGTACATAAATCAAGAACATTAAAAACCTGTTCTTCATCTACCCAAGGTGCAAAGCGTTGCTCAATTAATTCTGCAATCGGAGATCGTGGGACTAATACACGTTCGTCAACATAAAATGATAATCCTGCAAAAGTTGCTTCATTAGTTAAATAGGCAACTGGCTTGCGTTCAGTTATACGTTGATTAAATAAATGAACTACTTTTTTACGTTCTTCTATTGTTAACACTGCCCCCATATAACTTTCATCAAGATTATAAGGTTGGTGAATTGCATGTAAAACAAGCGCAGCTGATTCGTGCAAAGGTGTTGCAATACCATGCCCTAAAAAAACATCTTTTTCTGATAATTGACTTGCCCCCCATCGAATATAGTCTCTAATAGTTTTCAAGGTTGTGATAGTATCTGCCTCTATCAACGCCTGTTCTTTAGTCATTTAATAATTTAATTCTTAACGAAAGCGATAATTTTAAACTAAAATCATATTTGTTGATGACAAAAATTAGAATCGTCTTGCTTTAAAACCTAGATTTTTTTGCAAGACAGCAATCTTCATTTATATGCCAACCTCAGATAACAAAAATAAAACAGCAGCCAATTTAGCTAAAAACCGTTTATTTCTCGATTGTTATAAATTTATGCAATCAGATAAACTTTCTTTACCTACCATCCCTGATGTTTCCTTTAAAATTCGTCGAGCCATTAATGATGATAAAGCAAATAATTCCAAAATTGCACGTGTAGTACAAACAGACCCTGCTATTACAGCCCGCTTAATACAGATTTCTAATAGCCCCCTTTACAGAGGACGGCGAAAAATCGAGAGTTGCCCTGAAGCGCTAACTCGAATTGGTCTTAAAGCATCTCAAGATATTATTACAGCTTTTGCTATGAAAGCCGTATTTAAAGCAAAATCTCCACTTATTAGAAAAAAAATGCAAGAGTTGTGGGCTCATAGTGGTTATGTTGCCTCTATTAGTGCTGTTTTTGCTCATAAAACACCAGGGTTTGACCCTGATAGAGCTATGTTG
>Ga0105355_10003106_pt1 | contig 14704 bp, 14 predicted proteins | sample GOMGulsemesocosm_2_FD_83508 | JGI IMG/M metagenome (GOLD analysis project Ga0105355, IMG submission 83508) | Methane-oxidizing microbial communities from mesocosms in the Gulf of Mexico - GOM9C Gulf of Mexico | ecosystem: Environmental > Aquatic > Marine > Cold seeps | place: Gulf of Mexico... | reverse complement strand
AGTAAAGATTTATATTCAAATTGAAATTTTTAATGAATCAAATGAGCTTGTATATGAAAAAATAAATCACAGTTCTTATAACAAAAATTCGGATGCTTTTAAAAAAGAAGATATTTTATTAAATGATTATGTTCTTAGGAATCTATTCAAAAATGCTATTAACGATGCTTTGAAATCACTCATAAAAGAAATGAATGAAAATACTAAATAAGACTTACATCTTATTTAGTATTTTATCTAATAATCCTGTTGGTAAGGTACGTTTTAAAAAGCCCATTATATAAGTAGCTTTTGTTACATAATATCTGCCTCTTGGTTTTTGACTCTTCATTATTTTTAAAACTACATTAGCAACGCTGCTTGCTGGTAAATTAAAAGGTGTCGTATCTTTATCATTTTCCAATCTTTTTTGTAAGTCTTTTTCATAAACGCTCTTAAAAAAACTGCTTTTAATATCAATATTTTTAACAAATTTACCTAGCGCATTTTCTCTAAACTTAGAAGTAACTGGGCCTGTATTGATCACCGATAAACTTATATTACTTCCCATGATTTCTTGTCTTAAGGTATCACTTAAACCCTCAATTGCATATTTGCTTGCATTATAAGCTCCTCTAAATTTTAAAGAAATGATTCCTAAAACGGAGCTGTGTTGTATTAATTTTCCATAGCCTTGAGCTCTAAATATTTTCATAGTTTGAATGGTGAGTTCATGAAGTCCAAAAACATTGGTTTCAAATTGTTCTTTTAATACTTCAACACTTACATCTTCAAGCGCACCTGGTTGTCCATATCCAGCATTATTAAAAACAGCATCCAGTGTTTTATCTTCATGAATGATAGAATACAAAGCATTTTGAATATCAACTTTTTTTGTAACATCTATTTTTAAGGTGGTAAAACCAAGGCTTTTTAAATTCTTGATATCTTCATCATTTCTAGCAGAGGCATATACTTTATAGCCATTATCTTTAAGTGTAAGAGCTGTTTGTAAACCAATCCCACTTGAACATCCAGTAATTAATATATTTTGCATTTTTAGTCCATATTTATTTAATATTTTTATATAAGTGGATATTATATCCAAAGCAAATAAAGCAAAGGTAAGAAGTGATTGCAATAAAAAAACGTCTAGATTTAGAAGTAAAACAAAGAAATAATAGCAGTGAATTATCAAGTGATAAACCAGATCCTTTATTAATTGCGCGGCAATATAAAGATGAATACATCATTTTATTATGTGCCTTATATGCGTATGGAAAAGCTTCATTAATAGTAAGGTTTCTAGAAAAACTAGACTTTTCATTGCTTCAAGAAAGTGATGAGATAATAAGAAAAGAACTCTCATCGTCTTACTACAGATTTCAAAATCCATCTGATGTAGCAGCTTCATTCATATCGTTTAAACGATTGAAAGAAAAAGCCTCTTTAAACGATATTTTTTTAAGCGCTTATAAAAAAGACGCTAATGTTTTAGAAGGAATTGATGCCATTATTACAGCAATTCACGAAGTAAGTGATTATAAATCGCAAGGCTATACCTTCTTAGTTTCTAAGAATTTTAAAAGAGATAAAAAAGGAACGATTAAAGAAATTGGAAATGGGGCTTATAAGAGATGGAATATGTATTTACGTTGGATGGTTAGAAGTGATGAATTAGATTTAGGTTTATGGAGAGGTGTCAATAAGAAAGATTTGATTTTGCCTTTGGATACGCATACCTTTAAAGTATCTCAAAAATTAGGCTTACTGCAGCGAAAAACCTACGATTTAAAATCTGCTTTGGAGATTACCGAATCTTTAAGGGCTTTTGATAAAAAAGACCCCATTAAATATGATTTTGCTTTGTATAGGTTGGGGCAGGAACAGATTGTTTAGCAAGTATTTAGCTAAATTTTATCTGAAATTATAACTATAAAGGTGAATTTATAGAATGAGAAAATTTAGTATCGCAGGCTTTTTTATTACTATATATTTATTATTGCAAGACTATATCTTCTATTTGGTTACAACTTTAATAAATACTGATATTTTACAATCTTCTTTATTTGGAGTTTTCTAAGTATTTGTTGGTTTACTGTGCACGTGTATTTATGTTTACCTAAAACTAAAAATTGATAACTATGATGAAAATGATTTCGACCATTTAAATAATTACAGTGCAAAGAAAGATGATAATCAAGTGGGAAAGGCTTTTTTAATAACTTTTTTTTTGATGGTATTTAGTGTTTTTTCATTATCCTATATAAACAAAAAGTTTTCAAGTGATGCTATCGTAAAAGAGCCTTTTATATTAATTAAAAAGGGCACTAAAATGATAAAGTATCATAGTATTAAGTATATAATTATAAAACACAAAAAAACTAATTTTGAAAAAATCTATTATATAGAGGATATGGAAAGTTATAGTATTAATGAAATTATATATATTGCGACTAAAGAAGGTTTCTTTGGGTTTAGGTATATAAGTTATATTGAGCCTTCTCCTTATAGTGATTTTACCAAGTAATTATTTTCTTTATTAATATTAAAATTAAAAATTAGACCAGAAGGAGAATGTTCACTTTAATATTTAAGAGCTCTTTCAAAGTTACCTTTGCACTTTTTTAGAAAAAGAAACAAAAAAAAGCAACTGACGAAATAATAAAGCCCTTCGGGTACCTAAGTATTTTTATTAAAGTCAGGGAAGAGCCGTTGGGAATGTTATTTTAGCTAAAAAAAGTTGCTAATTAGTGCTAGCCCCAAAAATCATGCTTTTAATATAAAAAAGGACCTTGATGAAAAAAATATAGAATTTCAAAATCATTTGTGGGTACGACTTCTAATATCAAACGATATGTTAAAAAGGATGTTTATTTTATGAAAAAATAATGAAATAAACGAATTGTTCTTCAGCGGATTTTATTGAAATTTTGTATAAATCATGACTGAAGTGAACTCTTGATTTAAAGAGAAAGAGTAGTATGCATTTTAAAACTTCAAGTTTTTTAAAGCGGAGCTGTTACTCTGTCCTAAGAAGCATTTTTACAATACTAAATGATTAAGTATTTATACTGTATAGTTTATCATTAGGCTGATAATAAAAGGTATTTTATGAAAGAAAATAAATTAAAATTTGGTATCAAGAGTAAATCCTTGTTATTCTTTTCAATGATATTTTTGATACTAATCTTTATTAGTATTTACATTGGAATATCCTCTTTGGATGCCGCAAAAAAATCTGCCATTAGAACTGGCAATGAATTATTAATTAACCAAACGAAAGAATTTTATCTAAAATATACGCATTCTCAAAAAGAAACGTTAAAAATACTAATAAAAAATATTGAATCAGATGTTTATAATTTACAAGATTTTACTAAAAAACTATACTTAAATAAAGATATTATCAATACTAAAAAATATTGGAATTATAAAGAACATTTAATTCACTTGCCAAATAATCAATTAACAGAAAAAACATCTGATATTTCAACACTATGGACACCAACTTGGATGAAAGTTGATAACAGAATACTAAAGAAAATTGAAATAAGTTCTTATCTTAATGAATATTTTGAACCCTTATTGAATAGAAATATAAATACAGTTGCAAACTATTTTTTGGGAGTAGAGGGTTTTTTACGCTATTACCCAAGAGTAAATATGCTGAAGTTATTTCCCCCTGATTTTAGAACTATTGATGACATTTATTTTTTACCTGCTACCCCAAAATTTAATCCCAAAAGAAAGTTGCTTTGGACACCTTTATATAAAGATCCAGCAGAAAAAGGTTTAATGATTAGTGCCATTGCTCCTGTTTATGTAAATGATAATTTTATTGGTGTTGTGGGAACAGATTTAACCCTACAAAATTTATTAAAAAATTTTTTAAAAGAAAACAAACAAGGTTATTCAATTTTATTGGATAGCAGTTTTAAGCCTATTGCTTTATCTAAAAACGCTATTAGTAAAATTTATAAAAAAAATAATATTGAACTTTCCAACAAAACATTGCTTGATTATAAAATAAACTTTAAAAAACTATTTAAAGAGATAAACAAGACAGAATCAGGTTTTGAAAAAATTGTTTTAAATAATAAAGAAATGTATATATCTTTTTCAAAATTGAAGGGCTTAGGATGGATATATGCTGATATATTATATGCAGATGAAATTTTTAAAGTCACAAAGGAGCTAAGTACTAATATAGACAGTATTATCGATAAATCTGTTGAAAAGTTTTTACTTCCACTCATCTTACTTTTTGCTATTTTGGCCTTTATAATTTCCCTTGCTGTAAATAAATTTTTACTGCCTTTAATTGAATTATCAGATATAACAAAAATAATTGCAACAGGTGACATTAATAAAGAAATTAAACTAGAATCAAAAGATGAAATTGGTATTTTAATTTCAAATTTTAAAGTTATGCAAAAATCAATTATAAAACAGCAAAAAGAATTAAAAAAATTCAATGATAATCTAAAGCAAGAAGTATTTGATAGAACATTGCAATTAGAAGAATCAAATGATGAATTAGAAGAAACAATCTATAATTTAAAACAAACTCAATCTAAATTAATTGAATCAGAAAAAATGGCAAGTTTAGGTGGACTAGTTGCCGGAGTCGCACATGAAATAAATACACCTGTAGGAATTGGACTTACTGGAATATCTTATTTAATTGATATAACAGACGAAATCATATTAAAATACAATAACGATGATATGAGTAAAGAAGAATTTGAAACATATCTGGAGGAATCTAAGGATATAGAGCGACAAATCAACTCTAACTTAAAAAGAACAGCTGATTTAGTTCGCAGTTTTAAACAAACTTCCGTGGATCAAACACATGAAGAAATAAGAGAATTTTATTTAAAAGAATATATTTCTGGAGTTTTATTGAGTATAAGTAATATTACAAAAAAAACAAATATTAATATTAACGTTGATTGTGATGTTAGCGTAAAAATAAAAAGTTACCCAGGTGCATTTTCGCAAATTATATCAAATTTAGTTATTAATTCTATCCGTCATGGTTTTAAAGAAAAAGAAAAAGGAAATATAAACATAAGCATTTTACTAGAGTCAAAAAGTATAAAGTTAATTTATAAAGATAATGGTAAAGGAATTCCTCAAAAAAATATAAATAAAATTTTTGAACCATTTTTTACAACAAATAGAGAATATGGAGGGACAGGTTTAGGGTTAAATATTATTTATAATATAGTAAGCTCAAAATTAAAAGGAACAATCAATTGTAATAGTGAAGAAAATAAAGGAATAGAGTTTGTTGTTATTCTTCCTTTCCTTTAAATAAGTTTATATTTTTTCCTATATAGGATGGAGCAGGAACATATTGTTTAGGTAAGTTAAAATTGATAAGAAGATATAATTATGCTACAATTATTACAAAATAAATGGAGGTAAATCTAATGCAAAGAGACTTGGCAGTAAGTATTTTAGAAACATTTAAAAATAAATATTCTGATAAGTATGAGATTCAAGCATTAGGTTTATTTGGCTCTGTTGCTAGAAATGAAGCTACATCTACTAGTGATGTAGATATATGTATTAAAACAAAGAATGCTGATTTATTTGCTATGGTACATATAAAAGAAGAACTGGAAAAGCTTTTTTCTACTTCTATTGATATAGTAAGAATAAGAGATAAAATGAATCCTTTTTTAAAAAATAGAATTGAAGAAGACGCTATCTATGTATGACAAAGCTCTTGTTTTAGAAATTTTGAGTCAAATAAGAAATTCCATTAATATTACGCAAGAGAGATTTAAAGTAGTTCATAGTGTAGGTTATCTTACTGCTACTCCACAAGGTATGGAAAAACTTGATAGTTTATGTATGCAATTAATTGCTATTGGTGAGAGTTTAAAGAATATAGATAAGATTAGCAATAAAGAATTATTGATTAATTACCCTAAAGTTGATTGGAAAGGTGTTAAAGGAATGAGAGATATTATATCTCATCATTATTTTGATATTGATGCAGGAGAAATATATTTTGTATGCGATACAAAACTTGATACTTTACTTCAAACTATTGAGGTTATTATCGATGATTTGAGTAAAAAATAAAGAATCTACTTTTTTAGTTTTCAAATAATTGTGTAAACTGCCACCGGAATTTTTTTTGCCCTAATCAAAATGGCTTTATCTTACAAAAAAGTAGAATATCATTAATGTATAATAGGTTTTACATTATTAAAAACAATATCTAAAACTTCATTTTTCTTTTTATCTATCCAGCCTGTTGTTATATCATTGTAAATGATGATATTTGCGCTAGTTTTATCTTTAAATGGTCTCATTGCTCTTCCTATGATTTGCTGTAATCGTGCTGTATCTTCAAAAGGAGGGTAAGCAGGACTTGCACAAAATACATTTTTGATTGAGGGAATATCTGTACCTTCTCCTAGAAGTTTTGAAGTTCCTATTAAAACATAATCAGTGATATTGTTTTCACTTAAATCAGAAAGTATTTGATTTCTTTCTTTTGCTTTTGTACTTGCATCAATATATAAGACATTAAATGATGTTGATAACTCTTCTTTTAAAGTTTGTCCTAGTTCAAGTGTATTTACTAAAATTACAGATTGATTAGAATTAAACTCTCTTTTTTCAAGCTCTAGAGATTTTTTAATATCATTTAGTATTAGTTCTTTTCTGTGTTTAGATTTATCAATATTCTTTTTAAGCATTCCTAGTTTGATATTAAAATCTAATGATCTTAAATATTCTTGATCTATATTTATCTTATAATTTGTATTTTTAAATCTTATATTTGGTTGCACTAAAAAACCATTTTTATATAAATCTATTATATCAACACTTGCGATTTCATTTCCAACTAAATCGTAAAGTCTTTGTTCATTTTTGATATTATTTCTATATGGTGTTGCAGTAAGACCGTGTTTATACATGGCTGGAATTGAAGATACAACATTATAATAAACATCTGCACTAGCTTTATGCATCTCATCACAAATAATCATTGAATATTTATCTTCTATAACTCTTTGTAATGTTGCTTCTTTATTTAATGATTGCCATGTAGTAATTAAAATAGGAGCACCAAACTCTTTTTTAGTAGAACTAAGCTCACCAATCATTGATGGATCTATATCTAAGATATCTTGAAATCTTTTTTTTGTTTGTTTTACTAAATCATATTTAGGAACAATAAAAAGTGTTCTTATATTTCTTTTGGCAATTAGATATGCAGCAATATTTGTTTTTCCAGAGCCTGTAGGAGCATAAATATAACCTGTAAGTGTAGCTCGTGTAAATTTATCAACACAAGCTTCTTGGAAATCTCTTGCTTTAAAATTTTTAATATTAATTGTTTCTTGATTATCTATGATTTTACACTTATCTCTATTGGGTACATTTACGTTCCATTTTATATCAGTACAAATATTCTTAAATTTACTTAACAATCCCAAAACTTCTCCATAAGGGAAGATTTTTTCAATAGCGCCATCTATAAGTTTAACTTGTGATCCTATTATCAATTGCATCATTTATCCTAAGAATATTTTATTTATTTTAAATTATATATAAAGATTCTCTTATCCTTTAAAAGAATGTCAATTTGCAATATTTTCATTATACGAGGGGTACGTAACTCTTCTAACAAAAGAGTATATTTTTTTAATGTACTTAATTTTGAAATTCCGTAGTATCAACTGAAAACTATAATGAAATAAAAGAAAGAACAAGAACAGGAAGACCCTGTGGTAATACTAATTTATATGAGAAAGTAAAAGCTATAACAGGCATGGATTATTTACCTAAAAAGATAGGGCCAAAGTCAGATGGTCTGGGAAAATAATTTGGTATTGTGTCCCTGGAATTTTGCCAAAAGCTTAAGGTTTAACTAAGAAAAGTTACTTTTTGGTGCCTGACACCGTTTCTACCGTTTCTAAAGCTCGATATTATCGTATTTTACTCTTGTCCTTTTTCCTATGTTTTGTTATATATTTTATTTCTTAACGGTTCTGATAAAATGATACCTTGCTTGTAAAAGTCTTTAACTATATAATGGTAAAATTCATCAATATAGTCCTCACTTACAGCATCTACTTTATTCAAATTGGGCTTACTTACTTTTATTAAATCTTTTCCAATTTTTGTAAAGTTTACAAAGCCAATTTGAATTTTTTTAGATTTTCTAAAATTTAAATTTAGAATTCTGCCATAATATACAATATTGGCAGTATCCCCGACTGAAGTAGTATTAAAGCCAACTAAATGATTAAAACTAATTAATCCAAGCTCACTTAAATGTTGCAATGAAGAATAATTTATATTATATTTTTTAAATAATTCATTATCCTCATAATTTATTATCAATGGTTGTTCATTTCCAAAAAACCAACAGAACTTACAGAAATCAGAAAATAATAAAGCATCACTTTTATCCAGTGTTGACATAAATTCAATTGTACGTTTTGAAAATGTTCCTGGAGAATTTGCTTCCCCAGATAAGATTTGTGACCATACTGTTTGCATTTTATCATCAGATATTAATTTACATTTATCAAAAAAATTACTCATCCAATCATCTTCAATATTTTCAGGTGTTGCATTTTCATCTAATGATGAAAATGCTTTTTCTGTTATATTTTCAATATTCTCTTGTTTTTTAATTTCTTCATTAACTAATCTATTTAAAGCTCTATTTTGAATATCTTCTATTTCTAGATCAATTAATACTTTAGTTTTTGAAGCATCAGCTTCTGCTTTAGCTTTTCTTCTAATTCTTGTTGGTTCATATAATACTCCAGTAGCATCAGAAATTTTTTTTATTAATACTGTTGCAGGTTTTGCTAATTTACCAAACTCTACTAATGCTCCCATAAAAATCCTTTTATCTTATATATAACTATTTATTCATGGAATATTATGTCCATTTACTATCAATATACATTATTAATAGACATTTAAAATGTCTTGTTATAAATTGAAGGAGTACCTAAAAATAGTCTTTTAAATTTAAATTAAATTATAGTACTATTTATCTTAAAATTTAAATGTACTTTTAATCCCTGTATTCTATGTTTATAGGACAAAATGTTCTACTAATAGTCAAATATTGGTTTAAAAGGACATTATATCCCTTAAGAAAATATATTAATTTATCACTTATTTTAAAGTATACAAAAAACCTGTCACAGTTTGCGTCACAGAATTAACAAATTTTATCGTTTTTTATTAATTAATGTAAGAATAGTAAATGATTGTTTTTGAAAAGCTCAAAACTATACCAAAGAGCTAAGAAATCCATTTTATAATCACTTATTTTAATTATCAAGATAAATGTATAAAGAAGAAGTGCAAAGTAAAATAATGTTTCATTAGGCTCTTTTCCTGACTTTGATAAAGCTAAATCTTTTTATTTTTTAGCGGAAAAAGGTGAAAACTGTTAGAGCGTCAGAAATGTGCTCTTTAGCACATTTTAGGGAGTTTTTGAACCTAGCTAACAAATAAAAATATTTAGGTACCCGAAGGGCTTTATCAATGTGTCAGTTGCTTCTTTTTGTTTCTTTTTTTGACAATTAAGAAAAAGAAAAAAGCGCAAAGAATACTTTGTATGAGCTCTTTTATATTAAATGATTAAGTGCTACCTTTATTTAAATAACTACAATTATAAAAAGATTATGAAGTAATTAGAGAATAAGGGCATGCACCTTTAATTTAATAAAAGATCATATATTAGCTATTTAAGAACAAGCCAAATTGCATGAATTGAACCTGGAATGAAAAAAAGTAGACAAAGTAAAACATTTATAAGCAGATCTTTTCCTGCACCTTTTGTTAGAAAAACGGCAAGAGGTGGTAAAAATATTGCCAATAAAATTAAAACGATTTTATTCATAAAAAATCTCCAAAGTAAGTAGTAATTATTATATATTAATAATATAAAAGATTATATTATTGTTTTAATTAATATTAAATTAAATATAAACATTGAATTTTTGATTGTTTAGTTAGGATATGAAATTCTCTACAACATATTTAAGAGCAGATTTTTACAGAGAGTGAGATGGAAGTTGAACGCCTTCAATAAGACAGCTTTGTTTCAATCAAAAAAAAGAAATTGATAATTTTTATCAAGAGTCAGACAATAATTAGTTAATTAATACATAATTATATTATTTATTGATATACTGACTTAAATAAAACTATTAGGAAATTTATATGGAAATATTTCACTTATTTGCACCTCCGATTTAATGGAGTGATGAAATAAAATTATTCGACCATTGTTCAGGGAAAATGTCAGTAAAACTTGATTTTGATACAGAAGCAATTGGACCTTCAACTTTTAGTATCAGAATACATTTGCCAACAAGCTTCACCCCAATTGAATTTATTGGACCTGCAAACAAGGTTATTGAACTTCCTGAAGAGTGTTTTTATTTAAAAGTAAGTCTCAAAAGTCATTTTACAGGACAGCAAATGATATGCAAAGTAAGTTAAAAGGAAAAAATATGTTTAAATTTATTTTTGTATTTTGTATACTCTTTATAGTATCTTGTTCTTCTTCAAATACTTTTTTTGTTATAGAAGATACAATGTCTTTAACTTGTAAAGATATAGAAAAAGTTAATAAGTTCAAGGAAAAATCTATTTTTCTGACTTATAATAAAAAAGGAAGTGAAAAATTTAAGAAATTGACCAAAAAAAGTAATATTGGTAAAAACTTGGGGTTAATTATTAATGATAAAGTAATATTTTTTAATTTAAAAATTAGAGGAACATTAGGCGAAAGTAACTTTAATAAAATCCTCTTATCTGCTAAAAAGAAAGAAGATTTAGAGCTACTTTTTAATCATTTCAATAATTGTAAATTAAACTAACGATTATTTGTTTATGTAAATAAACGTTGTTCATCCAATTTATATGCCACATTATCATTATCCCTTCAACAACGCAGTTTTGCTTCTTTGTCTCTTTCTTGTAATCAAGAAAGATGTCGAAACGCAGTGACTAAATTCTGTTTGCAAACAAAAAGATTGAATGCGCTAGCTTCAATGAGCTCTAAAAATGGAATTTTGAATCTACAAAACTAATCTTTCTTTTTCTTAATAACATAAAAATATAATATTAAATGCTATATAAATAATACTAATAATTATAAATATTAACAATTATATGGATAGTATGTTTCTTGAAAAATATGAAGGAGATAAATATGTCAGAAAAACTATCAAATATTACAGACTTTTTTATTGAGCTTGATTCCTTAAAATTAATTAATCGACGTACCTATATTGACGGAGGGCTTAGAGTTGAGAATTCAGCTGAACATTCTTGGCATTTGGCAATGGCTTGTTGGTCACTTTCAAGAACGTTAAAACTTGATTTATCAGAAGAGAAGTTATTAAAATTAGCCTTAGTACATGATCTTGGAGAAATAGACGCAGGAGATACTTTTCTTTATTCAAAAAACAGAAGTAAAGCTCATATAGCAGAAAGAGAATGTGTATTACGTTTAGAATCTCATGAGGGTAATGGAATTTCTAATTTATGTGAATTATGGGAAGAACAAGAAAGTGGAGATAGTATTGAGCGTAAGTTATTAAAAACAGTTGATAGGTTATTACCTTTTATTCATAATATTTCTAGTGAGGGAAAAACGTGGAAAGAATTAGGAATCAAAAAAAAACAAGTTTTACAAGCACATGCTTTTATTAAAAATGATTTCTCTGAAATTCATGATTGGATGCTTTTAGAAATAGAAGAAGCAGTGAATAAAGGTTGGATCCAGAGTTAGACTTAATTTGGGCACTTATCACCTTGATAAATATACTCCTCATATGTAATCGTAACATACTTAATAAAAACGGCACCTTTCTTTAAACTACTATAATTATCAAAAGATTATGAAGCTCTTAGAGTATAGAAATATGTGGTAACTTCTCTTTCCCTTGAAGAAAAAAACTTCTCAGCTTAAAAAATTACTTAAGTTGAATAATAAGTTTTTCTTTACAGTTTAGCCCCCTTAATTTAGTGTACCTTTAGCTAATTTTAGAAAACCATAAATATTATAAAACCTAGAAAGGTGGTATATGGAAGATAAAACTCTTAGTATTATTAGCTAAAATTATTTATACATATCTATTTTATTTTTCTTATTATATAATTATATAACTTATTAATCCAATGATAAGGATAAAAAATGAAAAAATTATTTTTAATGATTCTAGTAATTATCGGAAGTTTAGGTGCTAATATTACATCTGATGAAGTTGATGTATATTCTAGTGTGAATCAAGAAAAAACAATAAATCAAGGATTAAATATTTGTGGTGGCGTTTCTTTTGATTCTTGTTATAAGAGCGCTTTGCTTTATTATATAGGAGAAATTGGAACAAAAGATAGAAAAAAAGTTTCAACAACTGAAAAACTCTACATAAGAGATTGTAATGATGGAATAGCTGCAAGTTGTTATAACTTAGCACAACTATATAATTTAGGTAACGCAGTAGAAAAAGATAAACAAAAAGCTTCAGAGTTTTATTCAAAAGCTTGTGATGGTGGAGTTGCCATTGGCTGTTATAATATTGCACATATGTATAATAATGGAGATGGAATAGAACAAGATAAAGAAAAAGCTGCACAATTTTATTTAAAAGGCTGTGATGACGGCTATGCTATTTCTTGTTACAACTTAGCTCATATGTACAGTAATGGTGATGGTATAAAAGAAGATAAAAAAATGGCTGTAAAACTTTATAAAAAAGCCTGTGCTTCTGATTACGCAATTTCTTGTTTCAACTTAGGTATTTTATATGATAAGGGAACAGGAGTAGAACAAGATAGGAATAAAGCTGCAAAACTTTACTCCAAAGCTTGTGCTAGTGGAGTTGGTGTTGCTTGTTATAACTTAGGTCTGCTATATGCTTATGGAAAAGGAGTCATGCAAAACTTAAGTATCGCAAAAGAATTATTTGGAATAGCCTGTGAGTCTGGTTATACAAATGGCTGTATAAATTACAAAATCTTAAAAGAACAAGGTATTAATTAAGGTTATAAGCTTTTTTATTTAAAAAACTGTTTTGCTATAGTGTTTTTTAGCTGGGGATTGATTGTACTTAATAATTTCAAATTTGATTTATCTTTTGCTATACTTATATATGAATAATTTTTTAAGATATTTTTTAGTAGCCATACTATTCTTTTTTATAGGATACAGCTTCCAAGATAAATATACTGCTTCCTTTATAAAAGAGATTCTACCCTTTTCTAAACTTGAAGAAATAAAAAATAAAAAACAATTGCATGCTATTGTTGTTAACTCACCTACTGTGTACTATTATGGTCACAGCAAAAAAGAAGGCTTTGAGTATGAATTATTAAAAGCATATGCTTCTGATATAGGGGTTGAACTCAAACTAAAAGTAGTTTCTACAATATCAGAAGCCTTAAAACTCAGTAAAACAGGTTTTGGAGATATTACTTCAGCTGCAATTACAAGAACGGTAGAAAGAGAAAATGAATATATTTTTGGTCCTTCTTATTATCAAGTACAACAGCAAGTTATTTGTAGTCGTAAACTTTTTAAAAAAGGAAAGTTTCCAAATGCTTTAGAGGATTTAATTGGTTTAAGTATTATGGTTGGAGAAAGTACCTCTTATGAAAGAAGTCTAATCGAAGCCAAAGAGAAAAATCCTGATATTGTGTATTCTATTAGTTCTGAATTCTCTTCAAGTCAGCTCTTAGAGATGGTCTCAAAAGATAAAATTGATTGTACAATTGCTGATAGTAATATATTTTCAATAAACCAGAGATACTTTCCTTCTTTGTCTTTTGCTTTCTCAATTAGTGAGAGAGAATCTCTTTCTTGGGTTCTTAGAGAAAACAGTGATACTCTTATAAATGATATGTACAGATGGTTAAATACCTATATCCAAAATGGAAATATGGCAAAACTAAAAGATAAATATTATGGTCATATCAATATATTCGATTATTATAATACGGTAGTTTTTCATAAAAGAATCAAATCAAGATTGCCAAAATACAAAAAATATTTTATGGATGCCGCAAAAAAGAATGACATCTCATGGATATATTTAGCCGCACAATCTTATCAAGAGTCACATTGGAACACAAAAGCTAGAAGTTATACAGGCGTTAGAGGTATTATGATGTTAACACGTCCTACAGCTAAAGCCGTTGGTGTAAAAAACAGATTAAATGCTAAAGAAAACATTTTTGGTGGGGCTAAATATATGGCTAAGATGATAAAAGATGTTCCCTTAGATGTAAAAAATAAAGATGATAGACTGAAGTTTGCGCTTGCTGCTTACAATGTGGGAATGGGACATATTCGTGATGCTAGAATATTAGCAAAACGCTTGCATAAAAATCCAAATTCATGGTTAGATATAAGAGAAATATTGCCTTTATTAACTCAAAAAAAATACTACAGAACGCTTAAATATGGGTATGCCAGAGGTGCAGAACCTGTTAAATATGTTGATGGTATAAGTGAGTATGCAAATATTTTAAATCAAGCATTAAATAAACAAGAACAGAATTTACCTTAGCTTGAGAATATAAACGCGTTCAAACAAATCCTTACTCCTAAAATTGATCTTATTAGATTTTTTAATAGCACTTGGCTGTCTCAAGTTTGCCACAAATTGTCTTAATCAGGAGACGTCCCTTATTAAATTTATTCAACTTT
>Ga0105355_10003105_pt1 | contig 14708 bp, 10 predicted proteins | sample GOMGulsemesocosm_2_FD_83508 | JGI IMG/M metagenome (GOLD analysis project Ga0105355, IMG submission 83508) | Methane-oxidizing microbial communities from mesocosms in the Gulf of Mexico - GOM9C Gulf of Mexico | ecosystem: Environmental > Aquatic > Marine > Cold seeps | place: Gulf of Mexico... | reverse complement strand
TCTTTTATTATCACAAAAAACACCCTAGACCATACTATTTATACAAGAGAGCTTGCAAAAAAGGGACAACTCCTAACACATAATAAAGATCAGACCGTACTTACTTTAATGAAACTAGACAGCGTTATAGAAAAAAACTTCGTCTCTCTAAATCCAAAAATGACCCTTGGAGAAATGCTTCATAACGGCGTTGCTAAATCTACACGAAACTTATTCCCTGTAACGAATAGTGACCAACAACTGGTTGGAATAATTTTATTAGATGATGTTAGAGAATTTATGTTTGATCAATCACTTTACGATACAACAACCGTAGGAACTCACATGCATAATGCCCCAGATACTATTATTTATGAAAAAGACTCTATGCAAACAGTAATGGACAAGTTTCAAAATTCTGGCGCCTGGAATTTACCTGTTATAAAAAATGATTGTTATTATGGATTTGTCTCAAAATCCAAATTATTAACTGCCTATAGGCGACAATTAATTAACTTTACAAAATAGACACATAATGTGCATTTGCATACTCACCAAAATTCTAATATGAAATATCTCATCGCCTTTTTATTTATAGCATGTATAGGCAGTATTCTTGCAGGATATTTTATCAATGTCAGTTACTCTCAAAAACTTATTGGATTTGGGGTCATAGGTCTTTTTGTTGTGGTATTTCCTTTGTTTTCTTATTATAGATGGAAAGGGAAAAACGTACAGGATTATATGCTAACGAAGGAGAATTTAGACAAAATGCGAGATCACGAAGAGAAATAACCTGTTCTCTTTTTGTTAAACTAATCCTGAAGACATCTACAACTTTGCTTTATAGCAGCACTAGCCGTTGCATTAAGCGTAACAGACAGCCCAAGGGAGTAAGTCATATATTTAAACGAATTAGGCAGTCCACCATCTGTAGAGGTATAATAATACCCTCTTGTTGCAATAAACTGAAAACTTCCAAAATACCGCCCCCCAGGCAATAAATTAAAATCAATTGGAACACCTAGTTGCAACCCATAGGGAGCTAAGAACACATGAGCCACATCAGTTCCTCCTAAATAATCAAAAAGTGTTTGCCACTCTTCAACCGATGCTAAATGCCAACCTTCAGGGCAAACCGTTTGAGCAATATTACCTTCATATAATCTGCCATAGGAAAAGCAATTAGAAGAATCATCTCTATAACAACTACTGGTTTCGTCCTCAGTGTCAAAATTTAAATTTTCAGCAAACCAAGTTTGAGTCCCAATGGTAACGATTTTATAGATTTGCCCGTCTCTAGCATCAATTATCTGGTTCTCTATTGTAGTACTACTAGTATCGTCAACATTAGAACATGCGAATACACAGATTAAACCTATACAAAGATATTTGTAAAACTTCATCTCTTTAAAATTAAGAAAGAAAGGTTAAGACAGCGTTTTGAACCTTTTAAAGTTACTAAAAAAAGAATTGATGACTGATTTTTAGACAGGGATCTTAATTCTCAATCCACTAAAAAAATCGTATAATTAATTTAAATTTCGCTTTTCAATAAAAAAACGTTTCATTAATTGCGAAGCTTCCTCAGCAAGAATTCCGCCTTTTATTTTCGTTTTAGGATGTAGTTTTGTCCCCATTACACCATAGCCACGATGCTCATCTTTAGCCCCGTATACAATTGTGCTAATCTGACTCCAATATAAGGCCCCAGCACACATTTGACATGGTTCAAGCGTAACATATAAGGTGCAATTTTGAAGATATTTACCTCCTAAATAATTAGCCGCTGCAGTAATAGCTTGCATTTCTGCATGAGCAGTGACATCAGTTAGAGTCTCTGTTAGATTATGAGCTCTGGCAATAATTTTATTATCTATAACAATCACCGCACCTACAGGAATTTCTCCTTGATCAAAAGCGAGTTCAGCTTCCTGAAAAGCTTTCTTCATAAAATAGATGTCATCAAAGGGGTTTTCCATAAATGCAAAAATACAATTTCAAATGCAAACTAAAGATTCGGCAGGAAGTTTGATAATATTCAAATAAACTAAGCATTATGAAAAACTTCTTCTCTATTGCAATTCCAAATCCTTGTCATGAAAACTGGAATCATATGACCCCAGAAGCAAAAGGCAGATATTGTAATTCATGTGCAAAAACTGTTATTGATTTCACTAAAATGGATACTTATAAAATTCAGAATTTTATATTTGATAACCAAGAAAATCGGATTTGCGGACATTTTAATCAAACTCAATTGAATAGTGTGAACTTGAGGATTCCATTGCATGTCATTGCACATCCAAAAAGTTTTTACAAATCATTTATTCTAGCATTACTTATTGCTATGGGTCCCTCTTTAATGAGTTGCACCAATAAACATGGAGAAACTCGAAAAATTGATAGTATTGAAATCGTTGACAGTTTAACAAAACAAATTGTTAAAATTGAGGACCTTGAAAAAACCTGCACAACCTCTTCGACTAATACTAAAGATTCTATATTAAAACCCCCTATTGATCTCCCCGATCTTGTCGATGGAATGCTTTTTACTGAAACTGTTGGTGATATTGATATCATTGAAGAAGCACCAACAGCTATCGATTCTGTTGAAGTTATAGAACTAGAAGAATTTGAAGAAGAAGTTACTTTAGGGATTATTATTACTGAAGAAGAAGAAAAAATAATCCCTTTACATGACGACCATCAACTAACTTTAGATTTACATGTAGTAGATAGTCCTCCGGAATTTCCAAGTACTCCTAAAAATCTATCCATAGAGGAAAAAAGGCATTACTTTATCAAAAGAATTAGTCAATTTATCGACAATAACATTGAAGTAGAACAGCTAAACTCATTTTTAAAAGAAAGACAACGTTTTACTGCCAATTTCATTATTGATAAGTTTGGGGTTATTCAAGATATTAGAATCCGATCACCACATGCCAGATTAGAGCAATTAACTTTAGACGTATTACAAAAATTACCCAAATTAATTCCAGCCAAACACAAAGGTAAACCAGTTAATTTGATGCATACATTACCTATACTTTTTCAATTAGAAGATTAATAAAATCTTGTACTTTTGCTTTGTGCAAAATAAGCTGCTTAAACATATAAATTCCCCAAAGGAGTTACGCCAATTATCAATTGATGAATTACCTCAGCTTGCTGAAGAGTTACGAGAGTTTATCATCAATATTGTCGCTACCAAAGAAGGGCATCTCGGCGCAAGTCTTGGTGTGGTTGAATTAACCGTAGCACTTCACTATGTATTTAAAACGCCCGAAGACCAATTAATTTGGGACGTTGGACATCAGGCGTATGGACATAAAATACTCACAGAACGAAGAGAAAACTTTCACACAAACAGACAGCACGGAGGCCTCTCTGGTTTCCCAAAACGTGATGAGAGTCCCTATGATGCTTTTGGTGTTGGACATTCATCAACCTCAATTTCGGCGGCATTAGGAATGGCAATTGCTTCACAAATTAAAGGTGAAGACAAACATCATATTGCAGTAATAGGTGATGCTTCTATAGCAAGCGGAATGGCTTTTGAAGGCCTTAATCATGCAGGAGTCACAAACGCTAATTTACTCGTTATTCTAAATGACAACGCCATTGGTATTGATCCTAGTGTTGGTGCTTTAAAACAATATTTAACCAATGTTAAAAAGGGCACTCAAAAACAAGACAATATTTTTGAAGCCTTAAATTTTAATTATTCTGGCCCCATAGATGGTCATGATCTCAATTTGGTTATTACCGAATTACAACGCTTAAAAACCGTAAAAGGTCCAAAATTTCTACATATCATTACCACCAAAGGCAAGGGTCTAAAGCAAGCAGAAGAAAATCAGGTGGTCTATCATGCACCTGGAAAATTTAACGCAAAAACTGGAGAATTAATTAGCAAATCTGGATCCAGTCAGCCAAAATATCAGGACGTTTTTGGACATACCATTGTTGAACTCGCTAAAAAAAATAAAAACATTGTTGGTATTACCCCAGCAATGCCAACTGGTAGTTCGTTAAAATTTATGATGGAAGAAATTCCAGATCGCGCCTTTGATGTTGGTATTGCAGAACAACATGCTGTTACACTTGCCGCCGGAATGACTACTCAAGGTTTAGTTCCGTTTTGCAACATTTATTCTACTTTTTTACAACGAGCATATGATCAGGTCATACACGATGTGGCGCTACAAAAATTGGCTGTTATTTTTTGCTTAGACCGTTCAGGTTTAGTTGGAGAAGATGGCGCTACCCATCATGGTATATTTGACATCGCATATTTAAGATGTATTCCAAATCTTATTATTTTCGCTCCAAGAAATGAAGTTGAATTACGTAACATTATGTATACCGCTCAACTTGGGTTGGATAATCCTTTAGTGATACGTTATCCCAGAGGCAGAGGCGTCACAGTAGATTGGAAACAATCATTTTCTAAAATTGAAATAGGTACAGGGAATCAACTAGTAAAAGGCGAAAAGATCGCAGTTCTTAGTATTGGGGCAATTGCCAAAAATGTTAGTGAAGCTATCCAAGATTTTAACGTCTCTCATTATGATATGCGATTTGTAAAACCTTTAGATGAAGCCATGCTACATGAGGTCTTAAAAACACACAAGTCTATAATTACTGTTGAAAATGGTGTTAAAAATGGTGGTTTTGGATCTGCAATCTTAGAATTTGCAGCACAACACAACTATAAAAATAATATTAAAATTCTAGGTATTCCAGATCAATTCATAGAGCATGGAAAAGTTCATGAGCTTCAGTTCGAAGCATCTATTAGTGTTGGGCAGATTAAAAGCGTCATAGAAAGTCTACTATAATCCATTGTGCTTTTTGCTTTGTTCGATCTAATTAATAGTCAGTTCGAAATTATAGCGCTTAAAATGTCATCCCTTTTAATTTTTTATAAGTTAACACCGCATTACTATCAGATAATGAAGCCACATAATGACAGACGTTTAAAAGCCTATTATAAAGCTGACTATCATCTATAGTAATTATTTTAGGTAAGGTTTTAACAATGAGCCTATCATAATTTGATGGAGTCCCATCATACACCTTGTTTACTGCAGTAATATAGGTGTCCAGAAGCTTAGTAATAACTTCGTAGCCAGCAATTTCTTTATCTATCACTTCTTTTGACTGGTAAATGTTTTCAATACTTAATTTAAGGATATCATTTATTTGAGCCTCGTATTTACTTTTATCTAATAAGCCTGTAGAGAAACTTCCATTTAAAATCTCTGTTTCATGGGTCATAAAAACACTTACTGCTTCATTAATTAAAGTATTTATTGCCAATGCTCTTAAATAACTTACGCGATCTTGAGTATTCGTTAAGGTGTGATATTTACTTGTATTAATAGCGCCTTTAACCAATTTAATAAGATACTCCAGAGCAAACTCTTCTTGTATCAACCCTAAATTAATCCCATCTTCAAAGTCAATAATAGTATAGCAAATATCATCGGCGGCCTCGACCAAAAAAGCTAGGGGATGTCGTGCAAAACTTACATCATTTCCGGTGCGTGTTTGTTTAAGTCCTAGTTCGTTTGCAACATCTATAAATCCTTCTTTTTCACTTTGAAAAAAACCATATTTTTTGTCTGCAATATGAGCTGTTGCCTTTTTTGGTAAAGATTCCTTAGGGTACTTTGTAAACGCCCCAAGCGTAGCATAACTTAATCGCAACCCTCCCTCTCTGCCTTTTCGTGTTTGAGTTACTATTTTAAACCCATTGGCATTACCTTCAAAGTCGCATAAATCTTGATACTCTTTTTTTGATAATTTTGAACCAAAATGTTTTCCTTTTCCATCAGAAAAAAATTGCCCTATAGCCTTCTCTCCAGAATGACCAAAAGGTGGATTCCCAATATCATGTGCCAAAGCAGCTGAAGCTACAATAGCTCCAAAATCATTAGCTTGAAACCCATGTACTTCTTTTAAATGGGGGTATTTTTCTAATACTCTCAAACCAACTTGTCTGCCTAATGAACGACCTACAACGCTAACTTCCAAACTATGAGTTAATCGCGTATGCACAAAATCAGTTTGGGACAATGGAATAACCTGAGTTTTATCCTGAAGACTCCTAAACTCCGAAGAAAAAATGATCCGATCAAAATCCACTTCAAATCCTAAACGTGTTTCATCTTGTTCTTTTCTTAAGCGTTTATTAGTGTCTCCGTAACGCTTCAAGGAGAGTAATTGTTCCCAAATCATAGTACCATATTAAGCGTACGCAATATAATTATTTTTCATTCATATCGCTTATAAATTGATGCTCCTTAATACTTGTTACATGTTAATTTTATGTTGCCTGATAATGATAAGGTAAGCTATGGGTAACAATTAAATAATGCATTTGGCACTTAGGCTTAACCTGTAATTAACTTCTTCTTTACACTAGGACGGTTTCTTTGTTCACAGAAAACGTACAAAAACTAATGAAAAAATTTACACTATTATTATTAATGTTCGCGGCATCTTTTTCGTATGCTCAAAACACTGGTTCTGTTACAGGGAAATTAACAGACAAAGAATTTAACAATGAACCCCTAGCCTTTGCGAATATTTTAATAAAAGGAACGACAACTGGGACAACATCAGACTTTGATGGGCTATATGCTTTTGACAATCTAAACCCTGGGAAATACACCCTTATATTCAGTTTTGTGGGCTATGAAACTCAGGAAGTAATTACAGAAATTATTGCAAACAACACTATCGAGATTAATATTCCAATGGCCGCCAGCGCAGCATCACTTGATGAAATTATAATTACTACAACTACAAAAAGAGAAAGCGAAGTTGCGCTTTTATATGAACAGAAAAATGCAGTAGTTATTAAAGAAAGTATTGGTGCTGAGAGACTCTCAAAAATTGGAGTCTCTAATGCCGCAAATGCAACAACAAAAATATCCGGCGTCACAAAAAGTGAAGGCTCCGGAGATATTTATATTAGAGGTTTAGGTGATCGCTATTTATCAACAACCATGAATGGTCTACCAATTCCTTCAGATGATATTGAAAATAAAAACATCAATCTTGGATTATTCTCGACAAATCTGATTCAGAATATTGCAATCAGCAAAACCTATACGACTTCTGGATATGGAGATCAAACTTCAGGGAATGTAGATATCACATCCAAATCATATTCTAAAAAAGAATTCACAATAGGCTTAAGTACTGGAGTTAATTTGAATGTTACAGGTCTTGATAGCGACTTTAAAAAGAGCATTATCAGTAACGATGTTAGTCTGGGATTTCATAAAAAACAATTTGCAACCGTAGATTTAATTACCAGACAAGGTTGGGATCCACTAACCCAAGGGAAATCTGCTAACTACGGGATTTCATTATCTGGTAGTAGAAAATTTAAAATACTTGGTAAAGATCTTTCTGTTTTTGCTGCTGGGTCACATACAAAATCGTTTGAGTATCAAAATGGAATCTTTAGTAATTACAGATCCAACATCTTAGATAACGCATTTACAGATACCGAATTATTTACATCAAATACCAATACAACAGGGTACTTAAATACCAAGCTAAAATTAAATAACGATCATAAGATTGCCTATAATTTATTAGCTGTAAATAAAGGTATAGATAATGTATATGAACAGGGAAGAAATGGTTTGGGATATGTCTTTGATCAAGACCCGCAAGAAGAAGGGGCCTTTGTGAGAGACCAAAATTTCAAACAAACAACATTGTTTGTAAACCAATTAATTGGTAACCATAACATTTCAGAAAACAACAGGTTGAATTGGGCCGTAGGATACAATTTTGTTTTAGCCGAGGAACCAAACAGAATTAGAAACGAAGCTAATATTCTTGATGCCAATACTGTTCAATATGCACATGTTGGTGATTTTCAACAACGAAAATCAAGTCAAAAAATTGAAGACACTGAATACAATGCCTATTTCCTAGATGCCATTACATTTGGAAAAACTGATGAAGATGAAATCAAACCATTCAAGCTGAATTTTGGTGCAAATTTCCGTAAAAAAGAGCGCCGCTTTAATTCTTTGTTTATTGGCGTACGAGCAAGAGGATTCCAAGTAGCTACTGTAGATCATTTTTCTAATACATTCATACAAAGCAACTTTGATAACGGGTTATTCCTAAGAGAAAGAGATGCAGATCGCTATAATGCTGACTTAAACATATTTGGAGGCTTTGCTAGTTTAGACTTTGGCATTAACAAAACATTTTCTGGAAACATTGGCCTTCGATATGAAAAAGACGAAGTAAAAGTCTTATGGGATGTAGCAAACTATGTTGGTCGCGTCGGTTCTATCACAAAAGACTATGCCGAAATATTTCCGAGTACAAATCTAAAATATAAGCTAAACGAAAAGCACTTCTTAAGATTCTCAGCTAGTTTAACACAAACTTTGCCAGAGTTTAAAGAACTAGCGCCTTTTGAATATGTCTCTCCTACAGGACGTGTCACAAGAGGAGATCCTCATTTGGAAAAATCAAATGTGACCAATATTGATCTAAAATGGGAGTTTTTTCCAAAGAAAGGCGAGCTAATTTCTGCTGCCACATTTTATAAACAGATCAAAAACCCTATCAACTTAGCGCAAACAAGGGGGTCCTCAGGAATTTTTGAATATGCTAATACCGGTAATATAGCCAATGTATTTGGTATCGAATTAGAAACCCGATTAAACTTGATAGAAAACGAAGATGAAAAAAGCATTCTAAATCTAAATGCTAACCTTACCAAAATGTGGTTTAATCAAGATTTATTGGAAGAATTTCAGTATAAAAACAACACTGAATCTGAGCTCCAAGGGGCTTCAGATTTTATTCTTAATACATCTTTTGGATACAACAGTCAAACAGAAAAAGAATTCATTGCAACCTTAATAGGAAATTACGCATCAGATAAGATATATGCCTTAGGATCTCCAGAAGATTTCACAAACAGTGCTATCCTTTTTAATGATGAAATTATTGAAAAAGGATTCTTTACTATGGATTTGGTACTGAGTAAAAACCTGTCAGACAAATTACTTTTAAAGTTAGTAGGCAGAAATCTTTTAAACCCTAACATAGAACAAACACAGTTAATAAGAAACATAAACACCTCTTCTACAACAAATGAGATCGTGAGTTCATACAAAAAAGGAAGACAATTTAACCTAAGCCTTAAGTATAGTTTTAATTAACCATTAGCTAACATAAGCTCGTGTTTACCAAGAAAACGTAACCTAGGTTTAATATTCACTTAAAGCAAACAAAAGACAAGAGTCTTTCCTTTGATTAACAATAAAATTATAAAAATAAAGATGAAAAAATTAGTCGTAAAATTATTAAGTATAATAGCTGTTTTTGCTACGCTTACAATAACTAGCTGCAGTAGTAGTGATGATCCAAATCCTATTACTCCCCCTGAAGCCCAAATTATAGAGAACTTGAACGCAGGTATAATGAAAGGGACTTTAGAAGAAAGTTTCACCCTAAATGCAAGCACACAATATGCGCTAACTGGACAATTTATTATTGCTGATGGTGCTGTACTAAACATCCCGGCTGGCACCAAAATAATTGCTGATAATGGAGGTACTGACGTTTATCTTGCTGTTTTAAAAGGCGGACAAATTAACATCAATGGAAATCCTTCAAATCCTGTAATTATGTCCTCTGCAAATGGTAACCCAGGAGATTGGGGTGGGTTAACAATTTGCGGTGATGCAACTACTACTGCAGGAATTGATGCTGAAGCTGAAGTTGGAGGATTCTTATATGGAGGAACAAACAATAACGATAGTTCTGGTATCCTAAGGTATTTACAAATCACAGGTACTGGAGCACAAATTAACCCTGAATCTCAATACAATGGTGTCTCATTATATGCCGTTGGATCGGGAACACTTATAGACAATGTTGCTGTAATTAATGGTTCTGATGATGGTATTGAGTTTTTTGGAGGAACAGTTTCAGTTTCAAACCTATACTTAGAAAACAATGATGATGATTCTATTGACTGGACAGAAGGCTGGAATGGAACTATTGACAATGCCTATATTTCTCATACTCTTGCAGGTTTTTCAACCGTGTTTGAAGGTGATAAAACTAACCATAATCCTAAGTTCAATAATATTACCGCAGTTTCTACAGTTGGTGGTACTGCTTTACAATTCAAAAAGCAATCTGGAGCAACCATAACTGGTTTGTCTTTGTCTGGATATGATGTTACTATCGATATGAAAGATGACGGTCCTTTAGAAAATGTAATTATCGAAGGGCAATCAGCCAACCCAAACTTAAATTACACAACACCTCCTCATACTGTTAGAAATGATTTTCCATGGGTTAATTCAGAATTAAACTTTGGAAATAACATATTACAAGGTGCGGTCTCTGGAACTGTTACTTTAGATGCAAGCATAAATTATATCCTTAATGCTTCTTATATTGTTCAAGATGGTGGTAACCTTATAATTCCTGCTGGAACAAAAATTCAAGCAAGAGATGCTGGTACGGGAGTATATATTGCTGTGTTAAAAGGAGGAACAATTGATATTCAAGGAACCGCAGATAATCCTGTAATAATTTCTTCTGAAAATGCCCTTCCAGGCGATTGGGGAGGACTAACCATTTGTGGAAAAGCAACAACCACTGCAGGTATAAATGCCGAAGCCGAAGTTGGAGGTTTCATTTATGGTGGTACGACTGACAATGATAGCTCTGGAGCTATTAAATACTTAGTGATAAAAGGAACTGGCGCCCAAATTAACTCAGAATCTCAATACAATGGTCTTTCATTATACGCTGTTGGATCTGGAACAACTATTGAAAATATATCTATTATTAATGGTGCCGATGATGGCGTTGAGTTCTTTGGTGGAACTGTTTCTGCAACTAACATCTATTTAGAAAACAATGAAGATGATGCTGTTGACTGGACTGAAGGCTGGAATGGAACAATTACAAATACTTATATTTCTCACACTAAATCAGGTTTCTCAACTGCATTTGAAGGAGATAAAATAAACAACAATCCTCAATTTGTAAATGTAACTGCAATTTCTACCGTAGGTGGCACTGCTTTACAATTCAAAAAACAATCCGGTGCTACCGTCACAAATTTATATTTAAGTGGTTATGATACTAACATTGATATGAAAGATGAAGGCCCGTTAGTTAATGTACAAATTGATGGTGCTGATGCAAATACTGAGGTAGATTATAACTTAGGTACGCAAGTTGATATATCGGGATGGGCTTGGAGAAACACCAATTTATAATATTAATTAATTGCCCTAAATAAAAAAAGCATCCTTAAATTAAGGATGCTTTTTTTATTTGTTTCATTATATAATACAATTACTTACTACGAAAAGCAAGGGTATCTTTGATCTCCCATTTCGAAACATTCACAATTGCATTATTTGTATAATCTACTTCTTTTAAAGTTTTATCATTCCAATAAAACCATTTGCCGACCTTTTTCCCATTATCATAATTCGCCGAAACTGTTTTCTTGCCTTGTGCATTAAAAGCTAACCATTCTCCTTGTAACTTTCCATCTAAAGTATAAGCCCCAGTTTGGCTTATTTCTCCATTGTCATGATAATACGTTACATCAATGAAATTGGTGTTTTCATTAAGCTTTAATTCTCTCTCTTGCTGTGCAAAAGAAACCGCACTAACTAAAAAAGCAAATAAAAAAAATGTGTTCTTCATAATTATGGGGTTTTTAAAATTATTATACTCAAATATAAGTTTTATTAACATTAAATCAATGATTACGTAACATTAAATTAACATTGAAAATTTAAATATTTGATTTACAGAGTTTTAAAAAATACCCAAGAAGCTTAATGTTTAATTAATACTAGCATTACAATTACATTAACTTGAAATTGCATATTTGCTATGTCTTAAGACAAAATGTTTAGTATTTCATATAATCTATTAGTTTTTGTCGACTACATTATCATGAATTCTATAGACTGCCTTTGGCCAAGGCAGTCTTTTTTTATTAAAATCATAATCTTTTGGAAACATTGAGTTAACATTAGTGTTAGTTATTTGCAGCGACAAAAAACTAATAATTATTATGAAACTTAAACTAACGCTCACAGCTTTAGCTCTTTTTACTTTTGCATTTATTAATGCCCAAGAAATACCTTCACCAAAATTTGGCAAAGGTCTTTTTAACCTTGTAGGACAAGACAGTACTTGGACTATGAAAATTGGTGTAAGAATGCAATTTCTAGCTATCTCAAATTGGGATAGTCAGGATAGTAAACTTATTAACCCAGAAGCAAACTTTTTAGTTAGGAGATCACGTTTAAAATTTGGTGGTTATGCTTTCAGTCCGAAACTAGTCTACAAAATAGAGCTTGGTTTATCAAATAGAGATATTTCAGGAGCCTCAGAATTCACAAGTAATGCACCAAGATATATATTGGATGCTGTTATGAAATGGAATTTTCATGAAAATTTTGTGTTATGGTTTGGTCAAACAAAACTTCCAGGAAATAGAGAGCGTGTTATCTCTTCAGCAAACCTTCAACAAGTTGATCGTTCGCTTTTAAATAAACGTTTTAATATTGACCGTGATTTTGGAATTCAGTTAAGACATCACTTTAACTTATCGAATTCATTTGTTGTTAAGGAAATATTTTCAATTGCACAAGGTGAAGGAAGAAACGTTACTACTGGAAACCTTGGAGGACACCAATTTACAGGTCGTATAGAATTATTGCCTTTTGGTAACTTTACAAGTAAAGGAGACTACAAAGGATCTGATCTAAAGAGAGAAGACAAACCAAAATTTGCCCTTGGTATAGGTTATGATCATAATAACAATGCTGTTAAAAATAGAAGTAATCAAGGGTCATATATGGTAACTGATACCGGTTTTTACGAAACTAATATTAACACCATATTTTTAGACGCAATGTTTAAATACAAAGGATTCTCGTTCATGGCTGAATACGCTGATAGAGATGCCAAAGATCCTTTTGCAAAAAATTCTGACGGAACACTCACTGGTGATGTCGTACAGGTTGGTAAGGGTTTAAACCTTCAATCCGGATATTTACTTAAAAACAACTGGGAAGTTTCTGGTCGATATACTAATGTTAAGCTAGACAAGTCTATTACTGGTAAAAACTTAGAACAACAATACACCTTAGGAGTTTCAAGATATATTGTTGGACACAGCTTAAAGATTCAGTCGGATATTAGCTATTTAGAAGTTGGTGGAGGCACTAATCAATTGATGTATCGACTACAATTTGATATTCATTTTTAAAACATAACAATTAGATAACATTGCACTAAGTTTCACAATAGATATTTGCAAATAATTTTAAATTAATTATGGAAAACATATACTTATTAATGATTGTTGCCCTTGCCATTTTAGCTATTGCTGATTTGGTTGTAGGTGTCAGTAATGATGCTGTAAACTTTCTAAATTCAGCACTAGGCTCAAAAGCTGTTTCTTTTAAAACTATAATGATAGTCGCTAGTGTTGGTGTTGCTGTTGGAGCTGTTTTTTCTAGCGGTATGATGGAAGTTGCACGAAAAGGGATATTCAATCCAGGAGAATTCATGTTTAGTGAGATCATGATCATTTTCATGGCGGTTATGATTACTGATATTCTTCTGTTAGACTTTTTTAATACTGTTGGAATGCCAACCTCAACAACCGTTTCTATAGTTTTTGAATTATTGGGAGCTGCAGTTGCAATGGCTTTAATAAAAATTGGTGCTGATGGCGGGAGTTTTTCTGATGTAGTAACCTATATTAATACCTCCAAAGCCTCTCAAATTATATTTGGAATACTGCTCTCGGTAGTCGTCGCATTTTCCATAGGTGCGCTTTTACAGTGGGTTTCAAGACTACTTTTATCTTATAATTTTGAAAAGAAAGCCACATGGGTTGGTGCGTTATTTGGTGGTATTGCATTAACTGCAATGGTATATTTTATCCTTATGAAAGGGATTAAAGGTGCCGATGTTGCCAAACAAAGTTTTGATATCATAGGAGGCTCAACCATTAAGGAATTTTTAGAAGCTCAAGTATTAGGAATTATTGCCGTTAGCTTAGTATTTTGGTCCATTTTATCATATGTTATTATAAAATTCCTTAAAACCAATATATACAAACTCATCATTATAGTTGGGACCTTTGCATTGGCTTTAGCTTTTGCAGGAAATGATTTGGTAAACTTTATTGGGGTACCAATTGCAGCATGGCAATCTTACGAAGCTTGGGTTGCTGCAGGTGTTCCGGCCAATGAATTTAGTATGGCAATTTTAGCCACTAAAGTACCAACACCAACATTACTTTTACTTGCTGCTGGATTAATTATGGTAGTTACCTTATGGTTTTCTAGCAAAGCCAAAAATGTTGTAAAAACATCTTTAGATTTATCAAGTCAAGGCGAAACAAAAGAGCGTTTTCAACCTAATTTTTTATCTCGTGGTTTTGTAAGAACTGCAATTGCCATGTCTCAAATCACGGCATACATTTTACCTGAATCTTGGCAAGCAAAAATTGAAAAACAATTCGAAAAACCTGTAATTACCTTATCTAAAAATAAAGTATTAGAATTGCCGGCTTTCGATATGGTTAGAGCAGCAGTAAACCTAATGGTTGCTGGTGTACTAATTTCAATTGCCACGTCCTATAAATTACCATTATCTACAACTTATGT
>Ga0105355_10003102_pt1 | contig 14709 bp, 10 predicted proteins | sample GOMGulsemesocosm_2_FD_83508 | JGI IMG/M metagenome (GOLD analysis project Ga0105355, IMG submission 83508) | Methane-oxidizing microbial communities from mesocosms in the Gulf of Mexico - GOM9C Gulf of Mexico | ecosystem: Environmental > Aquatic > Marine > Cold seeps | place: Gulf of Mexico... | reverse complement strand
TGGCACGCACAGTGAAACCACCAGTGAAAAACTCACCTTCGCCGAAATCAACTGACAGCTGGCGGCGGATCTCGTCAGTGAAATAGTCACGCGGCGGCAGCGCTGTGCGGAAACTCTCGAAATTGCCGTTCTGCACCGAACGCAGCGGCTGCTCTACTTCAACCTTGTAAACGGCATCGGAGATATAGCCGTTCTGCATCATTTCGCGCAGCACATAGTCACGACGCTCGGTCAGACGTTCTTTACCGCGCACCGGATGAAACTTACCCGGAGCCTTGGGCAAAGAAGCCAGAAACGCCGCCTCGTGGGGGGCTAGCTCTTCCAGTGTCTTGTTAAAATAGGTTTGCGAAGCCGCTGCCACCCCATAGGAATTCTGCCCCAGGAAGATTTCATTCATATAGAGCTCAAGGATCTGCTCCTTGTTCAGCGTCTCTTCCAGCCGCGCAGCCAGAATGATCTCCTTGATCTTACGCTCTGCCTTGCGATCGCCGGACAGCAAAAAGTTCTTCATCACCTGCTGGGTAATGGTCGAGGCGCCGCGCACATTCGCCCCACGCGACTGCACAGCCTCAATCGCCGCTGCAGCAATACCACGCATGTCATAGCCCTTGTGGCTATAGAAATTCTTATCCTCAGCTGAAATAAACGCCTGTTTCACCAGATCCGGGATCTCATCCGAGGGCGCAAAAAGGCGACGTTCTTTGGCGAACTCATCGATCAACTGCCCTTCGCCAGAATAGATCCGGCTAATGGTCGGAGGCTGGTACTGCGCCAGGGATTCGTGGCTGGGCAAATCGCGCCCATAGATCCAGAACACCGCGCCAATTGTCAGGGCCACCATCGCAATGCCCAGCGTAATGGTACTGAAGATGGAGCCGAAGAATGAGAGAATAAACCTAAGCACTGTACTGCCTTCCTGTGCACATGTCGTCTATATAGGGATGCCAAGGCCAATGGTCAAAACAACAGATGGCAAAAACACGCTGCCTGCCACCGCTGATCCGGATCATCATCCAGCCCAAACCCTAAGCAATCCGCCAAACGACGTTACTGCCGCACCAATGACCTTCGCGTTGTGTCTTCTTCCCGCCAAGCCACCAACCCATTCAGAATACCACGCGCCATTGCGGCACGCCACTCCGGGTCTTGCAGGTTCTTCAAGTCTCGCGGACTGGACATAAACCCGATCTCAATCAGCACCGAAGGAATATCCGCAGCCTTGAGCACCGAAAATCCGGCGGATCGCAACGGGCGTCGATTCATCGGTCCGCCCTGGTTGGCCATTCCCTCGACCAAAGATCGCGCTAATGCGTCGCTACGCGGTTTGGTTTCCTGGCGCGCTAGGTCCAGCAGAATACCTGTGACACGGTCGTCTGTGTCACTCAAATCCACGCCAGCCAACAAATCACTGCGATCATGTCGCTCTGCTAACTTCGCTGAGGCCACATCCGAGGCTTCAGGTGACAACACATGCACCGTCGCCCCATGAGCCAACCCCTCGGACAGGGAATCCGCATGCAACGAAACAAACAGATCAGCCCCGGCCTGATGCGCCAGCGCAATGCGGCGCTCTAGTGACACAAAGTAATCGCCGTCTCGGGTCATCTGCACCTGAAACCGTCCCGAGCGAACCAGGACCTCGCCCAACTCAATTGCAAACCCCAGGATCAGATCCTTTTCCACCACCGTGTGCCCGTCGGCTTCCACCTCGGCACCGGGATCAATACCGCCGTGGCCGGGGTCTAGCACTACCAGCAAGGGCTCATCTGGGCCACGCTTAAGGGGCGCGGGCAAGACCTCCGCTGCGGGCAGATCCCAGCGTGGATCTGATGGTGCCCCTGCATCAGCAGCAAAGGTCTCGGCACTAACCCCAGACAGTTCCAGTCGAAAATCCGCCTGCGCCGTCACCGCATCAATATCCAGCGCCGCGCTTTTGACCGCCATTGGCTCGGCCAGTTGCAGCACCATCCGCGACCAGCCCGGCACGTAGGTGCCAAACTGAACTTGGGTAATTCTCTGGCCCCGCAGCAAAGTTTCAGAGCTTAGCCCGCGCCAGTCCACCTCTTGAAAATCCAGCACCAGTCGCTGTGGATCGTTCAGCGTGAACAGCCGATACGGCACCCCTTGGCTAAGGCGCAGCGTTATAGTCGCTCCACCGGTGTCCAAATCTTCAATCCGGCTGCCTACCGCATCAATGCGGGCTAGCCCGCTGAACCCCTGGGTCTGTGCTTGGGAAGGAACCGCCTGCCCCGCCAACGCCCAAAACAGCGCTATGAGAGTGAAAACTCTGCTCATGTTTCTAAGCCTTTACTGCCATTTTCACCAACATAGGCCAATCGTCACCCGATTAGAACGGCTCCTACCGATTGCAGCCAATAATCACCAATAGGGCGCATGACATTAAGGCGCTTTGCACTAATGCCGCGCCGCCATGAACGTCTCCAATCGCGCCAGCCCTTCCTCGATATCAGAGGTGGACCGCGCATAGGAAAACCGCAGTGTGGTCGCTCCACGAACAGGGTCAAAATCCAACCCCGGCGTCACAGCCACCCCAGCCTGCTCAAGAATTTCAGCCGCAAAGGCGCGACTATCGGACGTCAGATCCGAGACATCTGCATGAACGTAAAACGCCCCATCTGGCGGCGCGATCTTGGTAAACCCTGCTTTGGGCAGCCCTTCAAGCATCAATTGCCGGTTACGCGCGTATACCGCCAGATTTTCACGCATCTCGCCCTGACACTCCAACGCCGCCAGTGCCGCAATCTGACTGGCATGCGGTGCGCAGATAAACATGTTCTGGGCGATCCGCTCAATCACCCGCACATGATCCTCGGGCACCACCATCCAACCTACCCGCCAGCCGGTCATGGCAAAGAACTTGGAGAACGAGTTGATCACATAGCACTCGTCCGTCAGTTCCAGCGCTGTGACTGCCTTGGCCTCATATTCCAGCCCATGGTAAATCTCGTCCGAAATGAAACTGGCGCCCTGATCCTGCGTAGCATCAATCAGCGCGCCCATCGCGCCGTGGTCCAGCATGGTTCCGGTTGGATTGGCGGGCGAGGCAACCATTAGCCCGGCCAGATCCAACCCGGCAAGGTCCGCCGCCACTGGCTGTAACCGGTTTTCTGGCAATGTCTGGATATCCACCGGGGTCATCCCCAGCGCTTTTAAGATCTGCCGATAGGACGGGTATCCAGGGGCGCCAATCCCAACCCGGTCACCACTATCAAACAGCGCGGTAAAGCTAAGAAGAAAAGCGCCCGAAGATCCCGGCGTCACGATCACCCGGTCGGGATTCAGATCGACATTGTACCATTCCCCATAAAGCCGCGCGATGCGCTGCCGCAGCGCTGGCAACCCCAGGGCCACGGTATAACCCAAAGCATCATCCTCAAGCGCATCCGCCAAAGCACGTCGAGCGCCAAATGGTGCGCCGGTCGATGGTTGGCCAACCTCCATATGAATAATGTGGCGTCCTGCCTCTTCTGCTTTGCGGGCGGCCTCCATCACATCCATCACAATGAAGGGATCGACTTTTGACCGGGTTGAGTTTCGCATTTTGATCTCCCATGGTGCCGTCATGGTTATTGACCGTTTATATCGGCTGGCGTCAATCCCGGCCCTGTTGTTGAGCGCAGTCTTGGTGGTTGCGTCAGCACTGCCCTCGGCTGCGATCACCTTGCTGCGCGATGCAGACATCGAATATGGATTGAATAAACTTGCAGCCCCTGTGCTTAGCGCCGCCGGGCTGAACGCCAAACGCGTGCGTGTGCTGGTGGTCAACGATTCCAGTTTCAATGCCTTTGTTATTGATTCGCAAACCATCTTTGTGAACTACGGATTGATCTTAAAGGTCACCAGCCCCGAGATGTTACAGGCAGTTATTGCACATGAGGCGGCCCATATTGCCAATGGCCATCTGGCCCGGCGTATGCAGAATATGCGCTCGGCTAACTCAGCTTCGGGGCTTGGCATCGCACTGGCGGTTCTGGCGGCGGCGGCCGGAGCTGGCGAAGCGGCTGCCGGCATCGCCATCGGCACTCAAAGCTCGGCTTTGCGCGCCTTTCTGTCCCATACACGGGCCGAGGAATCCTCGGCCGACCGCTCAGCTGCCGGATACTTGACCCGCGCCGGGATCACGCCTCAGGGTCTGGTTGACCTGCACCAGATTTTTGCTGGCCAAGAACTGCTGAGTGCAACCAATCAAGACCCCTATATGCGCTCGCATCCGCTAAGCCGTGATCGCCTTCGCGCCGCCAAGGCCTATGTTTCCAGTTACAGTGGTCAAAGCGCGTCCAATGCCGAGGCCAACTATTGGTTTGCCCGCACCCGTGGTAAACTTTCTGCATTTATCCGCTCGCCAAAATGGACCAAACGTCGGGCCCATGAAGAAGCTGCAAAAGATGTCCAACTCATGCGCGAGGCGGTATCCTATCATCGCCAGCGCAATTTGGAAAAATCCCTGAACGCGCTGAACGGTGCCGTAGCCCTGCGGCCCAATGATGCCTTTTACTATGACCTCAAAGGTCAGATTTTGATGGAGAATCGCCGCTGGAATCAGGCTCTGAGCGCCTATCGCCATGCCGTAGATTTGGCACCATCAGAACCGCTTATCTTGGGCGGTTACGGCCGCGCATTGCTGGCAGCGGGTCAACCCAAACAAGCCATCAAAGCAATGGAAATGGCCCGCGCCCGTGATTTTCGCGACGCCAGACTGCTGCGAGACATGTCCTTGGCCTATGCCAAAACCGGGCAGACCGGCATGGCAGCTCTGGTCACCGCTGAACGATATGCCCTGCAGGGCCGGATGGATGACGCTGGCCGTCACGCAAAACGCGCCAGCGCTTTGCTGCCCCGCGGCTCTGCCACTTGGCGTCGGGCACAGGATGTGCTTGTTGCTGCTGAACAGTACCAAAAGAGGAATAACAAATGATCCGCTTTCCCCGTGCCCTTTCGGGTGTTGCAACCGCGTTGGCACTGCTGACCGCTCCAGCCCAAGCACTTGACTTGTCTAACATGAGCAAGGCTGAACGCGCCATATTTGGGGCCGAAGTGCGGGCCTATTTGCTGGAAAACCCCGAGGTCATCATCGAAGCGGTGAACCTGTTGGAGCAGCGACAAGCTCAGACTGAGGCCGCTCAAGATGAATCCCTGGTCGCAGCCAATTTGGATGAGCTGCAAAACGACGGTTATTCCTGGGTCGGCGGGAATCCGGACGGTGACATTACTTTGGTTGAATTCATGGATTACCGCTGCGGCTACTGCCGCCGTGCCGCCCCCGAAGTGGCACAACTGCTAGCCGAAGACGGCAATATTCGTTTGGTCATCAAAGAATTTCCAATCCTGGGTGAGGCCTCGATGACGGCCTCTCGCTTTGCGGTTGCCACTCGTCTTGTCGCTGGTGACAAAGCCTATAAACAAGTGCATGACGCGCTAATCGAATTCGGTGGTGAACCCAACGACGTGTCGCTGCGACGCTTGTCCGAAGGTCTGGGCCTAGATTCCGATGCCATCATGGCACAGATGGATTCCCCTGAAATCACTCAGGAGCTGACCCAAACCCGCGCTTTGGCACAACGGATGAAAATTTCTGGAACGCCGACTTTTGTTCTGCAAAGCGAACTGCTTCGAGGGTATCTGCCAGCCGATCAGATGTCCGTCATTATCGCAGAAATTCGCGACCAACGCGGCTGAGATCGGTGTTGGGTGCGTGCTAGCACGCACCCAACACTCTCAGCCAGATCAGATTACTCCGCAGCCGCTAAATCCAGCGCTGCAGCTTTTTTCTCGACCTCTTGGACAATGTGCTCAACCATTTGGTCGTTGCTCATCTTGTGACTGGCCTTGCCTGCAAGATAAACCATGCCTGCCCCAGCGCCGCCGCCAGTAAATCCGATGTCGGTCATCAGCGCTTCGCCCGGGCCATTCACCACACAACCAATGATCGACAAACTCATTGGGGTCCGGATATGGGCCAGCCGTTGCTCCAGGGCCTCGACCGTCCGGATCACGTCAAACCCCTGCCGCGCGCAGGACGGGCAAGAAATAATATTGACCCCACGGTGGCGCAGACCTAGTGACTTCAAGATTTCAAAGCCAACTTTGACTTCTTCCACCGGATCCGCACTCAGTGAAACCCGCAGAGTGTCACCAATGCCCATCCACAGCAGCTGACCCAGGCCAATCGCCGATTTGATGGTACCCGAGACGAATCCACCAGCCTCGGTGATGCCAAGGTGGATCGGCGCATCAGTGGCTTCGGCCAGTTGCATATAGGCCGCTGCTGACATGAACACATCCGACGCTTTGACCGAGATTTTGTAGTTATGAAAATCGTGGTCCTGTAGAATGCGGATATGATTCAACCCGCTTTCCACCATAGCATCCGGGCAAGGTTCGCCGTACTTCTCCAGCAAGTTCTTTTCCAGCGAGCCGGCATTTACACCGATACGGATAGAGCAATTATGATCCTTGGCCGCCTTGATCACCTCAGCGACCCGCGCCTCGTTGCCGATATTGCCGGGATTGATGCGCAAACAGGCTGCACCAGCCTCGGCCGCCTCGATGCCGCGTTTGTAGTGAAAGTGAATATCGGCGATAATCGGCACCGGACTCTCTGCGACGATCTGTTTCAGAGCCTTTGACGAGGCCTCATCCGGGACTGAGATCCGCACCAGATCGGCGCCTGCATCAGCCGCGGCCTGCACCTGCGCAATAGTTCCGGCGACATCTGTGGTCAGAGTATTGGTCATCGTCTGCACCGCAATTGGTGCATCGCCACCAACAGGCACATTTCCCACCATGATCTGACGGCTTTTGCGACGCTCGATGTTGCGCCACGGACGGATATGATTGATCGACATTTTGGGGATCCAGACTAAAGACCAGTTGCCTCTAGATACGCGCTGATCCAATGCGCTGCAATGGCACTCGACAAACGACTGCTCACCTAGGTCGGATTATTCCGAAAGCAATCCTGTTTCGAGTTCGGCCACCATCTTGGCCAAATCACGATCCTGATCTAGGTTGGCAACATCAAACCGATCGGTCACACTATCAATCGACAGCGGCAGGTTTTTGGTCACTTCACCACGACTACCCACTGGTCCAAAATGGGCACCGTCCAAAGCAAAATAAATCGCGCTGCTTTCTCCGGTGCGCAGTGTCGGCGCCTCTTCAGTCGCAGGAATTTCATAGCGCTGACCCGGCTTCATGATCCCTTCAAAGATCACGCTACCATCAGCGGCGCTGACCCGCACCCATGAATCGCGTACAGCAACCATCTCCATCCGCGGAGCGGCCAGTTCGATAACCTGCGGGATCACCTGAGACTGCGGCGCAACGCCAGCCGGGCGACGCGCCTCGGCGAACTCCAGGCTGGGGCGTTCGGGGGCTGCAAAGCTGCCAAAGGCGCTGGGATCGAGAGTTGAGATAGGCGCATCACGCGCCATCAAGACCGGCACGTCCAGCGCCTGGGGACGATACAGGCGGATCAATGCGTCTGCGGCTTGGCCTTCCCCCGCACTGGCGGCATTCAACTCAGCCGCTTGCAATGGATCCAGCTCAGCCAGCACCACTGGTGCCTGTTCCATCGGCGCCATCTGTACCTGTTGCACCTGCTTCAGAACCGTCCAGCCGCCAAAGCCAATGCCGCCAATCAAGGCCAGCAAAATCATGGACGAGCCTAAGGCCCGCGCCTCCAAATTCTCAAGAAAACCATTGCTGGTCGGGGCAAAGGGGGTGTTTGGAGCAGTAAAGGCATCGGTTCTCATTCCGCCCATGCCGGTTGAAATTGGAGCCGGACCAGCGCGCTTACTAGAGGCTTTGGCCGACATGCCGTGTGCAACTTCAAATCCGCTTTCGCGGCAGAAATCGTCAAACACCTGCTCCGGGTCCATGTTCAGATAGCGGGCATAAGAGCGCACATAGCCTGCGATAAAACCGGGAGTGTCAAAAACGGTAGGATCCGAGTGCTCAATGGCTGCTATATAGGAAGCTTTAATCCGCAATTCACGCTGCACGTCCAGCAGTGACTTGCCCATTGTCGCGCGTTCTCCGCGCATCGCATCTCCAAGCCGAACTTCATAGTCATCGAAACTCCGTGGTTCGATGACCTTCTGCGCTTTGGATTTGCGCTGAGTGATGCGCCCAATCATCCCTGCTATCCTATACCTGCCCGCCACATATTCCCAGAAGGCCTAAAGAATCATCCCATCGATTCGATTGCATTCTTTCGTTGACGAACGAATAACACACTCTAAATAATTTTACAGGGGACTAGTGACTTAGCCAGCCAGATCGGCACGATTCAGCGCACAATGCGACCACAGCGCGTCCATTGCGTAAACCAGTGCATCAATTTCCTTTGGACCATGCACCGGTGACGGTGTGAACCGCAGACGTTCGGTGCCGCGCGGCACAGTTGGGAAGTTGATTGGCTGCACGTAGATGCCGTAATCCGACAGTAACATGTCGCTCAGCTTTTGAGTGTGAACCGGATTACCAACGATCACTGGCACGATATGACTACCATGATCGATGATCGGTAACCCCATTCCCTTGAGACGTAATTTCAATATCTTAGCTTGCTGTTGATGCTTTTCACGCAACTCGGGCGCCTGTTTCAGATAGGCAACCGAGGCCGCGGCGCCAGCCGCCACCGCGGGTGCCAGAGATGTGGTGAAAATAAATCCCGGTGCATAGGAACGAATGGCATCGACCATCTTGGCACTGGCCGCGATATAGCCCCCCATAACACCATATGCCTTGGCCAAGGTGCCGTTAATGATGTCAATACGATGAGCCAGGTTGTCGCGTTCAGTCACTCCGCCACCACGCGGGCCATACATGCCCACGGCGTGCACTTCGTCAATATATGTCAGCGCACCAAATTCTTCGGCCAATTTGATCAGTTCTTCGATCGGTCCAAAATCACCATCCATCGAATACACTGATTCGAACGCGATCAGCTTGGGTGCTGATGGGTCATCTGCTTCCAAAAGCTTTCGCAGATGCTCTACGTCATTGTGACGGAAAATCCGCTTGGCTCCACCATTGCGACGCACCCCTTCGATCATCGAGGCATGGTTCAGCGCATCAGAATAGATAATCAGACCCGGAAACAGCTTGGGCAATGTGCTCAGAGTCGCATCATTCGCAATATAGGCCGAGGTGAACAACAGCGCTGCCTCTTTGCCATGCAGATCTGCCAACTCGGCCTCAAGACGCTTGTGGTAAACCGTAGTGCCCGAGATATTGCGTGTCCCACCCGACCCAGCACCGGCGGCATCAACCGCTTCGTGCATCGCGGTCAGCACCACTGGGTTTTGCCCCATGCCCAGATAGTCATTGCCACACCAGACAGTAATGTCCTGCAGGCTGCCATCCGGCCGGGTCCAGACCGCATGCGGAAACTGGCCATTACGGCGTTCAATATCGATAAAGGTCCGATAACGACCCTCTGCATGCAGTTGGTCAATCGCTGTGTCGAGTTTCGCGGTATAGTCCACCGGTATCTCCATAGCTAATCCCGGCACCCCGGAGTTAAGGCGACTGTGCCGTATTCACGTTTGTGAATAGATAACTTAAGCGCCCGTTTCGATCAACCACATACGTTCGGTCGAACCGTCGCAGCCTTGATGTGGATCAAATAGACCTTTGTTGGGACCTCGGCAAGAACAGCAACGGCCTGATATTGCCTTTATGCGCCATAAATTGACGTCGATGGGAAGGGGCTGATACCTATCGGAGAGCTGATCCCCCTGCCCGCGCCGGGCTCTGGTCCCCGACCGATGCCACTGCTAGGCTTGAACTCAAACCACTTCGATATTCAGGAGAAATTGATGTCGCTTGATGATGTACTGGCCCAGATTGACAGTAATTTGGATACTGCCACCAACCACTTGATGGATTTGTTGCGAATCCAGTCGATCTCTACTGATCCGGCCTACAAGGCCGAGTGTGACAAAGCTGCAGATTGGCTGGTAGCGGATTTGAAATCCATCGGTGTAGATGCCGCTAAACGCCCGACCCAAGGCCATCCAATGGTTGTTGGCCATATTGGCGATGATAACAGCGATTTGCCGCATGTGCTGTTCTATGGCCATTACGACGTGCAGCCGGTTGATCCATTGAACCTGTGGACCAGTCCGCCGTTTGAGCCCAAACTTGAAGAAACAGAAAATGGCACTGTGATTCGTGGCCGCGGGGCATCGGACGACAAAGGACAGCTGATGACTTTCGTCGAGGCCTGCCGCGCCTGGAAGGCAGTGCATGGCACCCTACCCTGCCGCATCACCTTCTTCTTTGAAGGCGAAGAAGAATCCGGCTCGCCGTCGCTTATACCCTTCATGCAAGACAACGCCGCCGAACTGAAGGCCGACATTGCGCTGATCTGCGACACCTCGATGGTGTCACGGGGCGTCCCTTCAATTGCGTCGCAGCTGCGCGGTATGTTGAAGGACGAATTCACCATCATCGGACCACGCATCGATCTGCATTCAGGCCACTACGGCGGACCCGGCCTGAATCCGCTGCGTGAACTGTCGCGAATCGTTGATAGTTTCTACGACCAGCACACCGGGCGTGTAGCGGTTGAAGGCTTTTACGAGGGCGTTCATGAAGTCCCTGCCGACCAGCTGCGCCAGTGGCAAAACAGTGGCTTCAACGAATCCGACTATCTGAACTCGGTTGGGTACAGTCAGGCACACGGCGAAAAGGCCTATTCCACCCTGGAACAACAATGGTCGCGGCCGACATTGGAAGTAAACGGGCTGTGGGGCGGCTATAACGGTGCAGGGTCCAAGACTGTGATTCCATCCCAAGCGCACTGCAAAATCACCTGCCGTCTGGTCGGCGACATGGATCCCGATGTCCTACGCGATAAAATCCGCACCCATGTCGGTGCCCAACTGTCTCCCGATGCCAAAGTGGTCTGGGATCAGGATCTCGAAGGATCGCCTGCGTCAGTGATGAACATCACCCGTCCTGAGTTCGAGGCGGCACGTAGTGCGCTATCGGATGAATGGGAACGCGAAGCCGTGTTCTGCGGCATGGGCGGATCGATTCCAATCGCCGGATTTTTCAAATCCGTACTGGGGATGGATGCCATGTTGGTTGGTTATGCCAATGAAGATGACGCCATCCATTCTCCCAACGAGAAATACGACCTCAAGAGCTTTCACAAGGGCATCCGTTCGTGGGCGCGCATTCTGGATGCACTGACAAAATAATTTCTGGCCGGGTGGCATTTTTTTGCCGCTCGGCGCTTCAGGCTGCTTACACTATTTTGTTCAAGTGCCCTGCCCAACGGAGACTGTATTGACCAACGACACCATCGACAGCCTTCGGCACGTGAACAATTTGGACATTGCCTATAGCATGACCGGCACAGGCCCGCCTTTGCTGCTGCTCCATGGTTTTCCACAAACCCGTGCCATGTGGAGCGCAATGAGCCCAATACTCGCCACATCCTTCACCGTCGTCACCGCCGATCTTCGGGGATATGGCGACAGCACCAAACCAAAATCAATGGCGGACATGAGCTTTCGTCACATGGCGGCCGATCAGCTGGCCCTGATGCGCAGCCTAGGCTTTGACAGCTTTCATTTGGCAGGACATGATCGTGGCGCCAGAACGGCGCATAGACTTGCCCTTGATGCTCCTGACGCGATTCTGAGCCTGACGATGATGGACATCGTTCCAACCCATCTGCTGTTGAATGAGTTGAGCCAGGAGGTCGCTCGAACCTATTATCATTGGTTTTTCCTATCGCAACCCGCGCCCTTTCCTGAGCGCATGATTCTTGCAGACCCGGATCACTATTTTGAAAGCTGCCTTTTCGGATGGGGTGGGTCACAGCTATCTGATTTTGACCCTGATATGTTGGCTGCCTATCGCCTCAGTTGGCGTAATCCTGATTGCGTGCACAGCATGTGCAACGACTACCGCGCCGCGATAGACATTGATTTCCACCATGACGCATCAGACCTAGCCAAACAGGTGTCCTGCCCAAGCCAAATATTATACGGAGCGACCGGCCCCATGGCGCAACGATATGACATGGTTCAGGCTTGGGCACCGCATCTTAGCAACATGACAACGCAAGCCATCTCTGGCGGCCACTTCTTTGTCGACCAGTTTCCCGAAGAAACAGCAGCGGCATTGCAGGGTTTTTTACAACCCGACGCCCCTAGCGCGTAGAACCGTTTCGCACAGGACACCCCAGCAGTGTGCCTGCGGCCCGCTGCGGTGGCGCACTTTCGGCTACTGGGGTGCCTTGGCGAGGGGAGGAAGCCGCTAAGGATCAAATGACGTGTCCAGCTCGACCCCTTCTTTGACGCCATGCCCAGACTTGGTGTCATAGGTATCCTGTTGGTCCTGCCAGTCTTTGGTCTCGTCAGTCCAGAACTTGGCCAAGTCACCCTCGAGTATATCAGTGCTGGTCAGCGATGCTTCGAGATCCGCAACACATTTCTTGAAAATGTCGTGGTGATTGTTCTCATGGGTATTGAGCTTTTTCCACATCGTGTCCCAGGTGCCTTTTTGGCCCTTGTTGCCTTTGCTGTAGTCCTTCCATTTGGGCATGATGATTGTCGGCTTGCTGGTCAGCGTGAAGACATCTACGTGACCATCCAGTTGAAACGTCGCCTTATACTTGGCATTTGACCGGTAACGCCCCCAAAAGGCTCGTTTCTGCAACGCATTGAACACCGCCTCGATGGTTTTCCCCGCAACCGTATAGGTCGAAGGCTTGGGCGCAGGTATGGTTTTCTTGAAGCTGGCCGGGTCAGGATCAATGTATTCAAGCGACACGCCAACCGTGTTGCCATTCGACGTTTTGCTGGCGTAGTCCGCCACTGCTTTAAAAAAGGCCGTCTTGGCCGCCTTGGTTTCAACAGCAAGCCCAGCCTTGTCCAGCTCTTTATCCTTTATTGCAGCCGTAAACTTCGCCACCGCCTCTAGCATCAGTGCATGCAGGCTGGACAGGTACGATTCCAACGCTTTGATCATCCGATCCCATTCTGCTTGCCTCGTTTTGGTGCTTTTGGCGTATTCGGTCCATTTGGGCAGGTTGGCCACAGGTTTCAGCGCCACGGTGATCTCAGTCACCTTCTTCGACTTGTCGAACTTGGCTGAGAACATTGGTGCTGCCGTATAGCTGCCCCAACTGGTTTTCTTGTCCAATGCGCTCTCTAGGGTCTCCATATCAATGCCAGACACAGAAAACGTCTTTTTCGATGGTTTCGGGATCTTGGTTTTAACAGTAATCGCCATGATTGCCTCCAAAGGCGGAAAACACTCGTAAAACATAGGCGCCGAACCATTCGACGCAGAACAAAAGCTGCAGGCCTATAAACGCCAAAACCACCAGCAAAAAACCAATGGGTCGCAGCATCACGTTAGATTAGCATGAAGTGGGCGAACTCGGAAACTCCGAGATTTAGGGAGGAAAGTGGCGCGGTTGACGGGGCTCGAACCCGCGACCTCCGGCGTGACAGGCCGGCACTCTAACCAGCTGAGCTACAACCGCGCGATGACCTTGCGGTCGTTTCCCCTCCGGGGGCGGATCCTGAAGTCCTCAGGATAGGATCGAAAAGAAGTGGCGCGGTTGACGGGGCTCGAACCCGCGACCTCCGGCGTGACAGGCCGGCACTCTAACCAGCTGAGCTACAACCGCGCATTTTCTTCTCACCAGATCTTGCAACCTAGTCCCCTCCGGGGCGGACCTTGTTTTTCCCAAGGCAGGTAAGGCAGCATGGCGCGGTTGACGGGGCTCGAACCCGCGACCTCCGGCGTGACAGGCCGGCACTCTAACCAGCTGAGCTACAACCGCTTGCTACCCATCCAACATCGCTGCTGAATGTTGGGCTGTAATATTCCCAGCACTCGGGCATCGTCAAGCGGTGTTTCGGCTTTTTCTCTGCTTTCAGGCAAAAAAAAACCTGCCGCCAAGCAAGTCTCTGAAATCAAGTGATTACTTTGCCCAAAATTGAGCATGCGCGAACGCCGTTGAACACAAGGTTTCAAACCCGCGACAAAGGAGCCGCCGCTAGGTTTCGATTCGTCCCTTCCCATTGGTCATTCAAGCGGATGATCCGTCTTCCGACTGAAAATCTATGTTTTTTTAAACCTGAAGAACCCAAAGGCGCTTCCAACAGCCATGCCAAAAAGAGCGCCATATAAGAGTCCGGGAAACTGCCAATTCCACCAATTTAGAGAAAATTCTAATGATGCTTTTTTTGGCATTAGCACTCCCTTAGCACCTGTCGGGCCAATGTCTGCCTGCACCTCGGACGGGGTGGCGCGAACGCTTCCGGCCGAACGCAATAGTCAGAAACGACATCAGAAAAATGCCCGTCAGGGCCGATTACGCTGGGTAAAATCCTAGCAGAACAAGGAAACGATATTATGACCAGCATTCTGACCAACAATGGCGCAATGGTTGCTCTCCAGACTCTGCAGTCCGTGAACAACAACCTGACTGATGCTCAAAACGAGATCTCGACAGGTAAGCGAGTTGGCCAAGCCAGCGACAACGCTGCTGTTTGGGCGATTTCCAAGACCATGGAATCCGACATCGCCGGCTTTGAAGCCATTTCGGAAAGCCTCGCCGTTGGTGAAGCGACAGTAGCCGTGGCTTCAGCCGGTGCTGAACAGATTGTGGAAAAACTGACTGAGATGAAAGAGCTGATCGTTTCAGCTCAG
>Ga0105355_10003099_pt1 | contig 14716 bp, 10 predicted proteins | sample GOMGulsemesocosm_2_FD_83508 | JGI IMG/M metagenome (GOLD analysis project Ga0105355, IMG submission 83508) | Methane-oxidizing microbial communities from mesocosms in the Gulf of Mexico - GOM9C Gulf of Mexico | ecosystem: Environmental > Aquatic > Marine > Cold seeps | place: Gulf of Mexico... | reverse complement strand
TTCAGAATAGCGAGTGAAAACTGACTGAATAATTTAACAATGCTGCCTAACTGAGTGAAAAATTGGGTATTTGAAATATCAAAATCAACATTGGGGCTCTATGTGTGAATTTGGGTAAAAACATTAACAAGCTTAGATTAAGATACTTTGTTATAATCAAAGGATTTTCGAAATCTAAACCCTCTACTTAGGAGATATAAAACATGGCAATTAAAGTTGCAATCAATGGTTATGGTCGTATCGGACGTAATGTTCTTCGTGCATTGTATGAGTCAAATCGTACTGGTGAAATCCAAATCGTTGCTATTAATGACTTAGGAAATGCAGAAACAAATGCTCACCTAACTCAATATGATACTGCTCATGGTAAATTTCCTGGTGAAGTTAGCGTTAAAGACGGCGACTTAGTTGTTAACGGCGACGTAATCAAAGTTTTCGCTGAAAGAGATCCATCTAAACTACCTTGGGCTGACCTTGGTATTGATGTGGTTCATGAGTGTACTGGTTTCTTTGCTAGCAAAGAAAAAGCTTCAGCTCATATTGCTGCTGGCGCTAAGAAAGTTGTTATTTCTGCTCCTGGTGGCGCAGATGTTGATGCAACTATTGTATACGGTGTTAACCACGGTACATTAAAAGCATCTGATACTGTTATTTCTAACGCTTCTTGTACAACTAACTGTTTAGCTCCATTAATCCAACCTCTACTTGAAACAATTGGTGTTGAGCAAGGTTTAATGACAACTATTCATGCTTACACTAACGATCAAGTATTAACAGACGTTTACCACCCAGATTTATTACGTGCTCGTTCTGCGACTCAATCAATGATCCCGACTAAAACAGGTGCAGCGGCTGCGGTTGGCTTAGTACTTCCTGCTTTAATTGGTAAAGTTGATGGTTTTGCAATGCGCGTACCAACTATCAATGTATCTGTTGTTGATTTAACATTCACAGCTAGCCGTGACACAACAGTTGAAGAAGTTAACGAAATCATAACTAAAGCATCTGAAGGCTCATTAAAAGGCATTTTGAACGTCAACACACTACCTTTAGTGTCTATTGATTTCAACCATGACCCTGCTTCATCTACTTATGATAAATCTCTAACTAAAGTAAATGGTCGTTTAGTTAAAGTTCTATCTTGGTACGATAACGAATGGGGCTTTTCTAACCGTATGTTAGATACTACAGTTGCATTAATGAACGCTAAATAACGGAAACTCATGCTAAGAAGAACTAAAATTCTGGCAACTCTAGGCCCGGCTTCAGATAAGCCGGGCGTATTGGAAGCCTTATTCGAAGCGGGCATTGATGTTGTCCGAATGAACTTTTCTCACGGTGTTGCTCAAGATCATATTGATAGAGCCGAAAGAGTTCGTGCCTTAAGCAAAAAGACAGGTCGTTTAGTCGGTATTCTTTGTGACTTACAAGGTCCAAAAATTCGTACCGCTAAATTTAAAGACACAAAAGTCTGGTTAGATGAAGGTCAAACCTTTGCTTTAGATATTAACCTTGGCACTGATGCAGGTACTAATGAAGAAGTCGGCATTATCTACGAACCTCTTGCTAAAGAAGTTAAGAAAGGTAGTCGTTTATTATTAGATGATGGCCGCATTGTTCTTGATGTTGTTTCTACTGATGGCAAACGCATTGAATGTACTGTTCATGTTGGTGGTTATTTATCTAACAATAAAGGCATTAACTTACAAGGCGGCGGTTTATCTGCTGCTGCGTTAACAGAGAAAGATAAAGAAGACATCAAAACAATCGGTATTATTGGTGCTGATTTTGTTGCGGTTTCTTTCCCTCGTTGCGCTGAAGATTTACACGAAGCGAGACGTTTATTAGAAGCGGAAAACTGCTATGCAGGTATCGTTTCTAAAGTAGAACGTGCTGAAGCGATTGAAGCAATGGATGAAATTATTCTAGCTTCTGATGTAGTGATGGTTGCGCGTGGTGATTTAGGCGTTGAAATTGGTGATGCTAACTTACCAGCTGTACAAAAACGTTTAATTTCTCGCTCTAGAGACCTTAATCGTGCGGTAATTACAGCAACACAAATGATGGAATCAATGATCGAAAACCCGATTCCTACACGTGCTGAAGTATTTGATATTGCTAACGCTGTACACGATGGTACCGATGCAGTAATGCTTTCTGCAGAAACAGCATCTGGTAACTACCCAGTACAAGCCGTTAAAGCAATGGCTCAAATCTGTGTGACAACAGAACAACAATCTAGCGTACGTGAATCTAAACATCGCTTGGACTGCCAGTTCTCTCGCACTGACGAAGCAATAGCTATGTCTGCAATGTACTTGGCTAACCACTCAAAAGTTAATGGTATTGCAACCTTAACTGAATCTGGCTCTACTGCTTTATGGATGTCTAGAATCAGCTCAGGTTTACCTATTTTTGCATTTAGTAGCCATAAAAAAACATTAGGAAAAGTCACTATCTATCGTGGCGTATTCCCTGTTTATTTTACTCATGAGTCTATGGACCATGCTGATGTAAACAATGAGATTCTTGCCAAGTTAAAAGCACGTAAATGTGCAAAACAAGGTGATACTTTCATTATTACCAAAGGTGATTTGACAGGTACTGAAGGTGGAACTAACGCCCTTAAAGTTGTAACTTTAGGCGAAGGCTTAACACCTTAAGCTTGTTATATTTTATGCTCAGAAAACATCCTGAGCATAAAGTATTAAACCAATTTCACTTAGAACTTGGTTATTGGGGCGCAGTGCTTTAGCCTGCTTTCTTACAAAGCATTGCAGGCTAAAGCACTGCGCCCCATTTACTAAACACTATGTCTTCTTCCCTCCACCCTCCCATTGTTAGCCTATCGCTTAATCCAGCAATAGACTTAACCTATGAAATAAACGATTTAACACACGACCAAAAAACTCGTGCAACATCTACACATTATGACCCAGGTGGCACAGGAATTAATGTTGGCCGAGCCTTAGAAAAATTAGAAGCAAATTCTTTTACCTGCTGCATTACTGCTGGGAAAATGGGTGAATTCCTTCACTCCATGCTAGACCAAGAAATTAGCAATGTAACCACATTGCAAGTCGAAGGTGAAACCAGAATTAACACTACATTGATACAAAAACACCCTCAGTATCAATACGAAGTTAATGCCACCGGCCCTTCTATTACTCCTGCGCAACTAGATGAAATTATCCATAAATTTCTAGCCTTATGCCAACAAGGTATTGGCGTACTAACAGGCTCACTTCCTCCCGGCACCCCCGATAACACCTACCAAAATATCAACCTTGCATTACAAAAACAAGGCGGGCGATGCATTATTGACGCCCCAGTCAACGTAATGCTACAAGCAATACAAAGCAAACCATTTTTGATCAAACCTAATCATCATGAATTGGAAATACTAACAAATAAAACATTAAAAAGTATTGAACAGATAGCTACTGAAGCACGACTAATAGCCAATCAAGGAACTCAATTTATTTGCGTATCCTTAGCCGAAAAAGGAGCTATCCTTACAGGACCAGAAAATAGCTATTATTGTAACTCCCCCACAATCAAAGTTCATTCAACTGTCGGAGCTGGTGATTCAATGGTTGCTGGATTAGCTTATGCATTTTCTCAAAGCCACCCAGCTGAACAAGCTCTAAAATTTGCTGTGGCCTGTGGAGCAGGAACCGCAACACAAAATGGAACACAGTTGTTTCATACCGATAAATTAACAAGTTTATCCGAGCAAATTACAATAAAAACGCTTGATATATAAATCCCTCAACCCCTCATCAGTTTTTTAAAATTTAGAGATAACGAGCGTATTATCACCTTCCAGATCACAACACATCCAATTTAGCATAAGACAACATCAGCCACTTCAAACCCACCCCCTGAAAATTAATTTGCACTCTTTCCTGAGCCCCTTCTCCTTCCATTTGTAACACCACTCCTTCCCCAAACTTAACATGACGCACTCTTTGCCCCATTTTATAAGTGCCCACTTGTTGTATAGATGAGGCCTTTTTCTTAACAGCTGTTACAGGTCTTGTAACATTCGCTCTAATTCGAATTTCCTGAATACATTCAGCCGGAATTTCTTTTAAGAATCGTGATGGTCTTGGGTAGGTTTCTTTGCCGTATAAGCGCCTAGACTCTGCATGGGTAATAAATAACTGCTCCATAGCCCTTGTTATGCCAACATAACAAAGCCTACGTTCTTCTTCTAACCGACCTACATCATCTGTTGATTGTTGCGATGGAAATAACCCCTCCTCCAAGCCGACAAGAAAAACCAGCTTAAACTCCAAGCCTTTAGCTGAATGCAAAGTCATTAACTGCACACAGTCTTCATAATCATCACCTTGCATATCGCCAGATTCTAATGCTGCATGCGCTAAAAACATATCCAATTCATTTAAGTTTTCTTCATTATCTTCATCAAAATCAAATAATCGGGCAGCATTAGCAAGCTCTTCCAAGTTTTCTATTCTGGCTTCGCCTTTTTCTCCTTTCTCCTTTTTATAAGCCTCAACCAGTCCACTTTTTTCTACAATTAACTTAACTTTATCGAATAACTCTTTCCCTTCAGCTTCTTTCCCTAAACCCACAATCAAATCTAAAAAGCCTTTTAATGCATTAGATGCTCGCGCAGTAAGTCGCCCCTGATTAAGCAACTCAACAGCAGCTTTCCACAAGGGTATTTCATCAGTTCTGGCTAAAAAGCGAATATCTTCAATTAATTTTGCTCCTATTCCTCGGGTCGGCGTATTTATAACTCGCTCAAAAGATGCGTCATCATTATGATTCGACATAATGCGTAAATATGCCAAGGCATTTTTAATTTCCATGCGCTCAAAGAACCGTAAACCACCATAAACTCTATAAGGTGTCCCCGTGGTCATTAATTTTTCTTCAAACTGTCTTGATTGGGCATTGGAGCGATACAAAATAGCTACATCGTTGCGAGAACCACCGTCATTTACCCATTTTCTAATTTTCTCAACCACAAAATATGCTTCATCCTGCTCATTAAATGCAGTGTACTCAGAAATTAATTCACCTTCACCCGAGTCTGTCCACAACTCTTTACCCATACGCTCTTCATTTCGTGAAATCAAAGCATTGGCTGATTTAAGAATATTCCCTGTTGAACGATAATTTTGTTCCAGCTTAATTACTTGATGGTTAGGGTAGTGGGATTGAAAATTATATAAATTTTCTATTTTTGCTCCACGCCAACCATAAATAGATTGGTCATCATCCCCAACCACAAATAGATTATCCTTACCTTCTGTTAACAATCGTAACCAGGCATATTGAATGGTATTAGTATCTTGAAACTCATCAACATGAACTTGCTTAAATCTATCTTGATAAAACTCTAAAAGGTCTTCATTATCACGTAATAACTCATGAGCTCTAAGTAGCAATTCAGCAAAATCGACCAAACCAGAGCGATCACAAATTTCCTCATAAGCCTTATAAATCTGTAACTGAGTACGCAGAAAAATATCATTAGGATCGGGCATATGTCGAGCACGAATACCTTCATCCTTTTGCGCATTTATAAACCACATCATTTGCTTAGGCTGCCATTTTGTATCATCTATATTTAAACTTTTGACTAAACGCTTGATGATTCTAAGTTGATCATCAGAATCCATCACTTGAAAAGTTTCAGGCAACTTTGCCTGCTTGGCATGCCGTCTTAATAATCTGTGAGCAATACCATGAAATGTACCTATCCACATGGAATGGGCTGATATATTCAACAAGTCTTCAATACGCCCTCGCATTTCTTTTGCTGCTTTATTAGTAAAAGTAACAGCCAGGATATTATGAATAGACAGCCCCTCCACTTGTACTTGCCAGCCTATCCTATGCACTAAAACACGTGTTTTACCACTACCCGCCCCCGCTAATATCAACATAGGCTGACTAGGAGCAGATACAGCTAAACGCTGAGCATCATTTAAAGAATCAATTAGAAAGTTTTGTTTTTGCATTGTTTATCACTTGCACATTTTTACAAGCTGTGTATATTGGGTGAGTTAAATAGCCCCGTTAAGGGTATCATCAAAAGAATTATAGAGGTGGATACAATGAGTTTTGATTATAAACGTTTAATAGATCGTAAAGTTAATGTCGGAGATAAAGATAAAAAAATGCGTCTAATTTCTGGCTCAACTCTAATATTCATATCATTATTCACTGCAAAAATCATCCTTCTTCTTGTTGGAGTAGTTTTAATAGCAACTGGCTATACTCGCGTATGCCCAGCCTATTCAGCTATGGATAAAAACACTTTAGAAGACGCATAACTTGTAAAGGAGTCAAATTTAATACTTTCTAAAAGTTTGGCTCCCTTACACAAAAAACAAGATCGTATATACTCTATACAAATTCAGCTGTTTATTATGACTGGCTACGCGTATCTAGTCTATAGGTAGCTTTGCTGTACATCACAACAATCCACAGCTAGACAGTGACAAACTTATTCCCAATCCCAGAAAACCACGACAAACGTTTCAGTTTACATAATGAAGTTCATGCTCGTGCCCCAATTACTTTAAAGCTTCCTGTTACAAGCTCATTTATTGCTTTATCTCTCAACAGTGAAGAAAGAAAACTTGAACGCATCCATCTAACAAAATTATGTGATAGATACGGTGTTTCTGGGCCAAAAGAAGACGCTGCTCATTTTCGTGCAACATTAGATTCATTCAAAATCAGCTGGGAACAGCACGCAGAGTTTAGTGCTTATTCTTTTTACGATCAAAACAATACAGAATCACCTTTTTCCAGAGTTGCGTTAGAACAAGTCCCTATAGATTGGCTTAGCCAATTACCAGGAAAAACGGTTGTTGCAGCCCATGCTTCTATTATTAATACTGATACACCATCAGTACCAGACATCAAATCCATCTCAAAACTGTTTTCAGGTAACTGTCTTGTTGGTGCAGAAGTCTCTGGTGGTGCAGCACGCGCATTTACAGACTTTAAAGTACATGCGGATGGTTTTAGTCGCTTCTTAATTTTAGATTCTGAATTAAAACCTGGGCAAGCAGGTCGATTGTTACAGCGCCTTTTTGAAATTGAAGTTTATAGAGTTATGGCATTACTAGCTTTTCCAATAGCTAAGCAACTCACCCCAGAGCTAAACAATGCCAATCAACAATTACTAACCATTACCTCTGCGATGACCCACTCCAAGGGCAATGATAGTGATTTATTAGACGAATTAACCACCCTTGCCGCTCAAATTGAGAACAATATTTCTACGCATCAATACCGTTTTGGTGCAGCAAGTGCTTATTATAGATTGGTTGAACAACGTATTGACGAATTACGAGAAACGCGTATCCAAGGCCTACAGACCATTGGCGAGTTTATGAATAGACGCTTGACCCCGGCTATTAATACTTGTGCATCAACGTCAAAACGTTTCAATTCATTATCAAAACGTATTAATAATGCAGGGCAATTACTTCGTACTCGTGTCGATATGACGATTGAGCGCCAAAACCAGGCACTACTTACCTCGATGGATTTACGGGCAAAAATGCAATTACGGCTGCAAGAAACAGTTGAAGGTCTATCAATAGTAGCTATCACCAGCTACATTGTTAGTTTAATTAGCACGATTACCAAAGCAGCCAATACATCAGAACACATCGATTTAAACCCAACATTAACAACAGGGCTATCCATCCCTATTGTTTTACTTATCGTTGCGCTTGGTGTCAGACGAATTCATAACAAAATTCACACTTGGAACGATGATTAAATAATCACCTGACACAATGCCTCTCTTTATTTTAATGCAATAAACCTAGCTTTCTATCTAAAACCATCTAAACTTGAAAATTAAATAGTCTTTAATAAATTCATTAGGATAGTAAAAACATGGCTTTTCAAAAAACACTTGGGTTACTAGTCCCCTTACTATTTAGCGTAAATACTTGGGCAGATACTCTTAAGATCAAATCCAATCATCCTGATGAATACGTGGTGGCAAAGGGTGACACTCTATGGGATATTTCTGGGCAATTCCTTGAAAACCCATGGCAGTGGCCTAATTTATGGAGCAATAATCCTCAAATTAAAAACCCACATTTAATTTATCCGGGGAATACGCTTTATTTCTCTGTTGTTGATGGCAATCCTCGCTTAAGTTTTTCAAAAAATAATAGGCTCGTACCTCGCATTAGAGAGTCATCTCAGGAACAAGCGATAAAACTTATTCCAACTGATGCTATTTCTCAGTTTTTAGCATCTCCAAGAGTGGTTGGCGAAATTGAATTAGAAACATCCCCTTATGTAATTGATATTGCAGGGGAGCATTTAATTGCCGGCGCAGGTGATAGAGTCTATGTTCGTTCAATCGTAAACCCCAAAAGTCTTGGCTACACTATCTATCGTAAGGGTCAAACTTATATCAGCCATGAAACTCAAGAAATTTTAGGCTATGAAGCTATTTTTATTGCAGATACAACCATAGAAAGATCAGGTGACCCCGCGACACTTCTTATCACTAAATCTGACCACGAAGTTCGTAAAGGTGATCGATTAATGGGAAGTAATACAAATGAGTTAGCACTTAATTTTTTCCCTCATCCGCCTAAAGAAACCATTTCTGCAAATATCATCAGCGTTCTAGATGGTGTATCTCAAATAGGGCAGCATAATATCGTAGTTCTTGATAAAGGCCTTGCTGATAATTTACAAGTTGGGCATGTTTTAGATATATACCATACGGGCAAGGTTGTAAACGACCCATACAGTGGAGTATTAAATGATGTAGTGCAGCTACCTGATGAAATAGCAGGCGTACTTATGGTCTTTCGTTCATTTGATCGAGTAAGTTATGCTTTAGTTCTTGAAGCTAATCAAGCTATTCATCTTTTTGACCAAGCTAAAACACCTTAAGCCCCTACCCACTCCACATAGCCTTCCCTTAATGGGAGGGCTTAAAACTCCAATTACCCATTTATCATTTTCACGTGACCACTCCTCCGTCAACTGATCACCTCAAATTCTGGCTTGCACTTTTAAGAGCCCCTGGCGTGGGAAGTAAAACCTTTTTAAAGTTATTAGACTCATACCCTCCTGAGCAATTATTCTCCCAGCCACAAGCAACACTTTCTGCTTTAGGTTTAAAACAGAAAGCCATTGATTTTATTAAATCACCCGACTGGGAATTAGTTGAAAATGATTTACGCTGGGTTGATCAAACTGAAAATTCAGTTATCACCTTTTATGACCCACTTTACCCTGCTCAATTAAAAGAAATTAGTAATCCTCCTGCCCTACTTTTTACCCGAGGTAATACTCAATTACTCACACAGCCCCAGATATCAATAGTGGGTAGCCGCAACCCTTCACCTCTTGGCCATCAATCAGCTATAGATTTTGCACAATCACTTGCTCAATACGGTTTTACAATTACCAGCGGATTAGCTTTAGGGATAGATGCTGCAAGCCACCAAGGTGCATTAAATGTAAATGGAAATACCATTGCAGTCACTGGCACAGGGCTTGATAGGGTTTACCCCGCTAGAAATAAAGAGCTGGCTACTCAAATATCCCAAACAGGACTACTTATTTCAGAGTTTCCACCCGGTACAACAGCCAAAGCCAATCATTTCCCTAGAAGAAATCGTATCATCAGCGGTTTATGTATTGGCCTGCTAGTTGTTGAGGCAGCCAAGAAAAGTGGCTCTCTCATAACAGCGAGAATGGCTTTAGAACAAAATCGTGAAGTATTTGCTATTCCAGGTTCTATTCATAACCCTTTAGCCCGTGGTTGTAACGCTCTTATTAAAGAAGGTGCAAAATTAGTTGAAAATACTCAAGATATTTTGGATGAATTAGGTGAATATAATCAACAACCTGAAGAAATATTGTCCGAGAGTTTAAAATCAACACTTGACCTAGAGCAGCAAAATCTATTGAATCTCATAATGTTTAGCCCCACATCAGTAGATTGGTTGGTACAAGAATCTGGTTTTTCCGTAGAAGTAATTTCGTCGATGCTTCTAATGTTGGAATTACAAGGTAGTATTGCCACCACCCCAGGCGGCTACATTCGAATTAAATAGACAGGTGCTATGAAAGAAAATATTTTTGATGTCTTAATCTATCTTTTTGAAAATTATTTAGATAATGATATAGACCTAAATCCTGATAACGAAGATATAAAAACTGAGCTATTACAGGCTGGTTTTGAACAAAATGAAGTCAATAATGCTTTTGATTGGCTGGAAACATTGACTGAAAAAAGTAGCATTAAACCAAGTGTTTCTGCTGCATTTAGAATTTTCAGCCCACAAGAAGAAGTTAAACTTGATTTAGAATGTCGCAACCTATTACTTTTTCTTGAACATACAGGCATATTAACCCCTATTACACGCGAAATTGTAATTGATAGGCTTATGGTTGTCGAAAACAAGAGAATAGCCTTAGATGAGCTAAAATGGACTGTATTAATGGTTTTACTAAGCCAGTCAGATGATGATATCGCTTTCTCAAGAATGGAAGATATTGTGTACGACTTAACCCCTGAACTTTTACATTAAATCCCTGTTTATAATATGAGTAAAAATCTTGTCATTGTGGAATCACCCGCAAAATGTAAGACCATTGAAAAATATCTGGGAAAAGATTTTCAGGTTTTAGCATCATACGGCCATGTCAGAGACTTAATCCCCAAAGAAGGTGCCGTCGATACTGAACATGACTTTGCCATGAAGTATCAGATTATTGAACGAAATCAACGTCACTTACAAGAAATTACCAAAGCGGTAAAAAAAGCTGACACATTGTACCTCGCGACTGACCCCGATAGAGAGGGAGAAGCTATTTCTTGGCATGTGTTTGAACATTTAAAAGCTAAAAAGTTACTGAAAGATAAAAATGTACAACGCGTTGTGTTTCACGAAATCACCAAAAAAGCAGTAACAGAAGCTATTGCCAAACCAACAGAATTGTCCATCACCATGGTTAATGCGCAACAAGCTCGACGCGCATTAGATTATTTAGTGGGTTTTAATTTATCTCCATTATTATGGAAAAAAATTCGTAGAGGCTTATCAGCAGGACGTGTACAAAGCCCTGCTCTACGAATGATTGTTGAACGTGAATTAGAAATTGAAGCTTTTGAGAAAAAAGAATACTGGTCACATACAGCTGAACTCAAAACAGAAGACCAAAAATTTAAAGCAAAACTGACTCACTTTGAAGGCGAAAAACTAAAACAATTCAGTATTACTGACGAAGAACGTGCAGAAAAAGTTAAACAGGCACTAATATCAGCAGCTGATGGTAAGTTACTGGTTGAAAAGTTAGAGAAAAAACAACGTAAGCGTAACCCTGCCGCGCCTTTTATTACATCCACACTGCAACAGGAAGCTTCTAGAAAACTAGGGTTTACCACCAAGAAAACCATGATGGTTGCTCAGCAACTTTATGAAGGCATGGAGGTTGATGGTGAAACAGCAGGTTTAATCACCTATATGCGTACCGATTCAGTCAACTTATCTGAAGAGGCTCTTGTTCAATTACGTGAATTAATTACTGAAAAATACGGTAAAGAGAACGTGCCTAAAGAGCCACGTTCATTTAAAACTAAATCAAAAAATGCACAAGAGGCGCATGAGGCGATTCGTCCAACCTCTGCTTTTAATTTACCTGAAAAAATAAAAAGCAATTTAACCACTGATCAATTCAAACTTTATCAGTTAATCTGGAAGCGAACCGTTGCTTGCCAAATGATTCACGCTACGCTAAATCAAGTTTCAGTCGATTTAAGTTGCGGCAGTAAAGACAATATTTTTAGAGCGACAGGCTCTACCATTCATAAACCTGGCTTTATGGCTGTTTACCTAGAAGGTAAAGATGACAGCAAAGAAGGTGATGATAAAGAAAGCTTTCTCCCTCCTATGGAAGAAGGCCGTCCAGTACCTCTTAATGAAATAATTGCCACTCAACACTTTACTGAGCCACCACCCCGTTTTGGTGAGGCTAGCTTAGTAAAATCGCTTGAAGAGCATGGCATAGGCAGACCATCAACTTATTCAGCAATTATTTCTACACTGCAAAACAGAGAATACGTTACTTTAGAAAAAAAGCGTTTTCAGCCAACGGATGTAGGTCGTATTGTTAATAAGTTCCTAACTGAACATTTTACTAAATATGTAGATTACGACTTCACCGCTAATTTAGAAGATGATCTCGATGCGGTTGCGCGTGGAGAGAAAGACTGGGTTCCACTAATGCAAGCTTTCTGGACCCCGTTTACTAAATTAATCACAGAAAAAGAAGAAAGTGTTCAACGTAAAGATGTCACTCAAGAAGCCATTGATGAAAAGTGTCCTGAATGTGGTAAACAACTTTCGATAAGACTAGGCCGTAACGGTCGCTTTATCGGCTGTACTGATTACCCAGAATGCTCATATACCCGTAACCTAAATGATGATGGCACAGAATCTAATGAGCCAGAAATAGTCGAAGGTAGAAAGTGTCCAAAATGTGAGTCTGACCTTGTCATTAAAACAGGTCGCTATGGTAAATTTATTGGCTGTAGCTCTTACCCTAAGTGCAAGCATATTGAGCCGATAGAAAAACCATTAGATACAGGGGTTGAGTGCCCCCAATGCAATAAAGACAATATTCTTAAACGTAAATCACGCCACGGAAAGGTTTTTTATTCTTGTGCTGGCTATCCTAAGTGTGACTATGCATTATGGAATGCACCTGTTAAAGAAAGCTGCCCAGATTGTAACTGGCCAGTGTTAACTTTAAAAACCACCAAAAGACGCGGCCCAGAAAAAGTTTGCCCTCAAAAAGAGTGTAAATATGCCACGCCTTATGAAGGTGACCCTGAAGATATTAATGGACCACAAGAGCCGGCTAAAGGCTAAAGGTTCAAGGCAAAAAGAGCCGCGCCCCACTCTATTGAGTCAGTGGGGCGCTGGCTTTAGCCTGCATGAGTAACTAGAAAAATGCCAGCTAAAGAGACTATGAAAGTATTATTATTTTGACCACCCCCTTTCCTAACACCACCTGATTTTTCAATCAACATGCCAACAAAACCACCCCCATTCAAAATCCGACGCGCCATCCAACAAGTTAACCAAGGTGAAGTCATTGCCTACCCGACTGAAGCAGTTTATGGCTTAGGCTGTAACCCACTGGATGAAGAAGCAGTATTAAAGCTTTTAGCCTTGAAAAAACGCTCAGTCGACAAAGGTCTTATTCTAATAGCATCATCCATAGAACAACTTGATCCTTATCTACAATTAACTGAAGAAATTGTTGCTCGTGTACAAGCTAGCTGGCCAGGCCCTGTTACTTGGATAATACCAGCACAACCATGGGTTCCAAAATGGCTTACAGGAGAACATACCTCTTTAGCGGTCAGAGTAACAAATCACCCTATTGCACGCTTATTATGTGAAAAAAATGAAGGGCCTTTAGTTTCAACAAGTGCTAACACTAGTGCTAAACCACCCGCTATTAAATCATGGCAAGTGGCTCAAAACTTGAAAACTAATAATTTCTTTTTAGTACCTGGAGATGTAGGGAGTTTAAAACAGGCTACACCTATTTTTGATGTTTTAAGTGACCAGAAGCTTCGCTAGAATTTCACGAGATTTAAAAGAACCTACCCCCCTGAAAAAGAAGAACCAGAAGGGGGTATCTAATTTAAAACTTTAAATAACTTAAGCTAAAACCACATTTTACCAATTAAGAATCATCCGTAGACTTTGCCAATTCAAGCAATCGCTGAACCGATTCGTCGTACTGAACCTTACTATCAGACCTTACTGTAGCATGTGCTACTTTCCGTCCTTTTCTTGGTGATTTTGCATACAAATGATGATGAGCATGAGGGATTTCTAAAATACTCTCTGTCGCTGGTAAGCCACCAATAAAATTAACCATTCCTGTATATCCACGCGCCTTAGTTGACCCTAAAGGTAAATCCAAAATAGCGCGCAAATGGTTTTCAAACTGACTTGTCTCAGAACCTTCAATTGTCCAGTGCCCAGAGTTATGTACCCGTGGAGCAAATTCATTGGCTACAAAGGAACCATCTACATCAAATAACTCTAATGCAATAACACCAACATAATCTAATGCTTCTAACAGTTTAATGGCATATTCTTCTGCTTGTTGTTGTAATTTATCGTCAACACAACATTCTGCAACTCGCAAAATACCTTTTTCATGTGTGTTCTCAGATAAAGGATAAAAAGCAACTTCACCGCTCGGCCTACGTGCGGCAATAATAGAAACTTCTCGTTGAAAATTAACAAAACCTTCAACAACACAATCTACCTTTTCAACTGATTCCCAAGCAGCTGCTAATTGCTCAACAGATTTTAAAACCACCTGTCCTTTTCCATCATAGCCCATTCTTCTGCTTTTCAGAATAGCGGGGTAATGGATGTGTTCCATTGCTTGCTGTAAGTCTTCTAAGCTACTGACTGCAGCATAATTAGCTGTAGGTATATTTAGCTGATGAAAAAATTCTTTTTCATGTAATCGATCCTGAGAAACAGCTAAAGCATTAGGTGCGGGGTAAACACGGGTATGTTCAGCCAAAAATGCAGCTACTTCAGCTGGTACATTTTCAAACTCATAAGTAACCACATCTGCTTTTTCAGCAAGCTCTGCTAGCAAAGCTTTATTATTATAATCACCATGCAAATGCTCACAT
>Ga0105355_10003092_pt1 | contig 14728 bp, 14 predicted proteins | sample GOMGulsemesocosm_2_FD_83508 | JGI IMG/M metagenome (GOLD analysis project Ga0105355, IMG submission 83508) | Methane-oxidizing microbial communities from mesocosms in the Gulf of Mexico - GOM9C Gulf of Mexico | ecosystem: Environmental > Aquatic > Marine > Cold seeps | place: Gulf of Mexico... | reverse complement strand
GTGATAAATGCGGCGCACAAATGACGTTACGCAAGGGTCCCAGAGGTGAGTTTTGGGGCTGTCGTAATTATCGCGGTAAAGAGAGTCCAAGTTGTGGCAATACAAAGCAACCTGATGAAATAGTGCTGTAATGCTGATTTGTATATCAGCATTACAATTGCAGAACGTGTAAAAGCCCAATTAAATTTGACTATTAATACCAGACGAAAATAATATTTAATTAAAAAAATCCTGTTGTTGCCATTGTTCGTGAAACCCCATTGCTTTTTGCTGTGCAGGAGTAAGGGTTTCAATATGCTGTTTTACGCGTTGCGGCCATGTAGTTGTCGGTTGAATGCTTTTCATCATATGGCACATCACTATCAAATAATTAAATAATTCTTTTTTGGGTTGATTGTTATCTGTTTCCGTTTGCAAGACGGATCTTAACTTTTTAATATAAGGCAGTGGCTTTACAATACGTCTGTTCCACAAGCGCCCATGATGAGCACAGGTATTTCTAATAAGTGAGATTGCTTGCATTACGCTTTGTAATATCTCCACGGTTGGTAAACCAATATTTTGAGCGATTTGTTTTTTTATGGTGTTATTGGCTGTATTGGTGAACCATTTAGATAACTCACCAAAAGTTAAGGTTTCTACCATCGCCCAAATAGGCGGTAAATAAGGAGTTTGATAGTGATTTTTGTAATGTGTCACAAAAACTTCACTACTGCTTGCTAAATTTGTCGACACTTTTGCTAACATTTTTTGATGAGTCCAAGGATCTTTAAAATTAGTTGCTTCCATAAAAGCGTGAGGATCATTGGTCGATTGTGCTATGGAATTAGCCCATTGAGTGCGAACTGCAACCTCTATACGTTCAATAGCTTCCATTACAATGAGTCGTAGCTTACGGTCAAATATGTATAGGCTGAGTATTTCGTTAAAACTCGTATTTGCATTAAATAGATGATTACGCGAATTATTGCCACTAGGAAGTTGCTCAAACGGGATACAATAAGCACTTAAACGATAATATCCTATTGTATCAAGATAGTGTGTGGCATGCGCTTCATCGTCTATGACTAAACCACGCTCTTGTAGTTTTGATATGTGTTGGCTTGTCGTTAGAGGTAATTTGTTATAGTTAATTTTTTATCAGCCCTAAAACGAGAAACCCCTCGATTTGAGCATCTCTGATATAAGTCGGAGCTAGGCTTGAGGGGTGTTGTTAACTAGTAAATTACACTATTTATAATTACCTTGTAAAGTGATTTTTAAAAACAATTTTACAACTACTATATAGCTAACAAATAACATAAAACAATGGAGTTATTTATTGAGATAATTATTGTTAATTTATATCCCTATTAATAAATTTTATAAGCTAGTTTTGTTATTATTAACCTTCAACCACTTTTTCTGCTCAACATAATCTGGCAATATCCGTTCTACATGCTTCCAGAATTTGGAGCTGTGGTTATGTTCTAGCAAGTGGCAAAGTTCGTGGATTACAACGTAATCAACGACTCTGTTGGGAGCCATCATTATTTTCCAATGAAAGTCGATATCACCTTCAATTGAACAACTTCCCCAGCGCGCTTTAAAGTCCTTAATGTTAATTGATTTTGGTTCAACACCTATTTGTAAGGCATAGCGTTTAGCTTTTTCATTGAGTTTTTTGACGGCCATTTCTTGATACCAATTCCTCAACGAATTACGAATAATATGAGGGAATCTGTCACCTGTAGCGCATGACATAACTAATCTTCCATTAATTAACTTAATGCCTGAGAAAATACCAACATTTATTTTTAATCGATAATTTCGACCTAGATATGAAAAAGCTTCACCGGACACGAACTTTTTGCTGGTGGTTGGCTGAACTTGCTGGTGTAGCGCCAGTTTGTCGCTTAGCCAACTGGCTTTATCAGTTAAAACTTGAACTATGCGTTCGTTACTCAACTCTTGAGGTACAGCGATAGACACTTGACCATCTTTTACGGTTACAGTGGCCGTTTTTCTTCGATTAGAACGTATAACTAAGGCGCTAACGTCATTAATTTGAATATATTCAGGCTCTACAAGGTACTGCTTCAAACTGATTCCAACTTATGGCTAAACTGATTTTGAGCCAACTCAATAAAACGATTTTGAAGGATGTTAACCAGTGCCTTGCTATAAAACGATTGGTCGCTGACAGCGCGTTTAATTTCTTTTTTCATGCGTTTCACTTCGTCCACTTTACTGAAAAAGTCCACAACTTGAGTAGCCTCATCAAACATACGAACTAGCGATTGAGTGATGTCTTTAATTTCGTCATGCACAAGCTCGTCAATCACATCACCGTCTTGTGCCTGAGTAATTTCGGCGACTAATATATTGTAAAAAGCATATTCCGTACTTGATAAACCAATGTCTTGTGCGGCTTGTTGGCGTTCACTGCCAATAGAATCAACCAGTGATAACAGCAATTGTGTTTGTTGATCCCATTGACCTGCATTTTTTTCGATAATATCGCGTAGCCTTAAACTTAAAGAACGATAATATTCAGGGTCGTCACCTAAATTAACACTAATGTGATGTTCAATAGCGCTTTCAATTTCAGAAGCTTGAGATTCTGTCGATTTAGTTTCAGTGACACTCTCTTTGAAATTAGCCGCGAGTAAATCTACTGGTGCAATTTTAGGATCAACGCCAGTACTGAGAATATGTTCGTCCACCAGCTGACGAACTTTTTCACCAATTTCTTTCATGTCTAAACCTTCGTCACGATACAAAGTTTGAGCGCTATGTTTTACTTTACCTAAAAATTTAATATCAGGAATAAAAGGAGCAGCAGCCGTATCAGGCAACACAATATTGAGTTGCTTAGCAAAGCGTTTATACGCTATTTCAAATTGCGCTCGTACCGCTTCGTCTTTCAGCGCTAGAACATAATCATCAACGTCACGTTTATTCTGGTCTTTATTAACAACCTGCTTAAAAAACGACATAGCCCTTGTATGAGCGGCTTTAAGCTTGGGGATCTCATCTTTAAGGCTTTGATAAGCGCCTGCAATGTCATCAGAGGTAAACAGTTCTAACGCTTCAATCAAGTAATTTGATAAACCGAAATAATCGACGACATAACCACAGTCTTTATTTTTGTAAGTTCGATTAACCCGTGCTATAGCTTGCATCAACGTATGATCTTGCAACTTACGGTCAATATACATGACCTGAGCAATAGGCGCGTCAAAGCCCGTTAACAGCATGTCTTTAACGATTAAAAAGGCCGTATTATCAAATTTTTTGTGTTTGTCATTAGTGCCGTGCTTGTCGAGACCAAAGGGTTTAGTGAAATTACTAATCACCTTTTTCTGATGTACTTTATCGGTGTACTGAGCAATGTAAGGTAAATCATTATGATCGCCAGAAATAATGACTTCAGAATTAGGCGCGCCAAGTTCATCTAACGTCTTTTTGAAAACGGTGGCGGCATGTCTGCTACCCACCACTATCATTGCTTTAAACCCATCGGGTAGAACGGTTTCTTTGTAATGCTTTAATAAATCAATACATACCCAACGAATGCGTGCAGGGGCTTCTCTTACTGCACGCTCAACACCATACTTCTTTTTAATTTCTCGTTGTTCATCTTCTGAGTATTCACCGAAATACTCTTCAAATAACGTATCTAGCGATGTACCAGCCACTTCTGTTTTTACTTCTCTGCCTTCATACAAAATTCTGACAGTTGCGCCGTCATCAACGGCTTCATTAATTTTATACTCATCAATATACCCACCAAACGCTTGATCCATTTTTTGCGTTTTAAGTAGCGGTGTACCTGTAAAACCGACTTTTGGCGCATTAGGCAGAGCAGCATTAATCGTCATGGCTAAACCGCCAAATTGAGTACGATGGGCTTCATCGGCCAACACAATAATTTTGTCGCTGGGGTTCAAATTTTCAAACCCACTCGCTACTTTATGTTTACCGCTTGCGCTAGTTTGAGACTTTTCTAAATCAGCAAACTTTTGAACCATGGCGGTCACTAAATCTGAACTGTCTTTTTGAATTAACGATTTTAGCTCTTTAACAGAATTAGCGTTATAAACAGTCTCGCCCTGAGCATCTCTAAAAGTAGTTGATAGCTGCTCGTCTAATTGTGTTCTATCAGTAATAAACACCAATTTGTATTGTTTCAAAATAGGATCACGGCGCATCTTAATCGCCAGCATTACCATCGTCAGCGATTTACCACTGCCTTGCGTATGCCAAACAATGCCGGAACGCTCTTTACGATCTTTGCCATTCTTAAGACGCTCAATAACCTTGTTAACGGCTCGAAATTGTTGATAGCGCGCTACTTTCTTAATGACTTTGCCATCACCTGTTTCATAAACCACAAAGTTTTGAATAATGTCTAAAAAGTTACTTGGCGAAAGCATGCCTGTAATTAAGCGTTGTTGGGGAGTGACATTTGTGAGTGACTGATAAGATGCTGTCTCAGCAACCATATTAAGCGTAGGGTCGTCATTAGCTGTTTCTAACGCATCATCAGGTATTGTTATATTAAGTAATGGCGTTGAATTGTCGGCATGACTTAAAGCGCTTTTAGCAGCGCTAGTGCTGAGTTGTTGCTCTGTGAACGGGTAAGCGTCTTTCCATTCACCATAATATTGTGAATTTGAGCTAATAGTACCGACTTTTGCTTGATCGCGACAGGCTGAAACCATGAGTTGGTTGTACCAAAACAGCTTTTGAGCGCCTTCGCTAACAGAAGCGTTACGAAGATCGGCATAACGGCGTAATTGATTGATACCCTCATTGATTGGTGTCGAAATATAAGGTGATTTACATTCAATAACGACAAGGGGCAGGCCATTAACAAAACAAATGATATCGGGAATGATTTTTTGTTCACCCTCAATTTTAAATTGATTAGTACATAAAAACTCATTGTTACTTGGCACGTCAAAATCAATCAACTTAACTGTTTGGCCTTTGCGGCCTTTGCCAAGATCTTGCTCAACAGAAATATACTGCGTTAACTTTTGATAAAACTCATGGTTATATTCCATTAACCCAGCACAAGAAGGATGTGTTATTTCGCGCGAAACGTTACGTAAGTTGTCATCGTTAATCCACGGGTTGAGCTTTTTAATCGCTGTATTAAGTCGTTTGACCAACACTACATCACGTAAATAGTCACGCTCTTTATTGGCGTGATCTGGCGATAAACTCGCCCCTTGAATATAGTGCCAGCCTAAATCCACCAGCTGATTGATAGCGGGTAATTCAACTTTATTAAACTCATCTTGATTCATTAGGCTTCCGAAACAGTATTAGCGATGTTCTTTATATTGTGTTCTTTCACAGTCGCTAATAAGTGTGATTTATAAGTTTCAATCCGTGCCGAAATTTTTTCTACAGCATTATCGGCCATCAGGTCGCTAAGTGGAACTTCAAAACCTGATGTATAAAAATTAATGTCATCTTCTTTTTTAGCGTTTGGCTCTTCAGTAATAATGGGGTCAGGACACTCTTGATGGATACCTTTATACCAATCGATATCGTTGTTTTTGTAGGGAGTTAACAAATGTATTTTTAGCGTACTTGTTGCTTCAGTGACTGATTTCGGTAAATTCAGCGCGTCAGGTTCGTTTCTAGTGCCATTCGGAATGTCTTTTAATAATATTCCAGAATCGGAAATAACGTGAAACTCAATCATCAATTCACCAACACGCACTTGATTATTATTAACAGCGTTATGAAATATATAGCGTGTGCAATTTGCGGGTAAGAAATTCCAACCCCAATCCATACATGGATTTGATGATTTTCCTACAGGATGAGTGAATTCACTAGATTCCCAACGGTAGAAATTAACGTCTACGGCATTGGCAATATCGTCAATAGTTGGTAATAGTCTTTGATAATAAGCGGCTAAAAGTCGATGTGCTGTTCTTATTTCTAAAAATAAATCGTCATTATTTTTTAGGGTAGTAGCGTCAGTATTCATTATGTCGTCCTTGGCCAAAGTGTTATTACATCAAGGCTTAATGCCTTGTGATCATTGCTTGTTAATGTCGATAATGGATTGTTTTTATAACGATAAAATGTCGTATTAAAGTGATTTAGGTCTTTTGATAAACCAGAGTGTGCTAAGGATAACGATTTGAACGAATTGTTTTTAATCAAATGTTTCCACTTAAAGTTAGCCGTTTTTAATCCGTACAAATGCAGCGCTGCAATAATATCATCAAGAATACGAATATCTTGTGAGGTAATAACGTCAACATTTTCACTTTTTATAGAAATTGAAATCGGATGACGCAATTGAACAATTGAATCGGTAACAGGTTGCCACTTCAATGCTGAAATCATTTGGAGTCGTTCGTCGTTTTCTGCGATTAAGTCACGCGCCCAGCCTTTAGCATTGTATTGCCCAATGCGGCCAATAGCTAAAAAGTATAATGGTAAATAATTTTTATTATCAGATTGTAAGAACGATGCAATTTCTTTGCGCCATTGCTCAAAGTATTGATCGCCCCCTGCTGGTGGTTTTACTTCAATAATTAGATTGAATTCTTTAAAACGTAAAACTAAATCTGGCTCAACAAAGCAACTGTCATCACCTTCGACTAAATCAAACTTAGGCCAAAATTCAATATCTTCAAACTGCTCAAAATCATGCTCGGCTTCGTTAATTCCTAGCCATTGTTTTAATAACAATGCTTGCACAGATGGTGACAAATAAGCAAAACGACCAAATACAGCCGCTGTCATCAAATCTTCGTGGGTTTTAAATAATGAACTCCAGCTAATTTTCTCTGAATCACTTGTTCCAATCCGACCTGCTTTACCGTGTAATACCGCCTTGAGCATTTATTGTCATCCTTGAATTACGACACTCTTAACTAAATATACTCTAGTCATTGAATCCCCAATATTACATGCACTTATAAGACATTTCAGTACTTAAAATTAAATTAATTGGTTTTTGGACTGATTACCCCCGTTTCCCGATGAAATTTAGCTGCAATAATCCTGCTCGTTGGTGAGGCAATAATGCTTCATCCGTATTAACTTAAACTAAGGATTCACTCATGACTAAGCAAAAAGTATCTATGACGAAAGAAGCGGCTCGTCGTATTCAACGTACACAAGAACAAGTAACAGGTCAGCAACCGAAGAAAAAAAGTTTTACAGCTCGTACTACTAGTGCAGCTGAACAGCAATCACAGGAGAAGTAACATGAATCAACATGACGAAGACAACCGCTCACAACAGCTAAACCCAGAACATGATGCTTATTGGCAAAGTCGTGGTGATGATGAACGCCCTGAAGATTGGCAGGAGCAATCAGCAGACGAATAAGGGCTGCCGATGGTTAGAACAGACGTAATAAATTTATTATGTCTGTTCTTTATTTTTGAAGTAGTTGCGATGATTTAATTCATAGTAACTTGGTAGTTGTGATAATATTTTTTTGATTATGGTTTCAGTCTCTTTACTAGATAGCCCTTCACTTGCCAGTTTTTTAATAGCATCAGTTATTGTTTTATCAATACCGATCGCAATTCGACAATAAACTGAAACAGGGTAGAAATCCTCTGTACCTATATGTTGTGATAAATTGCTCAAAAATTTATCCAATTTTTTTACACTTGGTGTTGATTTATTACTGCGCCATTCTTTTAGCAGAGAGTATTTCCTGTCGTTGATTGAGGTTTCATCTTCAGCGTCATTATTATTTTTATTCGGTTCTAATTCAATGAAGCTAGCAAAATCCCTCAATGACATTGCTGGTGTTATTTTCTCAATATGCTTTTTAAGTTCAGTTAACAGACTGCCAAAACAGCTTTTCTTGTCATCATTAATAGCAAAATAATGAATTGAATTACCCAGCAAGCCCATATTTGACGAATGTTCTTGTTCGTTCTTGTCAAAATATAAAATACAACCTAATTCAAAATGGCTAATCATCTCTAAATGAAAATCTAAGGAGAGGTGGTAGTAACTCTCCACAGCTTGTAGGTTTTGTTGTTTGGTTAAATGAGAAGGGTCTGAATATTGAAATAACTCACCAAAGTGACTGAACTGTTGTGAGGGAACTTTTGAATAATGATCCCATACGTCGCGTAAATGTGGCCATTGATCAGTTTTATCTGTTTCGCTAATTTCGTTATTTTTGACTTTCTTTCTAAGGTTCTTTAGAAACGTCATATCATCAGCGCATCGCTGATGAATAAATTGAAATAATGGTGTTAATTCGTGATTGTCTTCATTTGAAGCGGATTTAAAGCTTAAGTCAAACCCTCTGATGGCAATAAGCCAAGAACCTGAATTTGAATGATGTCTAAGAGACTTACCTAAATGCTTCCATTGTTCTAATGACACTAACTTCGTAAATGGGATGGGGAGTTTCTTAAGCCAATTGAATAATTTGCTGACGGTTCTTGTCCCAACTCCTTTCTGTTCAAGGGAATATCGGCCAGACCTTTTGATATCTAATAAGGTGTTGTATTCATTTTCAAACAGATCTAAGAATTGCTTTTGATTACTGGGTAGGCTTAAAAGTGCTGAAATATCATTGATGGGAGGAAGAAAATAATTAACTTTATCTGCACCACCAAAAGCAATATTTCCCTGTTCATTTGGCTCTTTTAATAGGTGCTCATGCATTTTATCTAATGCAATGTTGTCTTGTTCTGTTTTCACTAAAAGTCCTTTTCGTGGTTAATGTGTATCTTCTAGTCTCAGCTCGTCATAAATAGGTGAACTTTGTTCTTGAAAATAACAACATTTGTAGTTAAAATTTGTGCATAAGTGGATTGGGGGTTCCCGGTCGGCGTTTTAGCCTCGATGAGTTTCATCGGGGCTTTTCGCTTTTTAGAATTCGAGTTTTTATTAACACTCAATCTTTCTGGGCTGGAAAAACCTTCAAACCCCAACCTTTATAATTCGTTCCAACATTTTCTCGTCCACCAGCGCAATAAAACTTTGGCTTTAATGAATCAAATGCACGATTAGGTTGCTCTGGGCGCAGAATGCTTATTCCAACAGGGCGCGCCACCAAGTCGGCTAACTGCAATCCTGCTGAATTTGTTTTTTTGTCGGCAAACTTAGGTGAGAAAGGCAGTTGTTTTTTGAATTGATTGTCACCGTCACAAATGCGTCTAAACTCTAGTTCTAGCTCGTCGTCTTCTTTTTTACCGCGTTTTTCAATCACTACATGAGTGAGCTGATCTTGTTGACCTTTTTCGGTTAAAAACTGATGTAATAGCTCAAGACCAAAACCTAATGCTAAATTATAAGGATTTTCAGGTTTATTGGTTGTTTTAAGCAACTCTATTTTGTCGATAACACAACACGTTAAAATGAAATTACTATCGTCAATAATGTTGGTGAGTTCCCCTAAAAAGCCCATTCGTTCTGCTTTACTACGAAAAATGTTAAACGGCGGTTTTTCCTTGCGGATCTCATGTTCATGTAAAATGACGACATCATGACCAAAGTGCTTAAACTTAAATTGTTGAAGCTTTGAAACCACCACATCACTGTAATGTTTTTTATGGAAGATGCAAAACGCCAATACGAAAATAGGATATTGGGAGTCGATGTTTTGTAAGCCATGATCGCCACTTTCATCAACGTAAACGATGTAGTCGCTGAAATCAGACATGCGCTGTTTCCTGTTTTGTGTTGTCATTAGCCGTAACACGGACTTTACCTGTTAGCAGATCTTGCATTAGGGCTTTTTTGAGGCTGTTTAATTTCTTATATTTCAATTCTAGCAAAGCTTTGCGTTGGTCTATTGATTGGATGCTTTTAGCTATTATAACTTGCTCATCGTATGATGGGCAGATTACAGGAAGTTCAGATAATATTGACGTATTTAGATTCAACATTGTTTGCCCAACTGCATTGTTATTTAACCAGCCAATAACTATCTCAAGGGTTAAGTATGCAGCAAAATACTGAGGGTATACTGTATCATTAAGCCTCGCTTTCAGGCAGCCTGTACCACAAATCCACCCGACATTTTTCTGCGTAATTAATGCAAAACGTCCAATGTCACCTCGTCTGCTAAATAATATATCACCAGCTAAAACTTTATGCTTTTGTAAGCTTTGAGCTTTTTCAGACGTAATTCTAGCTATGGTACTCGTTGTAACTTCATTATTTTTCATGTTGTTAGGCATTACTACTGGAATACCAGTTTCTACATACTCATGTGCATGAAGCTGGCTTCCAAATGGGCCAGTCTGTAATCCTTTTACTACACTTATACTCTTTAGAGATTTAACTTCCCACCCAGCAGGAATTCTACCTAGCGGGGAGTCTTTGAAGGCGGTGAACGGGTTGCCGTTGACATCGTTGCTGCGGCCTTCTTGTGGGGAGAGGAGTTCTTGCATCATCGCGGTTTTAAGGTCTTTAAGCTTGTCGATTTGTGCTTGTGTTTTTTCAATCACATCATCAACTGACGTCAAAATAGCCGCAATATTTTTCTGTTCAGGGAGTGGTGGATGCGGGATTTTCACTAAATTCAAACTGTCACGCGTAATTTGAGGTTGTGCACTGCCTGTAATAGTATCGCTGACACTTCGGTACGATAGCGCATAATATAGAAATACATCAGTTATTAATGTATTGGAAATATTATTGAGCGCCATGGAATTTCCAGTGATATATGTCTTTGGAGCTACACGATTAATTGTGCCACAGGTGTTACCACGACAAGTAATAGCTATTGTTTCAAATTCATGATTATACGTAGAATAAAAGCCAACAAAGCTATTTGCACCAAAAACACGATACCCACTTTCTGTCATTTCTGCAGCAGATATAGTTTTCCATTGTTTAGGTTTACATATGTGAACCAGTTTTGACCATTGCCAGTCATTAGGAATAAAATCAGGCTGACAAACACGCTGGTTCAAAATGTCACTTAAATTACTCATACCCCAACTCCTTCAAATAACCCTGCATCACTTGCTCTGCTGCGGAGACTTGGCCATCGAGTTGATGCAGTGATACTTGGTATTTATCCCACCAGCGTTCGAGTTGACTTATTACAAGGGAAGTCACCTTACTATCGACATCATCTTCAAGCACTAAGCCATCAATAAAGCTACGGATTTGCTCTTTGCTGGTAATGGCACTATTGAAATTATAGTAATCGTCGTCCTTACTCACGAAAACGTGGTTCACATCAAAACCTTCAAGAATCGCTTCTTGAATGTATTCACCTGCGACTTCGCGTTTTGGAATACCACCGTGGAGAATGGCGCGCACATCGAATATTTCAGCTGGTGGCGAGGTGTCGGCGTAGCGGCGAATGTTGAGGTTGTAATCGTTGCCTGCTATTTCACTCAGATCAACCACTTTTGAATAACGCTTAATGGTTTCGTAGTTATTAAACGTGTCGACAATGGTGGCAATGTCTTGCTCACGTAACTTGTTTTGGTTTTTACCCTCGGCATAATCGAGTTCACCATTAATGAAAATGACTTTGCCTTTACGCTCGGCTGGTTTTTGTTTGTTAATGATGAGTAAACACGCAGGAATGCCCGTGCCGTAGAACAACCCTGATGGCAAGCCGACCACGGCTTCTAACAAATCGTCTTCTAAAATGCCTTGGCGAATGGCTTTTTCACTTGAACCACGAAACAGCACGCCATGGGGCATAACCACGCCCACCATGCCGTCGTTGTTGGTGCTGGCTATCATGTGTTGTACAAATGCCAGATCGCCCGCATCTTTTGGCGGCGTGCCATAAGGGAAACGACCAAAACCGTCGGAGTCACATTCGTCTTTGCCCCATTTCTTTAATGAAAAAGGGGGGTTGGCGATAACGCGATCAAACAACATTAGCTCGCCGTCTTGCAAGTGGCGAGGATCGCGCAGGGTGTCGCCTTTACGAATGTCGGCACTTTGCACGCCATGTAAAAACATGTTCATTTTACAAATTGCCCATGTGTTTAGATTCATTTCTTGCCCGAACAACGACAAGTTAGCGGCATTTTCATTATGCGTGGTTAGGTAATTACGCATTTGTACTAACATACCCCCTGAGCCAGAAGTAGGATCATAAATTCGCATGCCTGCGTGCGGTTTTAACAGCTCCACCAACAGTTTTACGACTTCGCTTGGGGTGTAGAATTCGCCGCCTTTTTTACCTGCGCTATCGGCAAACATTTTGATGAGATATTCGTAAGCTGTGCCAAGTAGGTCAGGGCGTTCAAAGTCGCTATTACGTAGGCGATGTTGATTAAAGTGTGACAATAAATCGCGTAATTTGGCGTCTGACAGTTTGTTTTTGATGTTGAAGTCGATGGTGACTAACACACCCTCTAAACTTGAATTGTGTTCTTCAATAGCTTCACAAGCTTTGTTGAGTGCTGAACCTATGTCGTGCTTTAGGTCTTTAACCGCTGCCCAGCGGGCACTTTCTGGCATGTAGAAGGTGTTGTCGTATTCGTCTTCGTCGTCACTTAGTTCTTGTGCTTGCTGTGGTGTCTTACCTTTGTCGAGATAGTATTGAATGACTTTTTCTTGTTCTTCTTCAAAGGCGTCGGACAGACGTTTTAAAAACATCATGCCGAATATGTAATCTTTAAATTCTGAGGCATCCATGTTGCCACGCAAAATGTCAGCTGTTTCCCAAAGAAAGCTTTCAAGCTGTTGAAGTGAGAGTTGATGGCTCATGAGTTGCGTTTTCCCTAAAATAAGTAATGACGATTCTGGTCATTTTTTCTGGTGGCTAATTTAACATTTAAGTGAGGTGATGAGAAATATAAGCGCTATTTTCTTGTTGCTAATTATCGACTGTTAGCAACCTGAGTTTCACTGGTTTTAAATCCGTTATGTTACATGTGTTGGTGTTATTTATTCTTCATGATGTATTGCAACGAGTTCAATCGTCTTAAATTGGTTGTTCTCTTATTGCGACAGTGTATTACAACTGCGAATTTTAAATAAGTTATGACATTTTTCGCAGTTAAATTCGCACTTTATGACGTAAATGGATTAGTCAGCTCATGTGCAATTAATCGGCTTGTTTGATAGTTTGCAGCATGATTACTTAGCGTGTCTTTGGTTTCATTTTTAGCAAGGTAGCTTAGGCGTACTAACACCCGTTGTATGTCTTTTAAGTTGCCACGTTTTATATTGTAAAAACCATTTTCAGGAAAGTAATGGTGTAAAGCACCTAACTTCTCGCAGATAATTTTTACTATGTTATAGATGCTATGTGATTTGTTAATCTTGTGGCCATTAACGAAAACAGCATAATGATAGTGGGGTGCTTTTTCTTCTGTGGTTCGTTCTCTTGCCCACGCAAAGCCAACTCTTTTCGAATACTTGCGTTGAATTTGTTTTTTAAGTTGCTTAGTAAAATTACTAATAAGTGTATTGTTATTAGCTTGATCGAATAAGTGAAGATCAAACCTCACAACTAATACTTTGGAATGATGACTTAACAACCTTAGTACTTGATCAAATATATTATTAAGGCTTTGATGATTAATTCCTTGTTTGAAGGATAATACTTTCCATTGTAAATTAGCATAATAGTAATCTTCTGTAAGGGGCCGATTAAACATTATATTAGTAATTACCTATCTGATAGTTTGTCTATATTTTTGTAATTTTTGAGCCTAGCTATAGGCTGCAACGAATTTTGGTTTCAATATTTAACTGGTATAACATAATGATTTTGGTGCATTATGTTTCATTGCGTGCCATTAAAAAGGGCTTGTAATAGCCCCCTTTAAAGTTTGGCTTATTTCTGCTGTAACCAATGTTGATAGCTGCTGACTTTCCAACCAATAATACGTTTTCCTTTTCTGATTGGTGTTGCAAATTCTTTGCTTTTTGCCCAGCGGTATAATGTTGTGCGGCTAACCTTCAGTAGCGTTAGCATTTCAGGTATGCGAATGATTCGCTCGACGTCATGAGCGTTAGCTATAGAGTGACATAATGGTGTTGAATTACGGTAAGTCATTAATCAGCCTCTTGGTAGGCTTCAACTGTTGTTCGCGATGCAATCCAATTTAATATAGCACGGCGAGACCAGCCCACGCTTCTACTCCCTAACCTTATCCGTTTCGGAAATTCACCTCTACGCTCTAGTTGAAATGCTTGTGAACGACTAATGGAGGTTAGTTGAAGGCGTTCTGCTTCTCGGATGATTCTGTCTTCGTTGCTCGGTGGTAAGTTGTATTCAGTAGTCATAATAGCCCTTGTTTGTGTTGACTTGTTTTGTTGAGGCTATTGTTACTTTTAGGTTGGTATAGGTCTGCTGGGAAAAAAAATAAAAAAATCCGGTAGACGTGTAAATTATTACTACATTTCCATATCAGGTAGATGAAAGCGTACGATTAGGTAGATGAGTCACAGAATTGGATGGTCGAAAGCGTACGAATAGGTAGATGTTTCACAGAATTGGATGGTCGAAAGCGTACGAATAGGTAGATGAATCACAGCATTGGATGGTCGAAAGCGTACGATTAGGTAGATGAGTCACAGCATTGGATGGTCGAAAGCGTACGATTAGGTAGATGAATCACAGTATTGGATAGTTGAAAGCGTACGAATAGGTAGATGAATCACAGAATTGGATGGTCGAAAGCGTACGATTAGGTGATGAGTCACAGAATTGGATGGTCGAAAGCGTACGATTAGGTAGATGAGTCACAGAATTGGATGGTCGAAAGCGTACGAATAGGTAGATGTTTCACAGAATTGGATG
>Ga0105355_10003086_pt1 | contig 14758 bp, 12 predicted proteins | sample GOMGulsemesocosm_2_FD_83508 | JGI IMG/M metagenome (GOLD analysis project Ga0105355, IMG submission 83508) | Methane-oxidizing microbial communities from mesocosms in the Gulf of Mexico - GOM9C Gulf of Mexico | ecosystem: Environmental > Aquatic > Marine > Cold seeps | place: Gulf of Mexico... | reverse complement strand
TTACACTAGAAGTGCTCAGTGTAATTAGAATGAGCCAAGTACAGTGGGAGTGTAGCTCAGCTGGGAGAGCGTCGCCCTTACAAGGCGAATGTCGGGAGTTCGAACCTCTCCACTCCCACCACTTATTTGAAAGTAGTTAGTCGTAAGTAGTAAGCAAGAAGAGTTATACCATGTCCAGTGGTAGTTCAGTTGGTTAGAATGACTGTCTGTCACCGTAAGCGCTGGTCGCGGGTTAAGAACCCATAGCAAGAAGAGTTATACCATGTGGAGTGGTAGTTCAGTTGGTTAGAATACCTGCCTGTCACGCAGGGGGTCGCGGGTTCGAGTCCCGTCCATTCCGCCACTTTCAATTTATAGTTCTAAATTGAAAAGTTATTGCATCAAAAGTGCTCGATGTAATATGATGAGCACACAAGTGGGAGTGTAGCTCAGCTGGGAGAGCGTCGCCCTTACAAGGCGAATGTCGGGAGTTCGAACCTCTCCACTCCCACCACTTAGTATCTATCGTTATTTCCTCTTCAGTATATCTTTTAATATTCTCATCAGTTCTCATTAATTTTAAGTTATTCGTGGGCTAAGAATATGGATTTTCATTCAGCATTAACACTTAGCAGTCAATTGTTAGACTGTGATTTGTATCGCGACAAAAACTTATCTGTACATTTAATTCGCTCCGACCAGATACACAGGCAAGTCAGCGGAAATAAATGGTTTAAATTAAAATATTCTCTGTTAAATGCGCAGCGCCAAAATGGTCAACAGGTGATCAGTTTTGGTGGTGCCTACTCTAACCATATTCACGCTTTGGCTTATGCCTGCAAAAATTTAGCACTACCTGTTATAGGCTTTATCCGCGGTCAGTGGAGTGAAGATAATCAAACACTGCAAGACGCCAGACGTTGGGGCATGCAACTTAAAAGTTTGTCGCGAGAACAGTATCGTGAAAAAACCAGTGCCCAGTTTTTAGCGCAGTTAAGTGCTGAGTATCCACATAGTTTGATTATCCCTGAGGGAGGCTCGAGCATTGATGCTCTACGCGGTGTCGCCGAGTTGATGGGGCTGATCGAAAGCTCTGTGCCAAAGATTGATACATTGGTAGCGGCTTGTGGCACAGGTGGAACGCTTGCTGGGCTAATAAGCGCTGCACAACACACCGGTTCAATATTAGGTATTCCTGTATTAAAAGGCGCTGGCTTTTTAGAAGATGACATCAATGGCTTGCTTGAGCGGGCGGGGCTCGACGCCGGTTGTGATTGGCGCTTAGATCTGGATGGGCACTATGGCGGTTATGGCAAGGCAAAAGCGACGCATTTGCAAGAAATGCAAGTCATAGAGAGATTGCACAAAGTGCAATTGGAGCCTGTGTACACTGCAAAGATGTGGCGCAGGTTCGATGAATTGGTTAGTGATGACTATTTTAAGCCGGGCTCTGTCGTCGCACTGTTACACTCAGGCGGCCTGCAGGGGCGCAGAGGTTTTAAATTAGCCCAAATGAATAGCCGTTAAAATTGTTTTTGCAGCTGTGAGCGGTGCTGAAATAATTCTCATTTTCAAGGCGACACATTCTGTTTTCAGGTAATCCCTTTCTTGTTGGTTTTTCAATGGCACCAATCTGTTGAAAGGGATAAATCTCAACATAAATTCCAATACTAATTGTTAGTTCAGTGGCTATCTGGGGGCTATGTTTTGCTCTATACTCTGGGCTTTATTTGCTAAGTAACATATGACCAAGCCCTGTATCTTTTTTGCGTGCTTGATTATATGTTCCCTAATCTAGGTGACTTATTGATGGATAAATTTCGCAGAATCGGCTTGATTGGTCGATTAGGTAGTAAAAAAGTTGTAGATACTTTAAAGAATATGATCAGCTTTTTGTCCGCCCAGGAATTTCATATTATCCTAGATGCACGCATTGCCGACTTAATGCCGGGCCACGGCCTGCAAACCTGTAAGCAAAAAGTAATGGGCGACCTCTGTGACTTGGTTATAGTTGTTGGCGGTGATGGCAGTTTACTGGGAGCAGCCAGGGCATTGGCTAGAAGCGATGTGCCTGTTTTAGGGGTCAACAGAGGCCAATTAGGTTTTTTAACTGATATATCTCCCAATCAATTTGAGCAGAAGTTTACCGAGATTTTAGCCGGTAAGTATTCCCAGGAAGATCGTTTTTTGTTGAAGATAGAAGTCTCCCGCAATGGCAAGATCATAGGGGAGGCGGACGCGCTCAACGATATGGTATTACACCCAGGTAAAGCGACCAAGATGATTGAATTTGATCTGTTCGTGGGTGACGATTATGTCTACAACCAGCGATCAGATGGTTTGATCGTAGCGACCCCTACCGGATCAACGGCCTATTCGCTTTCCGGAGGCGGACCTATTATGCACCCTAAACTGGACGCGATAGTGTTAGTGCCCATGTTTCCGCATACTTTGTCTTCCAGACCGATTGTGGTTGACGGTAATAGTGAGTTGAAAATAATTATCAGCGAAGAAAATGAGACATATCCACTGGTCTCATGCGATGGCCAAGTTAGCATTAACTTAGCACCGGGTGATGTGATCAGGCTAAGGAAACACCAACACAGACTGCAGCTGATTCATCCGGAAGGGTATAACTTCTATCGCACTTGCCGAGAGAAGTTGGGATGGAGTGCAGGCCTCACCGCTCGCAATGTGAGTGCATAATTATGATTCAAAAATGTGAAGCGCAAGGCTACGATATTATTGGCGATGTGCATGGCTGTGCTTTAGCGCTAAAACTTTTGCTGGTTAGGTTGGGGTATTCGAAACGTAATGGGGTGTATTTTCACCCGAGTCGCAAAGTGGTTTTTTTGGGCGATATTATCGATCGGGGCCCGAGAATCCGTGAAGCTCTGCATTTAGTGCGAGATATGGTCGACGCCGGAAATGCCCACATTGTGATGGGTAATCATGAGTATAATTATCTAAGTTACAGTACTTCAGGTGAGTCTGTGCATATGCCTTACCTGCGCGAACACACCTCCAGGCACCAGCGAATTTTACAACAGACTTTAGATCAACTGGCAAACCACCCCCGAGACCAGCAAGATTTTTACCAGTGGATGATGAAGTTACCGGTATTCCTTGAGTTTGATAGTTTTCGAGTAGTACACGCATGCTGGCACAAAGAAATAATAGCGCAGATGCTCTCTACAACCGGCGGCAATACAATTGATCCAGAGTTTTTATACCATTCAGCGGTACGAGATACTTTTGAGTGGACAGTGATGGACAGGTTGTTGCGTGGTACGCAAATCAGGCTGCCAAACAATGAAACAATGACCTGCCGGGATGGCTTTGTCAGGCAGTTCTTCAGAACCAAGTTTTGGCACAAAAGTCCTGAGTTATACGGGGATGTAGTGTTTCAGCCGGATCCATTGCCTACTAGCATGGTTAATAGAGTACTGTCTAAGCAAGAGCAAGATAACTTGTACTATTATGCGGATGATGAAAAAACCTTGTTTATCGGTCACTACTGGTGTGAAGGTGTACCTGCACCACTGACTGCCAATATCGCTTGCCTGGATTATAGCGCGGTTAAATTTGGCAAATTGGTCGCCTATCGTTACGACTTTGAAAAAGTCTTACAAGCTGATAAATTTGTCAGTGTCGATGTGCGTACAGAAGTTTGATAGTGACAGACTGAGTTGGAAGTTGGAAGTTGGAAGTTGGAAGTTGGAAGTTGGAAGTTGGAAGTTTAAGTGAAGAGTTGTGAGTTTATAAAATGATTGTTGTATTCAGTGCCCCTTTAAATGCGGACCTAAGTGGTTTCACTAAGCAGCTGTGGAAGATGAAAATTGTCCACAGGGTGGTTATTGAGCAAAGCCAGGTTCTGATAGTGGAAGATGAGCATAACGCGAAGTTGGTGACGCAGTTATATCAACACTGGCAACAAGGTGGTGATTTTGATTCTGAACTGGTTCGCCAGGTCGCAGAGGTTGGCGGCAACTCGACGACAACAAATTCAAGAGCGGTGAATTTTAAAAAAATTCCACTGGTTCTGTTGCTGTTAGTGGCCAGTCTGCTACTGACTTTAGGTATAGATTTTGGGCAAAATATAGAGTTGCGCAGATTGCTAAGTATCACCGACTTTGACTATGTCGGTAGGTATAATACCCTGAATCAGTCATTCGAGTCTCTACAGCTTTGGCGGTTTATTTCTCCCATTTTTATGCATTTTAGTATTATCCATCTGATTTTTAACGGGTTATGGATTTGGGTGATAGGCACTGTGATTGAGCAGCAACAGAAAAGTTTAGTGTTACTGGGCATCGTAATATTTTCAGCTATCAGCTCAAACGTGGTCCAGTACTTAGTGTCGGGGCCCTATTTTGGCGGCTTATCGGGCGTTGTATATGCCCTGATATCGTACGCCTGGCTATGGGATAAGCTAACTGAGAAAAAACTATTGGTCGTTTCCAATGCCCTGATGGGGTTTATGGTGGTCTTTTTAGGGCTTGGCTACTCCGGGTTGTTAACCCAGCTGGGTTTGGGAGATATCGCTAACACCGCCCATTTAAGCGGGTTAGTGTCTGGGCTGATTGCCGCAGTTGCCCTCGCCGCATTTAGCCCTGGTAGATTGAAGCTAAATAAAGACTAGGCAGAACGCTCTGCACAGTGACAAAAGAACCTAGAGTAGATTAGTGAAACAGCAGTGCAGGATAGGAATTTGTACTTTGTTGTGCCAGTGCTAAGTAATTTTCTTAGTGCATTTGTAACAATGCTAATTGCTTGTTGAAATCCGATATAAGAATACTTTTAGATAAAATATTGAGCCTAAAATATGAATTACGAAGAATTAATAGCGCAGATGACCCCGCAAATGCATCAGGCAATAAAGACTGCCATTGAATTGGGTAAGTGGCCAGATGGAAAAAAAATGTCTGCCCAGCAATTGCAAATTTGTATGCGTGCGGTAATCCACTACGATCAAAACTTACCGGCAGAGGACAGGATTGGTTTCATCGATCGCAGTCGTGAAGACGGCACTATGAAGGGAGTCGATCCACTGCAAGAGCAAGTGCTTAAATTCCATTGATAACAATTTTACAGCCAGTTGTTAAACAAAATTCCAAGAGCAGTAGTTAAGTTAACTTGAGCCGTTAATGCGATATATTGCCGGGACAATAAAATCTCAGTTATGAGAGCATAAATACAGGTGTGACAAGAACCTATGCCGATACTTAGAACAGGTGCGATGCAGAAAATGCGTACCGAATTAAGCGATTCAATACATTATTACTTAGAGTTAGATGATCAACCACTGTTGATGAATGAGCTTATTGGTCAGGAAATATACCTGGAAAATTTGGGTGAAATTCACTGTAGTCACTGTGGTCGCCTGACTAAAAAAAGCTTTAGCCAAGGTTACTGTTTTCCCTGCTTTAAAAAATTGCCGCAATGTGATTTATGCATGATGAGTCCGGACAGATGCCACTTTCACTTAGGTACTTGTCGTGACGAAGAATGGGGCAAGTCAGTATGTTTTAATGAACATATTGTCTATCTGGCTAATTCTTCAGGGGTCAAAGTTGGCATCACCAGAGCGACCCAAGTGCCTACTCGCTGGATAGATCAAGGGGCCGTGGAAGCGCTGCCTATTTTTAGGGTCAAGACCCGGCAGCAGTCTGGCTTAGTGGAGAAAATTTTCTCTGAGCATATCAGCGATAAAACCAATTGGCGCAAGATGCTAAAAGGCGAAATTACCCAGATTGATCTGCCCGGCATGCGCGATCAATTGATGGAAACTTGCAAGGTCGAATTGGCTGAGCTAACGGCTGAACACGGTTTGCAGAGCATAGTGCCGATCACTGGAATCGCAGTGCAAAGTTTGAGTTATCCCGTGATTGAGTACCCGAGCAAAATCAGTTCACACAACCTGGATAAAACACCCAGAATCAGTGGTGTTTTGAAGGGAATCAAAGGCCAGTATTTAATTTTAGATAGCGGTGTGATCAATTTAAGAAAATACACTTCTTATGCCATTGAAATTGGTACTTGTAGCTAGTTGATTGGCTATCTCCCTTTAGGCCGCCTGTGGGCGGTCTCTTGCTGAAACTTCTCGTCTGTGTGTACCCCCTAATGGACATTTGTTGCGGCCCTCGCTGTGAAGCTATTTAACCGTTATGTATTTGTAGTGGAAGATTTTAACTATATTCATCTATTGCTAAGAAAACTGTACTTTTTTACTAAACAGTAGTGATTATATGGCCTGTTAGTCTCTATACTATGGCTGTGGAAAATGTCGACACATGTGCTCACTAAGATGTAGGTATGCCAAACAAGGCACTCGAGTTTCCCCTAATAACAACAGTTTTTTGTACAGAGGTTTTATTCATGTCTCAACCTAAAGTTATATATTTAAAAGATTACCAAGTTCCCGCATTTTTGATCGAGCATACACAACTGCACTTTGAGTTGATGACTGAGTTTACCCAAGTGACAGCGCGTTTAACCCTTAAACGCAATCCAGATGCCAGCGATCAAAGTGCCGATCTTTTTTTACACGGCGACACTGAATTAGAATTACAAAAAATTGCTATTGATGGCACGGAGCTCACTGCTGCTCAGTACCAGCGTGATGAGAGCGGATTAACGCTCAGTGGACTGGCCGATGAGTTGCAGCTGGAAGTGATCACTATTATACATCCGGACAAAAATACTGCCCTTGAAGGGCTGTATAGGTCCGGTGGGATGTTCTGTACTCAGTGTGAAGCGGAAGGCTTCAGGCGTATTACGTTCTATATGGACAGACCTGATGTGATGTCAGTGTTTGAAACAACTCTGAGCGCCGATAAGAAAGAGTACCCAGTGCTTCTTTCTAACGGTAACCAAGTAGCACAAGGCGATGGCGAAGATGGGCGTCACTGGGCGACCTGGGAAGATCCTTTTCCAAAGCCAGCCTATTTGTTTGCGCTAGTTGCCGGAGATTTAGCACACATTGAAGATAGCTTTGTGACTATGTCTGATCGCAAGATTAGCTTAAAAGTTTACGCCGATGAAAAAGATTTAGATAAGCTGGATTACGCGATGATTTCACTCAAGAAATCAATGCGTTGGGATGAGGAAGTGTTTGGCCGAGAATACGACCTTGATCTGTTTAATATAGTGGCTGTTGACTTCTTCAATATGGGCGCGATGGAAAATAAAGGTTTAAATATCTTTAACACCTCCTGTGTCTTAGCCCATCCACAAACGACCACGGATGCAACTTTCCAGAGAGTTGAAGCGATTGTCGCCCATGAATACTTTCACAACTGGTCCGGTAACCGGGTGACCTGTCGGGATTGGTTCCAGCTCAGCCTGAAAGAGGGTTTTACGGTTTTTCGCGATGCCGAATTCTCCTCGGATATGAACTCACGCACCGTTAAACGTATTGAGAGTGTGCAGACCTTGCGCACCGGTCAGTTCTCTGAAGATGCCGGACCCATGGCGCATTCAATCCGCCCGGCGTCCTTTATCGAAATATCTAACTTTTATACCCGCACAGTCTATGAAAAAGGCGCCGAAGTGGTAGGTATGGTGTATACCTTGCTGGGTGCAGAAAAGTTCAGAGCGGGCAGCGATTTGTATTTCGAACGCCACGATGGACAAGCTGTCACCACCGATGATTTTATCAGTGCGATGCAAGACGCTTCAGGGCGAGACTTGTCGCAGTTTAAAAACTGGTATAGCCAGGCGGGAACACCGCTACTCACTATTACCGATAATTATGATGAGCAGCTACAACGCTACGACATCACGATCTCTCAAAGTTGCCCGGCGACACCTGGTCAGAGTGAAAAACTGCCATTTCACATGCCTTTTAGCTTAGGCTTGCTGGATGAAGAAGGTAAAGATATTGACCTTGTAGGCAACAATACAGCGCTGCTAGAGGTGACTAAATCCGAGCAGACATTCAGTTTTGACAATATCCGGGTAAAACCTGTGCCTTCACTGTTGCGTGGCTTTAGCGCTCCGGTGAAACTGGATTATGAATATTCTCGCGAGCAGTTAGTGTTTTTGATAAGCCACGACTCCGATGGTTTTAACCGCTGGGAGGCGGCGCAAAAACTCGGCGTTGATATCATCCAGGAATTAGTCAAAAGCCTGCAGCAAGGTGCTGAGCTTTGCTTGGATAATCGCCTGATAGACGCCTACCGCAACGTGTTATCCGATGGCTCACTGGACAAGGCGATGATGGCCCAAGTATTGACGCTGCCCTCGGAGCTCTACCTGGCGGAACTCTGTGATGAAGTTGAAGTTGGCAATATACACCGTGCCAGAGAGTTTGTACGCAAGCGCTTAGCCACGGCACTGGAGATAGAGTTCCTGGCAGCCTACCAAGGTGCCAGGTTAGCGGCAGAGGCCTATCAGCCAAGTGCTAAGTGCATTGCTAAAAGACAATTGCAAAACCTTAGCTTAGGCTATTTGATGGCACTAGAGAAAGATAGCTACCTGGAACTGGCTCTCAAGCAGTACCATGAAGCTGACAATATGACCGATAGCATGGCGGCACTGGTGCAAGTAGCGCACTCTAACTTTGTCGATGCTGGCACTGAACTGTTAGCGCAGTTTTATGACAAGTGGTCTGAAAATACCTTAGTGGTCAATCAGTGGTTTGCCGTTCAGGCAACAGACCCCAAAGCCGGTTCGCTGGAAAAGGTTAAGCAGCTGATGCAGCACCCGGCCTTCGATTTTGTCAATCCAAACAAAGTGCGCTCTGTAGTGGGTGCTTTTTGTATGCAAAACCAGGTGAATTTCCACGCCGAAGATGGCAGCGGTTACTTGTTTCTGGCGGATCAGATTATTGCCTTAGATAAATCGAACCCACAGCTGGCTTCACGGTTGCTCGGGCCACTTTCGAAATGGAATCGCTATACCCAAGTGCGTCAAGTGTTAATGCGTGAGCAGTTAGTGCGTATTATGGAAAGTGGTGAGCTATCCGCGGATGTATTTGAAGTTGTTAGCAAAAGTTTGGCTTAATTGATAGCCAGATACCGCTGTGGGTTATTGCTTCGAGTCTTGCCTGGCGGTCTTTGTCACGCAATGCTGATTGATAATCGCAGCGGTAATATTTTTTTAGAAGATTGATAGAACTAGTATCTTAGGCTAAGGTCAATCTATAGTGTTTGGAACTTCAGCTGGGGTGCACAACGCAGCTGTTAAGTGACAGTTTAAGCTACAGCCTGCAGTGCGTACTGCTGCAGTAATTGATAAATTTAACATGGATAAAATGATGGCGCGTACAATTTCCAATGATGATAAGTTTGATTTGCAACAAAATTTTCGTCGCTATATAAAATTTCACGATTTATATCTGCAATACAACGAAAAGTTTAAAACATCCAAGGCGAGCAGAGTGTGGATCGCGGCCATTGTCGCAGTGGTTTTTGCCATGGGCTCCGCCTACTTTATGGGAGTAGCCTCTGGTTTGTTCGGTTTGTATTTTTATCGTGTGATCACAGCTAGTATGCAAAAAAGTAATGCTGAAGAGGGCCGCGAAAGCGCTGAGCGCTGGTTCGCCGCCAAAGGGTTGAGATTTGAAGGTCGGGTTCTGTATCACACCGAGGATCAAATGTTAGAGGCACCTATCGATCCCTTTGACGATGCAATTTACAACTAAAGCTCATCGTATTTCCTGACTACCACTATCCCCTCTGAACAGCTATTGATATCAATGGCTGTCACTCTATTACACTTTTGCACAAGATCACTGTCACGGTCTATGACAGTTAGGCATCAATAATCGCCAATCAAGGTTCGTTCAATTGAGTTACCACTTAAGCATAAACAGTGGCTAGCTAGGTTGCAGTAATCAGGTTATGTATGGCAAAAACAGAATTCCAGGGGTTAACCGCCAGAACCCGGAAAATGCTGGCAGCTAATGAAAATTTAGCCGTAGATTTTAAGCGCGAAGTGAGCGGCGTTAAAAGTAGCGACTTTGTGGCTTTCGCCAACGCTGCAGATGGTGGCACGCTTTTGCTTGGGGTCGATGAATACACTTCCAATACAGGATTGCAACGTGGCAGAGTGGTCGGCTGTAGTGTCGACGATAAAGCGCGACTGGCGTTGGTCAATAAAGCGCTGGAATGTACCCCGAGCATAGAAGTAGATGTCTACATTGAAAACTTAAAAAAACTGCCGATTATGCGCATCGAAATTCGGGCCAATCAGCATCGCCCATTTTGTAATTCTCGCGGCGAATACAGCATTCGCTCACAGGGGCGCAACCGGGCCCTGTATCCCAGTGAGATGCTAAATATTTTCTTGGAAACCGAAGCTGAGTTGTTTTATCATCGCTTTAAAGGGGTGGCGACCAAACTCGAGGCACAAGTGAACGAGATCAGCGGTGCCCTCAACGCTGAATTATTAACCGTCAGTAGCAGTATGGAACAGCTGGAAAAGCAGTTGAAAATGGCCTTTGGTCGAATCGGCCAGCTGACTGACAGCAGTAAAAAACGCTCCAGAAATTTACTGCATAATGTTCAGGATAATCAGCTGATACTGGCCAACTTAGAGCGGGCAATAGCAGACGACGCCAGTGCTGAACAACATAAAGACAGATTAGAGCTACTGGAAGAGAAAGTGGATAATATCTTAAAGCTGCTATCAGCTAACAAAAAAAACAATCAATAAGGTGAGAGTGTTTGTATGAGTCATAGGTTGCGCAGTAAAACCGCTTGGGTATTTGATCTGGATGGTACACTGACTAACCCAGTGCACGATTTTGCACATATGCGCAGTGCTCTGGGAATGGCAGAGAACGCAGATATACTGCAGACTATCGCCGAGACAAAAGGCGCTCAGCGGGCGCTGTTAACGCAGAAGCTGGATAAGCTGGAAGCTCATTATGCGGCCAGGGCATCTGCCGCTATCGGTGTCGAAAAGCTGATTGCTCAATTGGTCAAAAGAAATTGCCTGCTGGGAATATTTACCCGTAATACTAAAGAGATGGCGCTGCTTTCGCTGCAGGCGATTGGCGTAGCGCAATATTTTGACAGCGATTTTATAATTGGCCGGGATCAAGCGCCACACAAACCAAACCCAGTAGGGTTAACCCAGTTATTACAGCAATGGCAAGTGCAAGTATCTGATGCAGTGATGGTGGGAGATTTTAGATTTGATCTAGAGGCGGGTAGGGCGGCCGGTACGGCCACAGTGCATATTGCCAAAGATGAACAGCGCTGGCCTGAGCTGACGGACTATTATTACAGCTCTCTAGCCCAGCTGAGTGCGGATTTGGCCGGCTAGTTAAATTGGTCGGGCCAGGATAAAAAACCATCGCAGTTAGCTCAATTTTTTAACCCTGCCAGCTTTTGCGATGGACTGAGTTGACTGACTAGTTTTATAGTCCGCTGGCCCAATTGAGCGCAGAACTGGACGACTAAGTTATTAGCAATACGGATTAAAAAAGCCGTGGCAGTTGCCGCGGCTTTTTTAATGCAGCAACGCTTTAGCGCTGAAATGGATACACTGAACCCAACTGCATAATTTGTGTCAGCTCATCCAGAGCGCTGCGCGACTCCAGCAACAATTGTGGGTCTGCTAGGTCAGCGTCAGTCAGACGGTCGCGGTAGTGGCTTTCAACCCAAGTATTTAAGCGGCTGTAGAGCTGGTCATTGATGAAGGTTGCCTGATTGGCTGCGCGCTGTTCGGCCTCATTCATGACGATACGTAAACGCAGACAGGCGGGCCCGCCGCCATTGGACATGCTCTGTTTCAGGTCAAAGACTAAGGTCTCATCAATAGGGCTGTCACTTTGCACTAAAGATTGCAGGTATTGCCAGACTGCCGGGTTGTTCTCGCACTCCTGAGGTATTACCAACACAGTTTTTCCAGATGGAAGTGATAGCAGCTGGCTGTTAAATAAGTAGCTAGTGACGGCATCTTCGACACTGACTTGGGAGCTTGGTGCTTCAACAATGTGGAAATTATCGCCCATCTTCTGGCGCAGTTGTGCCTTTACTTGATCTTGATTCAAAAATGCCTGTTGGTGGCAGAACAAGATATTGGCATTGCCAACGGCGATCACATCGTTGTGAAACACTCCGGCGTCGATGATATCTGGGTTTTGCTGGGCGTAAACCACGTGTCGATCATCTAACTGGTGTAATCTGGCCACTGCCTGGGATGCTTCTATGGTGTGTCTGGCCGGGTATATTTTGGGTGCCGGTTGGGTGCTGTCAAAGGCGTGTTTTCCATAGACAAAGAACTCAACCCCGCGCTCGGCGTAATTGTGACTAAAGCGTGTGTGATTGGCCGCTCCCTCATCACCAAAGTGATCGACGCTGGGCAGTGCATCATGATGGGCGAAATGCCGCTCATCGCTAAAAGTTGCCTTGAGGATGCGCCCGGTCACCTGATGCTCAATAGAGCGGTGAAACTTATTACTCAAATTGGCCGGCGTGAAGTGGATTTTTTGATCCGCAGTGTCGGCGCTTGGAGAAATAGTGGCGGCATTGGCAGTCCACATGCTCGATGCAGAACAGCAAGTCGCTAAAATTCTGGGTGCCTGCTTGGCAGCCTGGAGCAACACGTTTGCATCGCTGCCGCTGAACCCCAATTTACGTAATGTGTGAATATCAGGTCGCTCTTGAGGGGCCAAAACCCCCTGCACCATACCCATGTCAGCCAGAGCCTTCATTTTTGTCAGCCCTTGCAAAGCGGCTTTCTTAGGATTGGCCAGATTAGCTTGATTTTTTTCTGAGGCGACATTGCCAAATGATAATCCAGCGTAGTTGTGAGTAGGTCCCACTAAACCGTCAAAGTTAGCTTCAATCGCTTTCATCTTAAACTCCAAAACAAGCGCCTCTGAAAGGGCACTGGTAAGTATTTTTTTTGCGCCGCCAACATACATGCTGGCGGCCAGGGTGAGATTAAATAGTCAGACCTGGAGACAGTGTCTGGGGCATAACCAGAGTGTCAGTTTCCATACCAGCTACCGGGTATGCACAGTAATCGGCGGCGTAATAGGCACTTGCTCTATGGTTGCCACTGGCACCAACACCACCAAAAGGCGCAGCTGAGCTGGCGCCAGTGGTCTGTTTGTTCCAGTTTACTATGCCGGCTCTGATATGCTTATAGAACTCCTGGTACTCGGCTTTGCTGTCGCTAAACAGTCCCGCTGCCAGGCCGAAACGGGTATTGTTAGCGCCGGCAATAGCCTGACTAAACTCATCGTAGCGGATGACTTGTAATAGAGGGCCGAAATGCTCCTCATCTGGAAGATCCGTCACTTTAGAGACATCTATCAACCCGGCACTGACCAGACCTGTTCCGGCTTGCAGCTTCTGTAAAGAGACTAATACTTCTCCACCTAAAGTCTGCAGATTGTTTTGCGCAGTTACCATGTTATCTGCTGCCTGCTCAGAAATTAGACTGCCCATGAACGGTGCCGGATCGGCAAATTGGCTACCGACCTTGATCTCGGCTACGGCACTGGCCAGCAGCGCCAAGAATTGATCGCCTTGGTCGGTGTTGGCAACAAACAGGCGTCTGGCGCAGACACAGCGCTGTCCGGTAGTAATGTACGCCGATTGGATGGTCTCGTTGACCGCTGCGCGCAGATCGCTGATCTGACCGACAATCAGCGGGTTGTTACCGCCCATTTCCAGCGCTAAAATTTTCTCGGGTTGGCCAGCGAATTGGCGATGCAGTAAAGCACCAGTATTGGAGCTACCGGTGAAGAACAATCCGTCCAGATCCTGATGACCCGCAAGTGCTATGCCAGTCTCTTTCTCGCCTTGGACTAAGTTCAGTACACCTTGTGGAAGACCTGCCTGCTGCCACAGCTCAACCATGTACATGCCCACCCGCGGGGTCAGCTCGCTCGGTTTAAAGATAACGCAGTTACCTGCGATGATTGCCGGGACTATGTGCCCATTGGGTAAGTGGCCTGGAAAGTTGTAGGGACCAAACACTGCAACGACACCGTGTGGCTTATGGCGTAAAGTGCTTCTTACTGCGCCCATATCCGTTTCTGTTATCCCGGTGCGCTCGGCATTGGCTTTTATGGAAATGGCGATTTTACCGGCCATAGCACCGGCTTCGGTTTTAGTTTCCCAAAATGGCTTACCGGTTTCCTGGGCGATGAGACGCGCCAGCTGATCTTTGTTTTCAACAATCAGGGCACCAAAGCGCTCAACAATCGCGCAGCGATCGGCCAGTGAAGTGGCCGCCCAGATAGGCGCCGCTGTACGCGATGCGGTTATTGCAAGATCGACCTGCTCCTGCGTGGCGCAGTTTCCCTGCCAGAAAACATTACCAGTGGCAGGGTCGAGTGATGTTAACGAAGCTCCCAGACCTTGGCTCCAAACACCATCAATAAATACGGAATTAGACATACAGTTACCTCTTATGTGCGACGAGTGGGACAATACGTACCGTACTGCCTGCACTTACACCCAATGCCTGGGCGGTCTGCGTTTGTATAGATATTAAATTGTTGCCCTGCTCGCCAATAGCGACCATAGTGCAACGGAAATTTACAAAATCAGTATTACTGACCAGGTATAGCTCGCCTTCAGTGACTTGATCACTGATTTTTACTTTGGCATAGCGGCTGTCTTTGATTGCGCGGATGTCATTGACGTTAGCTTCCAACGTGGGGCCCGCATCGAAAATATCGATATAGCCGGTGTAGCGCATGCCTTCGCGCTCCAGCAATTTACGCGCTGGTACAGTGTTTTCGTGAGTCTGGGCGATTACATCTCGGGCACTTCTTGGCAGTAAATCAGTATACAAAGTATATTTAGGC
>Ga0105355_10003081_pt1 | contig 14765 bp, 8 predicted proteins | sample GOMGulsemesocosm_2_FD_83508 | JGI IMG/M metagenome (GOLD analysis project Ga0105355, IMG submission 83508) | Methane-oxidizing microbial communities from mesocosms in the Gulf of Mexico - GOM9C Gulf of Mexico | ecosystem: Environmental > Aquatic > Marine > Cold seeps | place: Gulf of Mexico... | reverse complement strand
GACCATTTTTAACTACATCACCTACCGAATGGGTACTTGATGGCTCACCGACAATGCAATAAGTGATTTTTTCATTACGCGCTTCTAGGGTATCAATCACCTTAGTGGTGCCATTAATAAATGGGCCTTCTTCATCACTGGTGATCAAATAGGTAATTGAGCCTTGATGATCGGGATGGTCTTGAACAAACTTCTCTGTTGCTACTATCATTGCCGCGAGACTACCTTTCATATCTGATGCACCGCGACCATATAACATACCATCAATAATCGTTGGTTCAAATGGCGGCGTGTTCCATAACTCTAAGTTACCAGCAGGCACCACATCGGTGTGTCCAGCAAAACAAAAAACGATGTCATCTTGTGTTTTAGCATGGGTACTGTCACGTCTCGACCAAAGGTTGGTGGTATCAGCAAAAACCATTGTTTCATTAGCGAAGCCGAGCTTTGCTAATCGCTGCGCCATTAGTTTTTGACATCCTGCATCTTCAGGGGTAACAGAAGCTCTAGACATGAGGTCTATTGCTAACGCAATAACAGCGCTTTGGTTTTTTTGTTCAATTTGACTCACAAGGACTACCTTTACTTAATTTCAATGAAATGTTTTTAGCGACATATCTTCAATAGTGGATTTAAATGATGATGCACTAATTATTTATCGGCGAAAATGGTCTGGTATTGATCTACTTTAAAACCAAGGTTTAGTTCACCATTTAACGGCAATAGCGGTCTTTTAAGTAGTGTAGGTTGCTCAAGTACTGCGGCAAACATGACTTCATCCGTTAAGTTGTTTTTTATCTCATCAGGCAGGTTACGAAAGGTGGTACTGCGTTTGTTTAATAATAACGACCAATCACTCTGATTAACAAATTGGGTGAGTAACTCGGCGGTTAACGGTTGCTTTTTAAAGTCATAAAGCTGATGGGCTATGTCATTTTTTTCGAGCCATTTAGTCGCTTTTCTAACAGTGTCGCAATTCTTTATCCCGTAAATTGTAATCATAGTTGGGCAATATCCGATAGTTAATAATCAATGCTTAAGATGATATCAGAATCAGTAGGCTATATCCGCTTTTCTTGGGGTAGCGGAGTGAAAAACAGGCAGTAAGTTCATGCCCTTTTGATGAGCTACTAAAAGGCAATGTGTCAGCTAGATCTAAGGACTAAGTATCTTTTCTTGATCATGTAAATATTTAACTAATACACCCTTTAGATAATGTCTGCTCATATAAACTCTAGGCCGCTAATACCCCAAAGTTAGTTACAAACTATAAATAGGATGCAACTTAACAGTCTACTATTTACTTCCAATTTTAATTTATTCGAACTGAATATTGATAGAGATTTTTCCGAATAAAATACCGTAACATCCCACCACCTAAACCTAAGTCGATGCACCAAGGAACTTCACCAGAGTTGCTAATATTACTGTTGTACTGCCGAATTCCCTCGGTCAGGGACGAGCTCAATTGTTGCCAGAGGCGGCCAACCTGAGCGCCAATTCTTGGGGGGAGTCTCGGCAGAGTTTCCTGAAAATCGAGTCTCTGGCAGTAGAATCTATCAGAAAAACCTTCAGTTGTGATTCAATGTATGGCGCAACTCTCTGATTAAAACATGGTTCCGGAGGTTCAAATCTAACGTCTTACTAGAACGTTTGTTTAGTTGCTGAACAGTGAAATTTAACAAACTAGTAAAATAAGAAATATACACAAAAAATTGAGGGGATAGATCTTAATTTATTTCCAATTAGCATACCTGGTTCATTCTTTTATAATGGTAAGTCATGTGAACCCATTTAATTGCAAGCTTCTATTTACAACATAAACTTAACTTTAGGATAGAGCTGGGTGAATTCTGATTGCTGACCAGCATAGATAATGAGTGTTCAGACAAAGTTAAGTGTTTGATAATAACTTGTTAAGCACTAATTTCTTGGAATATATGAGAGTACTCTAGAGTAAACTATGATGATAGAAGCGCTTATAAGAAGTTTAGATCATAAAACAACTAAGTCACTGGCACTAACTATTAAAGCGGCACTATCTGATCATGTACGATTTATTCGACAAATAAATAGCCTTTTGGTTTTGAATGATAACGATACTTTATTATTTACAGATAAACACATCAGTGTCCATCGACAGCGTTTTAAGAATCGATTCGAATCCTATGAAGATACAGCACTAAAGGAAAATCACTACTTTAAAAAGGTATCGAGTTTACATTTAAAACTGCAAACTATGGCAGAGCAACTTTCAAAGAATCATCGAAAAAGTGGCAAAATAGATATTATTCAATATGAGCGCTTTTTAAATGAAAACGATATCTTTTTTGAAGTTTTATGGCAGCTCGCGATAGATGTTATCGCCGCTCAATATCAATTTGATTTTTTAACTAATCTACTTAATAGGCGAGCTTTCATGCCTATTCTTCAACACGAGTTATCAAAAGTAAACAGGCTTAAGTGTAGCTGCAGTATAGTTTTGGTCGACATTGATGATTTTAAAAAAGTCAATGATAGCTTTGGCCACGATATCGGAGACTCTATTTTAACCGAATTTTCTACTGTATTGCTCAACAACTTGAGAGAAAGTGATTGTGCCTCTAGGCATGGTGGAGAAGAATTTCTTTTATGTTTACCAGATACTGACGTTTACGATGCGTATAAGGTTATCGAAAGATTAAATAGGCATATCCTGGCCTTCAAATACTCATCAAATATCCAGTTGACCGCCTCTTTCGGAATATCACTTTTAAAAGAGGATATAAAACACTCCATAATTAACGCTGATATGGCAATGTATCAGTCAAAAAACAATGGAAAAAATCAAATAAGTATATTTACAGAGTACGACTAATCAGGCTAGAAAAAATACCTTATAGCAATAGTCATTGTCATAATCAAACTAAATAATTTTCCAGCATAGCATTGAAAATATTGAGATTTATCGGCTTGGTTAAATAGGCACTAAATCCCGCCTGTTTACCTTTAAATAAGTCGGTAGGTTTAGCTTCTGCACTAAGGGCTACAATAGGTATTTCTTTTAGTTTTTTATGTTCTCTAAACAGAGACAGCAGTTGATACCCATCCATTTTCGGCATTCGAATATCAAGTAAAATTAAATCGGGCAGTATTTTTAGAGCAAATTCCAAACCTAGCTCTGCTTTATCCAAACTGTGTAATTGAATATTTGGGTGTAATGCGATGATTTCTTCGATGAGTTTTAAGTTGACAAGATTATCCTCAATACAGAGGATTTTTTTTGCCGTTGTCATCTGTAAGGTACCTGTTTCATTATCCACATCTGATGGCATTCTTTTTACTCCCGATTCTTGACGATAGTTATTAACTTGAGTGGGCAATAGCACTTCAAAAGTACTGCCTTGACTCTCTTTACTGGTTACTTTAAGTTGTCCTCCCATTTGTTCAACAAGTTGTTTAGTGATTGCTAAGCCAATTCCTGTCCCCTCTATATTACTTTTTTCAAAATTAAGACGATTAAAAGGCACGAATAGTTTTGCCATATTTTCTTCAACTATACCGATACCCGTATCCGTAATGCTGAGCGACATTAAATTCTCATTAATAACTTTTACCTTAAGTAAAACACTGCCATTTTCAACATTATATTTAATGGCGTTAGAGAGTAAATTTAACAAAATCTGCTTAAATCTAAGTCGGTCAACATGTATATAAATATCCGTTTCACCTTCAACGCTCATCATAATGTGTGAATTTTTTATGACTGTTTTTAATAAGCTAAAGCATTCTCTAATAAGTGCATCTAAACTCAACAGTTCAACATCAAGTATCAAGTGTCCCGATTCTATTTTTGCTAAATCTAAGATTTCATCAATTAAACTTAATAAATGGTGTCCTGCTTGCAACACCTCATTATTCAAATTCTTTTGATTAACTCCCATATTGTCATCGATTTGTAAAAGTTGGCTGAAGCCAATAATGGCGTTTAGTGGTGTTCTTAGTTCGTGACTCATGCAAGATAAAAATTCTGATTTGGTTTTATTCGAGCTTTCCGCCTCCTCTCTAGCTTCGATTAACTCTTTTTCTATTAAAGTCTGTTCGGTGATATCTTGAACAGTACCGACAAATTTTTCACAACAGCCGTCTGAGTCATATCTGGCTCTAGCTAGTTCATGGACATACCCTATATCCCCACTGATTCTAATAACACGATAAACTAAGTCTATATAGTTTGTTTTAAATATATTTTTTTGTGCCGCCTTAACTTTGGCTAGGTCTTCTGGGTGAATGTAAAGATAAAAATCGGGCAAGCCATCCGATAAATTAGCAGAATCAAAGCCCAAAATATTAAAAACCTCTTTTGACCATTCTCTGCTATCCAATTTTACGTTATGCTGCCAATGGCCAATTTTTGCAATTTGTTGAGCTTCAAGTAGCTGTTTTTCATTTTTTTGTAACTGTAACTGAGTTCTAATTTTCAATAATGAGTTACTGATAATGCTGGCCATGGTCGAAATTAATTGAACTTGAGGTGGCAACCACCTATGGGGTCGACTTAGGTTGCACATGCCCAGGAAACCAATGATTTCTTCTTTATTTGAGATGGGAACAACAAGAAAAGAATTGATTTTATATTGATTAAACCAATGTCTTTCAGAAGCAGTAGATTTATCTATGCTATTAACTTTAATCACCCCATTACGGGTTAATTTTTTATTCCACCACGGCCTAAAAGCAATAGCAAGGTTTTGTAGTTTTATCGCCTGTGCTTCAACGGTAGGCTCATACCATTGATAAATTAATTTCAGTTGCCTGTTATCATCAGTAAATTTACATAAAAAAGCTTGTTCAACATCATTAAACTCGGCCAAGTCGTGAAGAATACTCACCATAAGATCATCAAATTCTTCAGTTTTACAGTCGATTAAGTTAAATGCCGTATTACTTATTAATTGTTGAATTTGATTTTGTAATAATAAATCATTTTCTTTTTGTTTTAAGTTACTAATATCGGTACGTATTGATAAGTATTGTTGAGAGTGCCCCCGATCATCCAATATAGGAGTAATAGTTGTTTCCCACCATGATGGTTCGCCATTTTTATTTTTATTACATATAGTCCCATGCCAAATGCCACCGCGGCTAATTGTTTGCCACATACGTTTATAATAGTGTTTGCTATGATAACCCGATTTTAATAGACGATGATTTTTCCCTAATAATTCTGATTGTGTATAGCCACTGATTTTACAAAAGTTGTTATTTATATAGGTGATATTGCCATCTAAATCCGTGATACTAATCGCTGCATGTTGATTTATCGCCATGTTCTCGCGTTGATGGTCATTAAAATCAAATTTAAATTTTTGTATGAGCGCTTTTTCTTTCCAGTTTTTATTGAGGATTACTGTAACGGTTGATATTAATATATTAGGATCAATAGGTTTAACTAAGAAACCTAAGCCCCCTTTTGATATTGCCGTGATTTGATGACCAGGATCTGTTTCACAGGAGACAAATAAAATGGGTAAGGAGACATACTTCTCATGTTGTTGTAAAATCGCCGCTAATTCAGAGCCTGAGACATCTTCCATGTATTCATCGAGCAATAATATATCCGGGTCGAATTCTTCAATCACTTGCAAGGCTAACAAAGGTTTACTTAGAATTCGAACTTCCATTCCCACTGAGGTTAACGATTTTTTTAAGATATTTAAGCTTATTCGTTCGTCGTCTATTGCTAGAACGCGATAGGGTCTTTGTGGTTTAACAATACCTAAACGATTAAATAAATCGTTTAATTGGCTTAAGCCAGCATATTTTTTTAATAAACTATGATATCCCCAACGAATGATTTTCAAACGTTCTAAGAGATTATCATCTGAAGACAATATAACCACGGGCAAATTCTGGGACGAATTAATGACATGTTCGTTAATAAATTCAATTGTTTGTGTATTCTGTTCAATAACTTCCATAACCAGTATTAAGGCTTTAGCTTTTAAATAATTCTCACCGAGAAAAAAAGTTTTAAACTCCTCAAATGAGTTAAATGGCTGTACTAGATAGCTAATGTTTTCTAAGATTTTGGCTATATATTGATTGTGATTTTTGTCGGGGTCGACTAAAAAAACTAATCTTAAATCATTGGGGTCCACTTCATAACTGCTCTGTATATCATGCATGATTAAGTCGCTGTATTGATAAATATAACAATTTATAAAAAGCCTATTTAAAGGTGTTAAGCTAGATAAGAACTCTCTTGCCTCTGATTATTCAAATTTAATTTTTCTGGCTTACCATAAAAATAACCCTGGGCTTGTTGTATACCCAAATTTGCCAGTAATGAGTCCGTTTTTTCATCCTCAATTCCTTCTGCCACAACAGTAAGTTCTAAAGAGTGGCACATAAATGCAATACTTTTAACTATACCAGACACTTGGGCGATTCAAATAGGCTTGCGATAAAAACGCGGTCAATTTTTAATGTATCTATTGGTAAGTTGAGTAAGTAACTTAACGAAGAATATCCCGTGCCAAAGTCATCAATAGCTAAGCTAAAGCCCAGAGATTTCAATTGCCATAAAATCGGATTTACTCGTTCAAAATCATCTAAAAAGGAGGTTTCTGTTATTTCAAGCTTGAAATCACTTGCACTTACTTGGTATTTGATAAGGTTTTTTTTGATATTTTCGATGAAATCTTGGTTTAACTGTGGAGGTGCTACATTGAGTGATAGTTTTTTTAATTTAGGGTATTGTTTTTTCAACCTGTTGTAATCTGAGAAGACACTTTCCATGACAAAATTTCCTATATCGATAATCATACCAGCTTGCTCCGCTATGGGAATAAAAGTATCTGGGGTTACCATACCTAATTCATTATCGTTCCATCGGATCAACGCTTCAGCACCGGTAATATTACCAGTACTTAACTCTATTATCGGTTGGTATACCATATAAAAAGAATTTCTTCTTACGGCGGCAGGGAGCTTATTTTCAATGAGTTCTTTGTAATCTAATTTATTTTTTAATTCCATATCAAATTGAGTGACAGCTGCGCTGTTGATGAAGCTATCATATGCAGCAACGGATGCATTTTTGACGCAATCGCACCAGTTAAGAACTGTAGGGCTTATTGCTTGGATATAAAATCCAATAGAAGGTTTGATATGTAAAGTAAGGCTTGAAGTGTCTAAACCGTGTTCAAATTTATTAACAATATTAAAGTTAAGTTCAGTTACTTTCTCTACGGGGCATATCATTAAAAAATCGTATGAACTCCAATGAATAAGGCTACTATTTGTATTTAAAGTGATATCTTTTAGCATGTTTGCAATAGTTAGCTGAGCTTGATGAAATACTTTAGGCCCATATGAATGTAAAATTTTATTGCTTTCACAGAAGGAAATAAAAATGAAAGCTATTTCTTCATTCTGCTCTAACTTATCAACAATTTCTTTTGCCTGTTTATCTAGTTGATTTCGGTTAGGTAGCTTGGTAGCGTAATGGGTTTCGGCAAGCTGTTTTAATTTTTCTTGATCTTGTATTCGTTGAGAAATATCTTTAAATATATAGATTTTATGTGCCTCTCCATTAATCATTAAGGGAGAATATCTATTTTCTAAGATGATAAGTTTCTGTCCTTTTTTCTTACCAGTTAGGGTTAATTGTTTTGCATGTAAGTCAGGATTTGGTAGCTGTAAAATGTCTTTTAAGCTTTGCTTTACCAATAGACTCTGGTGAAATCGAATTTGTGCACTGTCATTAGACTCGACCACAAAGCCATCTTTATCGACCACAAAGACATATTCAGATGATTCACTATATAAGACTTTAAGGATATTAGTGACACTTTGTAATGTTTCGTTGGTTTGTTTTAATTCAGAATCAAGCGTATGGCTAAGCTCAACTAAATTTTTACGCTGATACTGGACATTGATTACGTTTTTTATTCGTTGCATTGTTTCCATAATACACAAAGGTTTTTCTATATAATCTTGTGCCCCAAGCGTTAAAGCCTCTAACCTTTGATGTTCATCATTACTTGCAGTCAATACAATTACAGCAACATTAGCCGCTTTAATTTCAGCATGAATTTTTTTTAAGAATTGAATTCCATCAAGCTTAGGCATTTTTATATCAAGTAAAATAAGCTGTGGTTTAATAAGATAAAAATCTTTTAAAGCTTTGCTGGAATTATTGTATGAAAAGACATTACTAAAACCATCTTCGCGTGCCAGTATAGTTGTCAATAATAGAGTGTTTGAAGGATTGTCATCGACTAAAAACACGCATAAATCTTTGTTATTAATCATGTTGAGCCCACTTTTTAGTGAATTTTAGTAAGAAGTCGATTTATATTTTCTAGTTTATTATCAATGAGAACAGATACTCCGATGACATCTTCAAACTGTTCTTTAGTTTCTTCAAATAAGCCAACTAATTCGGTTTCTTGTTCATGTGATAATCCCATGGAAATAGCCTTTTTATCCATGCTGTATATTAATTCAGTCAATAATGCTAAGAGCTGCTTTTCTTGAGAGAAAACGTTTTCCTTGATATCAGAAAAATCTATAGCAAGTGATTCACTTAAACTATCTAAGGCTATTTCTCTCGCGTTGGTTCGCTTACTTTCACTTTCCATGAACATTAATCGACTGTCGATGATATCAAGTAAAATCGCGAAATAATCTCTTATTCTTCCTAAAAAATCTTCGTCATCCATAGGTAGTTTTTTGACTAAAATTGAACACCGTTGCGAACTAAAAAGTATATTCTTTCCAAAAGAAACTATTTTCTTTGTCTTTCTACCTAAGGACAGAACTTCAATTTCTAGAGCCGAGACATTATTTTTAGGATATTGGAACTGATTTTCGCTAGTACGAAACTCTAAAGAAAAATTGATATTAAACTGACTAAAAAATTCAGATATTTTGAGAAATAAGGGGTCTTGCATTGATACAGACATTGTCCCTTTAAAAAACTCAATCAGTAAACCTAGTTCACTTGCTTGTTTCATTGAGGTAAAGGCTACATCTGACACTTGTGTTATGCGTTCTTTTAGGAAGTTTTTTTCCTTGATTCTCTTTTCTACTCTTTTCAACTTTTCACCTAATTCGACAATATCGACAGGTTTACTCATATAGTCATCGCCACCACTCTCATATGCGGTTAATTTGTCATCAACTGTAGTAAGTGCAGAGATAAAAATTACGATAATATCTGTACCTATGTCAGAATTACGTAATTCCTTACATAAGACATATCCGCTTTTATCTTCGAGTTTGATATCTAATAGTATTATTTGAGGCTGTTCTTTTGATACAAGTTCAATAATTGAGCTATTACCATCAGATGAAACAATATCAAATTCGTCACCTAAAACTTTTTCAATAAGGGTGAGGTTTTGTGAATTATCGTCAATTGATAATATTTTAGTTCTGATTTCCATGCCAAGTCCTAGTCTGGTTAAAGTACACTGAGACTAGTTAATGCGCATTAATAAGCAAATTAATTAGGCTCATTGACTCAGTTTTCGTTAGAAATGACTAAAAAATAGCATAGAGAATACCATAAAGATAAAGTACTGAATTTATATCACTGGCTCAGTAAAAGTGCCTTGAAATATCCATTTGTTGCTTCATATAAAAGTGATCTTGAAATTTATTACTACCCAAATAAACTGAGCGTCGAATTTCCCATTTGAACAAGTATATGAGCTCATTCACTTAATCGCTCATATGCCGTTCGTAGTAGCTTTGTCCTATCGTTGAATATAAGTAACCTGAACTTTGGATAAGCAGCACTTGCTCAATATTCCCCTTTATCCGATTGTCAGCGTTAAAACGTCGATAAATAACCCGTTATTTATAACGTTTTACCTTGATAATCGAATCAATTGAAAAATTGATAGCATATATCGCTACTTAATCCGATAACTTTTGTTCTTAACAACCATAAGTTGTTGTTTTTACTTAAACATCAAACACTCATTATCCATAGTTCAGGTTAAGTAGTTTCGTTTTATCGATAAGAGGTGAGACTGATAGGCTAGTTTGATTAGCGACAAATTCATCAATTGAGATACAGGTTATATAAACTCACTCAGGTTAAAACTACTCGCTACTCGCGTTAAAATAAGCGAGACAACTTGACCTACCTAGAATAGCAAAGAAAAATCAGCTTCTGTTCAATAGCACACGCGGGTCAGTTATGTTCATATAGCGGTCAATGTAGTAATTCCGCTTTACATGCGGCCTATACGTAACTAATTTGTAATAAATATTAAGATATAACGTTTAAATACTCCTAGTCTTAGTTGAAAGGGCTGCGGAGGTTACTTTAAAAATGGATGTTTACTATAGATAAGACAATGACGATATTTGTAGTTAAATAGGAGGCAGGAAGCAAGTGAATTCAATTATGGCTAAAATGGGAAAGATGTGGGAATTGTGATAATCCTACTTTTGTGATTTCAGCGCGGCTGACGCTAACGAAAGCCAAACGGGCGTTAGTTGCTGTAATTCATGTTATTAGTAAAATAGCCTGTTTTAAAGCCCTCATGGTGTGGGTTTATTATTACGGGGTTGTTAAATCATTCATGAAAGTTATATTGAATGGTGTGGTATTAATTTATCCCATAGACTTAAGCTGTTATTACTTTGAAATAAAGTAGTATTTAGGAGAGTAAATGAATTTGTCCGTCTCATTAAAGCCCATGTTCTATTCGTCTTTTGAACGTTCGTTGTATTTTTTACAGCTTGATGAATTTCTTTATCGCGTTAATGGCCCTTCTATGTTGATTATCTCCCTTGATAAGCCATTAGAGGTGTTAGACATCGAGGGTAACAAACAATTATCTCATTCTTTGCTGATACCCGCAGGAATGCCACACACAATAAAATCGAATAATGCGATGGTGGCTATTTGTTATCTTAAAGGTAATGGTTCAGATCTTAAAAAATTGATACCACTCATGGCTAATCATATTAAAATTGACAGTAAACACACCATTTTTAGTCAAGTGAAAATTGAAGTAATACTCAGAGCGCAAGCTAAAAAGGTTTGGCGAAAAAAACCTACAGCACGTTATGTAATGAAAAAGCTTGCAGATTTAGTAGATACCTTTGATGCATTACATGATAAGAATATAAATTATCAAGTTGATGTTAGGGTGATGAAGGTTATTGAAATAATAAAAGTAAATATTGATATTAATGTTTCTGTCAAGGAAATGTCGAAAAAAGTCGATATTTCTTCTTCAAGGTTATCACAAATTTTTAGAGCTGCAACGGGTACCTCTATTCGCACATTTCGATTATGGGAACGAGTTTTCTTTACTACGCGTTGCACGCAATCAGGTCTGTCGATAACTGATGCGGCAATAAAGGCGGGGTTTGCAGACTACGGACAGTATTATAGGGTGTATAATGATATGGGGGGCCGTCTCCCAGGGAAAGCTAAAAATAAAACCTTGCTAAAAGTGTGTTAGTCATCACTGTCATGTAGTTAAAAAAAGAATACTTCCTAGCTAATGTCATTCCTTATTTTTCGCCCGCAATTATAACAAATATCAGTCGATGAGAGTCTTGACTAAATTCCAATTAAACTTCTTATTTTAGTAAAACGAGCAGTACTATTAGAATACCATTTCATTTATAACTAAACTTGACATTAAAAGGCTAAATTGTCTGTTTGTTAATGTGAGAAATACCTGTTTAAAGTAGAATAAGGACAAGATTGTCCGCTTGTTAATGTGTGAAATACCTGTTTAAATTAGAATAAGGACAAAATTGCCCGTTTGTTAATGTGTAGAATACCTGTTCAGAGTACAATGAGGTCAGACAAGTATCAACTATTGTTAAGGAAGATAAAATGTATGCACACTGAAGGTAGAAAAATAATAGCGGCTTTACGGATAAACGAAGAGCGTTATCTGGGTTTGCTAATTAACCTTGAAGCAGGAATTGTTGTTCATGCACCAGATACTTCTATTATTATGCATAATGCCAAAGCCTCAGAACTACTTGGTCTAAGTAATGAACAGATGATGGGAAAAAAGGCCATCGATCCTGCATGGAAATTTGTTGACGTAGAGAATAACACTTTATCCCACGAAGATTACCCTGTAAATAGAGTGTTAACCAGTAAAAAATCAATTAAAAGTCAAGTGTTAGGCATTCATAGTCCCATATTCAAGGATGTCATTTGGGTAACAGTCAATGGGTTTCCTATATGCAATAGTACAGGCGACTGCTCTGAAGTAGTAATCAGTTTCGTCGACATCTCCGCTCGTAAACTGGCTGAGATTGAAGCGAAGAGCCACAAAAAAATCCTTGAGGAAATGATCGAAGTACGCACAAATGAACTCATTGAACTCAATAAAGCTAAGTATTACGACAATGACTTCCTCAAGAAAGTGCGGATTTGTGTTCTAGAAAATATAAATGTCATTGGATTTGATATAGACACGCTAGCAGCCAAATTATTTATGAGTCGTTCTACCTTACAACGTAAAATAAAACGCGAAAGCGGATTAAAACCAGCACAATTTATTAGACAAATTCGTCTTGAAAAAGCACATTATTATATCCAAAGTAAAACTCATCGCACTTTAGCAGAAACTGCCTATGCGGTTGGATTTACCCATGCGGGTTATTTTTCTAAGTTGTATAAGGAATATTGTGCAGACAAAGTTGGCTCCCATAACTATTTGGAACTACCCTCTGTGTCAAGATAAGCATCCTATGAGAATTAATTTAAGTTCTGTTACAAATACAGTAGTGATATTGGTGTTTAATTAGTCAGTCACATCTAAGTACTAAAAGGTAACAATAGTACAAAGTGGGAATAGCAGAGCTAAAATTTCACCTAATTTATAAGTGAATGATCGTTTTTCTTAGGGGGGATCTGTTCTGGGGGTAATAACAGTTTACGGCACTTGTATAAAAAACTGCTCGCAATTCTTAATCCCGTAAAGTGTAATCATATTTGAGTAGTATCTAATCGTTAATAATCTATGCTGAAGATGATATCAGAAAGAGTAGGCTATATCCGCTTTTCTTCGGGTAGTTGAATGAAAAACAGGCAGTAAGTTCATGCCTTATAATGACACCTTCCAGATCTTGCTGCAGATTATGTATTGGATAGAACAAATACAGATGTACCATTACTCTGTAATGCAAAACCTAATAATTAATACTCTTTTAGTAGACGTCAATTGAAGGCAATATCAAGCGTTTTTGACGGATTTACAGTGACCTTTATTAAATATTAATCGCTAGGATGGTAGAGGGGCTTAATTAATCACTTCAGTGTCATTAATTAGATACCATGGTCTATAATCATTTGTAGTTACTTATTTCTATTGCTCATGGAGGATCTTTATGAAAGGAATGGTGTAGTTGTTATGAAAGAAAATGAGCAATTATTAGAAAAATCTATCTATCGTTTATTTGAGATTACCCCTGTGCCAATTGCCTTGTCTTTTCCTGACGGCAAGCTTGAATATGTTAATCCTGCCCTAAAAAGAATGCTTGGTTATGAAGATAATGAAATATATTCTAATGAAGTCACGATTACCCACCTTGATGATATTCATGTTAATGAAAAAATAAGAAAAGAATTAACTCAGCAGCCATTTGTCCCCATTCAAGTAGAAAAAAGATATAAGCACAAGCTAGGACACACTATTTTTGTTCAATTGAATATCGTTGCACAAGCAGATAATGACAATTTGGTAAAAAGGTATGTTTCACAGTTAATTGATTTAACAACCATCAAAAAATCCGATGCAGCAGAAATACTGCTTAATCATTTAGTCAATAAATCCAATGATGCTATTTATGTAATTGAACCAGAGTATGGACACATTTTAAATTGTAATCAGCTGGCGCACCAGAGATTAGGCTATAGCAAAGATGAATTACTGAAGTTATCAGTCTCAGATATTAACTCGAAACTTGATAGTAAAACTAAGTGGACTGAACATTGTCAAAAGATCAAACTTGAAGGTAATACTGTTGTTGAATCCACCCATTCTAGAAAAGATGGCACGCAATTACCAATAGAGGCGAGTATTAGTTTTATTGAATATAATAAAACAGGCTATTTACTGGCAATAGTAAGGGATATTTCAAGAAGGAAACAAAAAGAATCACAAGCATTGGAGTTAGCTAATTTAGATCCTTTGACTAAACTTCCCAACAGAAGGACACTTGAAATTAAATTAGAAAAACTATTTGAAAAAGCACAATGTAAGAACACATTTATCGCTTTCTTCTTTATTGATCTTGACCATTTTAAGCGTATTAATGATGTACATGGACATAGTGTTGGCGATGAAGTTTTAGTTAGGACGGCTAATCGGTTAAAACATTGTATTAGAGAGTCTGACATTGTCACACGAATGGGAGGCGATGAGTTTCTAGTGGTTATTAGTGGCGTTGAAGAGCGTTCTTCAATACAAATAATGGCAGACAAATTAAAAGCGGAATTCACCTCACCATTTAACGTTCAAAAACATCTGATCCAGGTAAAGGCAAGTATTGGGGTTTCAGTGTATCTAAATAGTAATAGTGATGCCCATACATTAATACAGTTAGCAGATGAGGCAATGTATGAAGCGAAAAAAGAGCTTGGAACGTCCATCTACTATATATAAAATCACTCAATACAGTATGTGATGTTAAAATAAAACGGTATGTAACTTACCTTCAATGGAAGCAGAGTGTTGGCCTAGATTACCAAATATTGGTTTGTCCGTAGCGCCTCAATGGCTGAT